>OHAI01001788.1_pt1 | contig 16274 bp, 17 predicted proteins | sample 1577091 | NCBI WGS metagenome assembly OHAI01 (sample SAMEA3541548, study PRJEB24748) | human gut metagenome | biome: human gut; feature: human-associated habitat; material: faeces | place: China | collected 2012
CTACACTGCGGAAAAACACCGCTCACAAAGCGGACGCCAACTTGCTAAAACACACATCGCCCATATGGCTGCCACATCCTTGGGATACTTGACATGGGGCGTTACGAACGATCCAATGGACTATGGTCTCGGTGATCTGGGCGGATGGGCTCTGGATTTGCTGCAGATTTGGGGAAGCTACCTGGCGAATGTGTATTTCGTCAAGTCGGTGTTTCGTGTTGGGGCTGGTGCCGTTTTGTTGGACTCGTCGTTGATTCCATCACCACCAATCATGCCACAAGACCGAGCTCGCGTCGACGATCCATGATGCTCATGCCGAACTCCGTCTTGATCCGCCTGTCCCGGTACCAGACCATGTAGTCGTTGAGCATGTTGATGAACCCGTCCATCGAGACGCCCGCGAAGCTGCGCTTGTGGAAGAACTCCTGCTTGAGACGGCCGAAGAACCCCTCCGCGGCCGCGTTGTCCGGAGAACAGCCTTTCGCGCTCATCGAACGCGTCAGGTTGTTGTCCATGCAGATGCGGATCCATTCCGGCCACCGGTAGTGGCAGCCGCGGTCACTGTGGATGATCGGCTTCTCTCCGTCCTTGAGCGTGGAGCAGGCGTCGGTGAGCATGCCGTTGGCCAGCTCGGCGTTCGGGCTCGTGCCGATCGTCCAGGCGACCGGCATGCCGTCGTAGCAGTCGATCACGGGCGACAGGTAGGCCTTTCCCGCGGGGATCGAGAATTCCGTGAGGTCCGTGACCCACAGCATGTTCGGCCGCTCGGCGTGGAAATCGCGGTTCACCAGGTTCTTCGGCGCCTTGGTGAGCTCGCCCTTGTACGAGCTGTACCGCTTCGCGCTCTTGAACAGGGGCACCAGGCCATGTGAGGTCATCAGCCGCATGATCCGTTTGGCCGATACCCTGACGCCCATGCCTTTCAGCTCCAGGTGGATCCGCTTGTACCCGTAGCGGCGTTCGCTGTTCTCGAACGCCTCGCGCACGAGCTCCAGCAGCGGCGCGTCTTTGTCAGGACGTTTCATGGACTTGAGCTGGTAATGGTACGTGCTGCGCGCGATGCCGACCACGGGCAAGAGGCTCCTGGCCGTCACGCCCAGCGTCTCGCTAACGGTCTTGACGAGGAGTGTCTTCTCTCGGTTGGTCAGGTTTTCCGGGTCTGCGCCCGGCTCTTTTCCCAACAGCTCCAACGCGCCCTTCCGGATCGCGATCTCGATGTCGAGTTCCCTCTTCTCCCGTCGTTGCCGTTCGACATCGGCGTCCAACTCGTCCAGACGGGCCTGGAGCTCCGCCACTTTCCTCTCCATCGACGCCAACGCATCCGCCGGACCGGCCGCGTCCGACGCGTTTGGAGCCACGGTCGGCTTGACGGACGGCTCCTTGGATTCCACGACGGTCCTTCTTTTCCCGGATCCGGACACAGTCGCCTCCTCGGATTTCGCGAGCATCTGCCGTTTCCATTCTCGCACAGTCGCGTCCTGCACGCCCAGTTCGGCTGCCGCCTCACGCGATTTCAGCCGTCCGGACGCGACCGCGACCACCGCCTCGCGTTTCAGCTCCTCGGGGACCGGACCGTGCCTCAACTTGCGTTGGCCGGGCGCGAGCTCGTCGATCCACGCCATGAGCAGTTCCTTGCTTTTCGGATAGCCGAGCATCCGCATGGTGCGGCTGAGCCGTCTGCCGTATTCGAGGTAATGGTCCACCGCGGCCCGTTTCTGCCCGTCCGTGTACCGCCTGTAGCGTTCCCCGCGCCCGGAGGGAACGCCGGTGCGCTCCTCCTCGAGCCGGTCCGCGTACCACGACAGCAACACGCCCTTGCTGGGATAGCCGAGCTCGCGGATCACGTCGGCGGCGCAGCGTTCGTATTTGATGTACAGGTCCACGGCCCTGTCGCGCTGCTCCCTGCTGTACTTCGCCATGAGGGGGTTCTCCTCCCGGTCAGGGAGTCCAAGAAAACGTCACCACCCCCGTTTAGTCACGATGTTTTTTCGGGTTTAGGCAGAGCATGCCGACCACGGAATGGTCTTAACTGGATGGTGCTTGTATCTCCGCCAGAAAGGACCGGAAAGGATTATGATCAGCATGCCCCAAGTACAGTCTATCCGTCGTTTGCGGCGGAACGGGGAATCCGTCGCGTCGATCGCGCGGAAAACACATGTCAGCGAGCCGACGGTGCGTAAGTACCTCGCGAAGGAGGATCTGTCGGCCGTGCCGTCGGTGAGAAAGCCGCGCGCGTCGGTGATCGACCCGTATCTGCCCGTGATCGAGCAGTGGCTCGCGGAGGATCGCGCGAACTGGCGCAAGCAGCGGCATACCGCGACCAGGATCTGGGAGCGGTTGAGGGACGAGCATGGCGCGGAGGTCTCCCTGTCCACGGTGACGCGGGCGGTGGCGCGGCTCAGGCGTGAGTTCGCGGCGGAGCGTGATGAGGCGTTCATGGATCTGGTATGGCATCCAGGCGAGGCGCAGGCCGATTTCGGCGAGGTCGACGTGCTGTTGCGCGGCGTGGTGCAGCGGATGCATCATTTCGTGCTTGATTTCCCGTATTCGAACGTCGGTCTGGTGCAGTTGATGCCGGGCGAGAACGCTGAGTGCACGTGCCTGGCGTTGCGCAACCTGTTCGAGTGGCTGGGCGGTGTGCCGGAGCGGATCGTGTTCGATAACGCCGCCGGCGTGGGCCATAAGGGGTACGGGGAGCGCGAGCCGCGCCTGACGCACCTGTTCCAGGCCTTCCAGGCGCATTACGGGTTCGATTGTTCGTTCTGCAACCCGTATTCCGGTCATGAGAAGGGCGCGGTGGAGTCCAAGGTCGGCATGGTGCGGCGCAAGCTGTTCGTGCCCCGGCCGAGCGTATGGAGCCTGGAGAACTTTAACGCCGGGCTGCCGGACCGGTGCCTGGAGCTGGCCACGAAACCGCATTACCGCAAGGACACGGAGGAACGTGGCCTGTTCTCCGAGGACCGTGCGGCGCTGCTGCCGTTGCCCGGGAAGCGTTTCGACGTGGTCACGTGGCGGCATATGAAGGCCGACCGGTACGGCGTGGTCACGCTCGAGGGACGGCATCGTTATTCCGCGGACCGGGCGAACGCGGGCAGAGGGGTGATCGTGGGCCTCCGCGCGCTCGAGGTCGAGGTCCTCGACTCGTCGGGCAAGCATCTGGCGACCCATCCTCGGGCGTACGGCCAGGCCAGCACGAACAGCGAGGACCCGTCCATGCAGTTGGCGCTGCTGTGCAACAAGCCCGCGTCCTGGCCCAACAGCCGGGTACGTGACGCGTTGCCGGACCCGTTGCGGGAATGGCTGGATCGGCAGGACAGACAGACACGCAACGAGGCGCTGCAGACCCTCAAACGCGTTGACAGGGAATCCGGGTGGGCGAACGCGGTCGAGGCGATGCTTTCCATCCTCGAATCGACCGGCGGGGCGGACCGCGCCGGTGTCACACTGCTCGCGGCCAGGCTCGCCGAGGGCGTGGCGGGTATCGAATACGACGATGACAGGCCGGATCTGAGTGAATACGACATCGCGTTCACCGCGGACGTCGGCGTGCAGGAAGGCGGGCGATGAACACGAAGACGGACGAAGGGCTCTACGAGAAGGCCCGCAAGCTGTTCATCTCCAAGGCGAGCATCGACGAATTCGCCGGCTGGGCCACGCCCCGCCAGGTCGACGCCGTCCACCGCCTGCTCGACACGGAACTGGCGAACAGGGAACGCGCGAAGCACGACAGGCTCCTGCGCCGCGCCCGGTTCCCCGTCGTCAAGGGTCTCGACGGCTACGACTTCACGAACGTCAGGCTCCCCGACGGCTACATGCTCGATGAGCTCCTAGGGCTCGGTTTCATCCCGCGCGCGCAGGACCTGGTGTTCTACGGCAAGACCGGGCGCGGAAAGACACATCTCGCGATCGGGCTGGGCATGAAGGCGATCGACATGGGGCTGGGCGTGCGGTTCCATCAGACCGCCGAGCTCGTCCTCCAGCTGGGCAAGGCCAAACGCGACGGCACGCTCGAGACGATGCTCCGGGACATCGGCCGTGCCGACCTGATCATACTGGACGAGTTCGGCTACGTACCCTTCGACATCGACGGGGCGCGCCTGCTCTACCAGATCATCGCGGGCAGCTACGAAAGACGGAGCATCATATTCACCACGAACATCGAGTTCAGTAAATGGGGCACGGTCTTCGCGGACGACAAACTCGCCGCAGCGATCATCGACCGCATCGTGCACCACGGGCGGCTCCTCGAGTTCACCGGCCAGAGCCGCCGCGTCAGTGAGGCCCTCATGTTCGGCAGGAACACCTCCGCGCAACCGGAAAAATAAGGAAAATGCATGCAACTGCCTAAACCCGAAAAAAATACATGACTAAACACGAAACACCGACTTGACGAAATACAGCAGGATGCCGCCCTTCTCCTGGATGTTTTGGATGTCCTGTTCGGTGTAGTCGCCACGGTCCTTGAGATGCGGGTCCTGCCAGGCTGGCGTGGTGTTGCGGGATATGTCGGCCATGATGGTCCTCCTTGATGGGCGGGGCCGTCTTTCGGCCCCTTCCCATCCGGCACCCGCACGCCGCGAGCCGCCGGCCGATTGCACTCCACCCACCTTTGACTTGTACGCCAAGTTGACGTACAATCATGGCATGACAAGCATTACAACGGAACCGGTGCGCAGCTCCCGTCTGAACATGAGGCTTACTCCGGAGCAACGCCAGACCATCGATATGGCGGCGTCCCTCAAGGGCTCTTCCATAACCCAGTGGGCCATCGACCATCTTGTGACCGACGCGCGCCGCGACATCGAGGAGGAGACCGTCACGCGTCTGCCTTCCAAGGCGTTCGACGAGTTCCTCAAGGCACTCGACAAGCCGATGCCGCAGGCCGCCCGGGACCTGATCGATATGGACCCCGATTGGCTATGAAATTCACCGCACCACGCAGAGTCGAGCCCGGCGACGTGTTCGACGGGTTCGACTGCGGCGTCGCGCTCATCGACGATTGGCTGTCGCTTCGTGCGCGGAACGCCGAGCGGCAGGGCACCGCCGTCGCGTATGTCACCTATTCCGAATCCGGCGAGCTCGCCGGATTCTACTCGCTCAGCGCCCATGCCATGGAGCGTTCGAGCATAGCGGGCGGATGGCTCCAGAGGAACGTCCCAGAACGGGTGCCCATGATTCTGTTGGGCATGCTGGGGGTCGACAGACGGTTCCAAGGCAACGGTCTGGGCCGTCGCCTGCTTCATGACGCCGTCGTTCGGTCGCTCGGCATCAGCATGGAACTGGGGGCCCGGGCCCTCATCGTAGACCCCGTCGATGATGGGGCCGCGCGTTTCTACGAGGCGAACGGATTCCAGCACATCCCCGAGTCCGAGCGCATGTTCCTCAAACTCGCCGGTAAACGCTCCTAACCGCTTGGCGGACATCGGTCGTGCCTGCCCGTCAAGGAGGAAAACACGCGCCCTGCCACGGCCATCGTCCGGACTGGCGCGTTAGATCGGAGGTCTTTCGCGAGACGCCCCAACTTCGAGCCGTGGTCGCGCAGATACCTGTTGCACCTTTCCGGATTGTCGAGATTCGATTTTCCTCGTCTGTGCGCCATGGCGTGCCATAGTGAAGGACGGCTGCGCGAGCCTTTGTTGCTGTACGCCCTGCAGTCGGACCGTTTTCCCGAGCCGATGGCCATGACCGACGATTCCGAGCTGAGGGGTGAATACGGGCATGCGGCCGATCCTCTAGGGGAACTCGCCCCCAAGACTATGCGTTGGAGCACGGCTACGACCCTTCCACCGGTGACAGGTACCGGAAGGTGTTGAACTCCTTCTATGCCGACTGGCACAGGCCGGAGACTCTTGCCCGCTCGAAATCCATCAGAAGGGATGCCTGTCTTCGCGCGAAACGGGAGAGGGGTGTGCCTGTCGCGCCAATCTGCCGTGAACTCGGACTGAATGTCGGGAACGTGAACGCGTGGCTCAAGAACGGGGACATGTCGAAGGTGAGCCTGGAGAACGCGACCAGACTGGCACACGCGTTCCGCGCGGCGTGACCGGGCCTTTCCGTTATCGGGGCTCCGGCCTGTGTATCGAATGCATACGCCGTCCAGCGAAAGGTCTTTTATGATGCGTCCCGCCGTTCCCGTCCATGTGAAGGAGGACGTCGAGACCCCTTCCCTGCTTGCCGAATTCCGCATGGGTCCGACATTCTGGTCCAGGGTGAGTCCCCTGGAGATCTCGTATTGGCAGGTCCGTCGGGACAACCGTCTGATCATCGAGGCGTGCTGGATGGGGATGACTCTTTTGTCCTTGTCGGCCATTGTGGTCCAGTTGACGATCGAACTGCTGATGGGCATCGATCTCTTCCTGTTGGGATTGATCCTTTGCCTGGTCGCGTTGCCGTTGGAGGCCGCCTGCTGGTGGCGTTGGAGGCTGTCGCGTATGGACGCCGATACCGCCCTGACCCTAGCCCGGGCGTTGTCTTCCTTCCGGGATTACGTCTCGGGAAGCTGAACCAGGCCCGCGCATTGGGCCTCCGCCTCGGAGAATCCCGGCAGGGACTCGTAATGGTTCTTCACCGTGTCGTCCAGGATATCCTTTTCCCCGAGCCTGAACTCGATTCTTTTCCCGTTCGCCTCGTATAGCACGTATTTCGATTGGCTGATTCCTCCGGCGTCCATCCTGGTCGGCGGGTTCGTCGACGACGTGTTTTCCTTTGCTGTTTCCGAGAAGAACACCAAGCGGGATTCGCCTGGCTGGAGCGTGACCTGTCTATCGTGAAGTAGTTTCACGGCCTTTTCCGATTCGGCCGCGGCGAAGGCGCCGTCCTTGTCGACATCGGGTATGCACACTTCCATTCTGGTTCCGTTGTCGGTTTGGCGGGAAATGTCGAGAATGGTGCCCGGGGTGCGTCCCGTGTTGGTCACGATCACCGCCTGCCCCTGTTGCGAGAAGAGTTTCCGGGTCCCGTCGAATGTCGACAGCCCCGTGGCTTCGTAGAGCGCTTTCACATCGAATACCGCGCCTTCACGGTCCCATTGGACGATCTGGGCTCCCATGGCGATGATGGAGACGACCAAGGCCGCGATGGAGACCCATAGGGCCGCCCGATCCAGTCCGAGGGATTTCTCCTCGGAGGATTCCCGGCACTTGTCATCGTCCCCGACCGGGACCTTCGTTTTCGACGGCATGGCCAATTGCCTTTTCGGGTTTTTCCGACTGTTCCCGTTCTTCGTTCTTCTTCGTCCCATTCTTCCTTCTCCGACGCCATCCGATGCGATGGGGTTCATTATCCTCTTTGGCCCGATATCGGCGGGACCCGGTGTTGCGGCGGCGTGGATGGCTGGATTGCGTGTCGTGTGTTGGGAGGCTTGCATGGCTGGTGGCGAGGGGAAGCGGGGGTCGTCGGGCAAGGCGTTCGTGGTGGCCGGCATGGTGGTCGCGGCCCCGTTGCTCACGGTCGTGGTCGTGTTGTTGTGCCTGGTGATCCTGGTGGTCGCGATCCTGCAGTCGGATTACGGCCTGGGGACGCGTTGCGTGACGGGTTCCTCGTCGTGGGTGGATTGGGCGGTGTCGGTCGCGAAGGACGATAAGCATGGGTATTCGCAGCCGAACCGCGGGGGCGACCCGGATTACGACTGTTCGTCGTTCGTGTGGGCGGCGTTGCGCCATGCGGGCTTCGACGTGGGGTCGAGCCCGTTCAACACTGACGGCATGGATTCGGTGTTGAAGGCGGCCGGTTTCGAACGGTCGGATTTCAGGGATGTGGCGTCCCTGCAGGCGGGCGACGTCGTGTGGGCCGACGGGCATACGGAGATCTACATGGGTGATGGCGAGTTCGTGGGCGCGCATTGGGACGAGAGACACGGGGTCGAGGGCAGGACGCCCGGCGACCAGACCGGTGACGAGATCGGCGTGACGTCCACGTTGAACGCGCGGTACACGCGCGTGTACCGTGCGCCGGCCTCGCAGGGCTCGCAGGCGGTGTCGGGCGGCACGTCGGATTCCGGTTGGGACGGGATGGGCGCGGAGCAGGCGAAGGCCGCCTGGTTCGCCGGCCTGGCCGGTCCGGGCAATACGTGCGTCTCGTATCCGCAGGGCCAGTGCACGTGGGGCGCGTGCCTGCGCGCCTACCGTCTGGGGTGGAAGCATGTGGGCCAGTATTGGGGCGATGGCGGCATGTGGGCCTCGTCCGCGGCCGCGGAGGGTTACAGGGTGACGCGGACGGCCCCGGTGCCGGGCGCGATCGTGAGTTTCCCGCCCGGCGTGCAGGGCGCTGATCCGGCGGCCGGGCATGTGGCCGTGGTCGAGTCGGTGGACGCGTCGAAGGGCACGTTCACGATCAGCGAGATGAACGCGCATGGCCCGGTGTACACGTCGCGCGAGCTGCCCATCGCGGGCGGCGCGAACTTCATCCTGCCCAAGGACCCGATCCACGGGGCCGGCGGGGGTTCCTCGTCGGCGGCGACGTGCTCGGCGGGCGACCAGGACGGCGAGAAGGCGAGCGTGGAGGAGGCGAAGAGGATCGCGAAGCGCAAGATGAAGGACATGGGCTGGGATGACGGTTCCCAGTTCGAGTGTCTGGACACGATCTTCACCGAGGAGTCGGGCTGGCGGTGGGACGCCACCAACCCGGACAGCGGCGCGTACGGCATCCCCCAGTCGCTGCCGGCGGAGAAGATGGCCTCGGCCGGCCAGGATTGGCGGACGAACGCGGCCACGCAGATCGACTGGGGCCTGAAATACATCCATGACAGGTACGGGACGCCGTGCGGCGCGTACGCGGAACGCAGGGCCAAGGGCTGGTACTGAAATTATCGGCGTCCGTTCGGGTGGTTTTTCCGGGAGCGGTCGTCTCATGGCGTTCCCGGGCCGTCCGGCGCATGATTTTCTTCTCTTTTTTCCCGTACGCCGGCGGGCCGCTTTCCTTCACGGCCCCACGCCCCCCTCCCCGGGCGTGGGGCCTTTCCTTTCTTTCCGGCCCGTTATCGGCCGTGGGCCGTGCCGGCGCGTGGTGGATGCGCGGGCCCGTGTTGTCGGGCCGTGGAGGCTTGTGATGAGGGAGGCTGTGATGTCCGGGATGGTGTTGGCCGATGATTCGCTGATCAACCTGTTCCCCGATCCCGCGTGGGATGTGGCGGGGTTCCGTGACCTGGCGGGGGGCGTGATAGCGGTGTGCCTGTACGCGGCGGTCGCGATGGTGATCGTCGGCGTGCTGACCCTGCTGCCGGGCCTGATCACGAACAACATGATGGAGCGCGCGTTCTCGTGGAAGCGGCTGCTGTGCGCGTTGATGATCCCGTTGACGATCGGCGCGGCGACGGGCGGGTTCGCGTGGGGCGCGGGCGCGTTCGGCGCGGACGGGCTGGCGGTGAACGACTCGTACCAGTCCGCGAACGGTCATCCCGACTGGAAGGGCGTGAAGAGCGACGAGGCGAAGAAGTCGGACGATCTGGGCGGCGTGGTCCGGCAGTTGGGCGAGGACATCGCGAACCGTGTGGGCAAGGCCGCGGGCGACGCGATCGACAAGGCCCTGTCGACGGGCAAGAAGGCGTGGCAGTGGCTGTCCGGCGGCGACGGGAAGGGCAACGTGTTCCAGAAGGCCGGGGACGCCGCGTCCGGGGCCTGGGATTGGGTTTCGGGCGGCGACGGAAAGGGCAACGTGTTCGAGAAGACGGGCCGGGCGGCGGGCGACCTGTGGTCGTCCCTGTTCGGCTGAGCCGTCCGGCCCGTTATCGGCATCGGGCGTCGTACGGGCCCGGTGGCGGTGGGGAAAGGAGGGTGAATCATGACCATTATTCATCCAATCGCCGCCACCGCGTCCGATATCGTGCTGGCGTTGACCGACAACGACCTGTCCGGGTTCTCCGTGTCCCCGAACTGGACGTTCTTCCCGTTCATGAGCCTGGTGTCGAACATCGTGGGCGGCCTGTGGGCTTTGGGCATCTTCGTGGCGACGGCCGCGTGGATCATCGCCGCGTTCTCCTGGGTCGTATCCAAGGCGATCCACAACAGCACGATGCAGCAGTACAGCGGCATCGTGTTCGTGTGGATCGCGCTGGGCATGATGCTGCTCGGCTCGGCCATGGCGATCGTCAAGTTCGCGTCCACGCAGGCCCTGTTCTGACCTCGGGGCCCGTTCCCTTTTTTCCGGGCCCGTCCCGCCGTCGGGGCGGGCCCTTTCCTTTTCTCGTTTTTCCGTTGTTGGGAGGCTGTCGTGGGTGCTCCATGAGTCCGGATGTTAACAATCCGGCTTTTCGTGCATTGACTTATGATGAATTGGCTGCTGCTTATCGCGAGCAGATGGAAGCGATGCTCGAAGCCGGTGTGGATGCGTTGCTGATTGAAACCATATTTGATACGTTGAATGCTAAGGCTGCGATATATGCTGCGGAGCAGGCGATGGAAGCTATAGGTGTCCGGGTTCCGCTGATGCTTTCCGTAACGGTTTCCGATATAGGCGGACGTACTTTGTCAGGACAGACGCTGGAAGCATTTCTTGCTTCTGTGCAACATGCGGATATTTTCTCTGTCGGGCTTAACTGTTCTTTCGGAGCCCGTCAATTGAAACCCTTTCTTGAACAGTTGGCTGCTCGTGCTCCTTATTATATCAGTGCCTATCCCAATGCGGGATTGCCTAACAGTCTGGGTACATACGACCAAACTCCGGCTGAAATGGCAGATGAGATCAGGGAGTACATTCATGAAGGGCTGGTAAATATAATAGGCGGTTGTTGTGGCACTACCGATGAATATATTGCTGCATATTCGTCTTTGATAGCAGGAGCTGTGCCACGTATACCGGCTTCTCTGCCCGATAATCTTTGGCTCTCCGGTTTGGAACAGTTGGAGGTAAAGCCTGAAAACAACTTTATCAATGTGGGCGAACGTTGCAACGTTGCCGGTTCACGTAAGTTTCTGCGTTTAATCAATGAGAAAAAATATGATGAAGCGCTAAGTATCGCCCGGCAGCAAGTAGAAGACGGAGCGCAGATTATCGACATAAATATGGACGACGGTTTGCTGGATGCGGAAAAGGAAATGACCACTTTTCTCAATCTGATAGCATCCGAGCCGGAGATAGCCCGTGTTCCTGTAATGATAGATTCTTCTAAATGGGATGTGATAGTTGCAGGGTTAAAATGTATGCAAGGAAAGTCCATTGTCAACTCCATATCTTTGAAAGAGGGCGAAGAAAAGTTTCTTGAACATGCCCGTACTATAAAGCGATACGGTGCTGCTGCAGTCGTAATGGCTTTTGATGAACAGGGACAGGCGGATACGTACGAACGCAGAATTGAGGTGTGCGAACGCGCTTATCGTCTGTTGGTAAACAGGGTCGGTTTCAATCCGCAAGATATAATTTTTGACCCGAATGTACTTGCAGTGGCTACGGGTATGGACGAGCATAATAACTATGCAGTCGATTTTATCCGTGCTACCGGTTGGATACGGAAGAACCTGCCCGGCGCTCATGTCAGCGGTGGAGTCAGTAATCTTTCATTTTCCTTTCGGGGTAATAATTATATTCGTGAAGCAATGCATGCGGTCTTTCTCTATCATGCCATTCGCGAGGGGATGGATATGGGTATCGTAAACCCTGCCACTTCCGTACTTTACACCGATATACCCGCCGATATTCTGGAACGTATCGAAGATGTTGTTCTCAATCGTCGTTCGGATGCTGCCGAGCGGTTGATTGAGACTGCCGAACGGTTGAAAGCCGAGGCGGAAGCGGCCAAGAATTCTCTCTCTAACGGTAACTCCCAGCTTTCAAGCCTCAGTTCTCAGCTTGCCTGGCGTGAAGATACCGTAGAGGAACGTTTGAAGTATGCTTTGACAAAAGGCATCGGAGATTATCTGGAAGAAGACCTCGCTGAAGCTTTGAAAGTTTATCCTAAAGCTGTGGATATCATTGAAGGTCCGCTGATGGCCGGAATGAACCATGTTGGCGATTTGTTCGGTGCGGGTAAGATGTTCCTTCCGCAAGTGGTGAAAACGGCACGTACTATGAAGAAAGCGGTGGCTGTTCTTCGGCCTGTCATTGAATCGGAAAAGCAGGAAGGGGCTGCCTCTGCCGGCAAGGTGTTGCTTGCTACGGTGAAAGGTGATGTGCACGACATTGGGAAAAATATTGTTTCCGTAGTAATGGCTTGCAACGGATATGAGATAATTGACTTGGGAGTAATGGTTCCCGCTGAAACGATTGTGCAGCGGGCCATAGAGGAAAAGGTAAACATGATTGGGCTGAGTGGCCTTATCACTCCTTCGCTGGATGAAATGGTACATGTTGCCATTGAATTGGAAAAGGCGGGACTCGATGTACCATTGTTGATAGGTGGCGCTACTACTTCTCCTTTGCACACGGCATTAAAGATTGCTCCGGTTTATCATGCTCCGGTTATTCACCTGAAAGACGCCTCGCAGAATGCAACGGTGGCAGCCCGTTTGATGAATCCTAACCAAAAGGAAGAGTTCGTGAAGAAGCTTTCTAACAAGTATCAGCAGTTGCGCGAGAAAAATCAGGAGAAACAAGTTGAAACAGTATCTCTTGAAGAGGCAAAGGCTAATCGGCTGAATTTGTTTTGAGGTTTTCACTGTCGTATTGCAGATATAAGAACAAGAGAACAGAAAAATATGCAGCAAAAAGTTATACATTGCAACCTACTCTATTCTCTTGTCCTTATGTCTGAAAACGCTGTAATTTTTATGTCCTATCCCGTGAATCAGCTTTTTATCTTTTTCTTATACTGTTCAAACCTTGCCGTTATATCCCTCACGAAGTTATAAGTTTCTATCCCACGGAAATACCCGTTCTTGCAAACCGGATCGGTAAAGTACTCTTCATTGCTCTTCAAGAGGATGAAGTTTTCCACGTTATCCCGCCACACATATTTGTTTTTGCCGTATTTTTCAGCCAATGCCATAGCATCGAATACATGTCCTATACCGGAGTTATATGATGCCAGAATAAAATTAATCCGTTCTTCTTGGGGAATTTTCGAGAAGCTTTTGGCTGTGGCGGCAATATATTTTGTGGCTGCTTTAATGCTTTCTTCGGGGTTTTGTTCTTTTCCCGGAGGAACTCCCATGGCACGAGCTGTGGCAGGCATTAGTTGCATCAGTCCTTTTGCACCTGCCCATGAAACGGCGGTAGTATCAAAGTTGGATTCAGTATAAGCTAAAGATGCCAATAAACGCCAGTCCCAATTAATGTCTGGTGCATATTTCTTGAATAGATGGTCGAAGTGTGATATTTTCCCTTCTCGCAGAGATAGAATAGGAGAGTGTGGGATAGCTTTGCCAATTTCAAAATACCGTTTCATACTCGCGGTATAAGCCGGAGAAGTCATGTTTTTCTCATGCCATTTATTGGCAGCTTCTGCAAGCTGCGGACAATCTTTACGTACAGCCCACGAAGCCCGTTGGTCGAAACTGATAGAAAGCCCGATGTTGAGGTTCGGGTAGTACGTGGTATTGAGGCGGGCTACATCATTGTCCGCTACGGTATACGGTATTTTGCCTTGTGAAACTTGCATAATAAGGTCTTCAATCGTGATGCTGTCATTGCTGACCTTATGGATATGGATGCCGCCACCCAGCTCCTTGTCCAGGTTGACAAGCCGTTCATAATACTTTCCGGGTTTTACGTACACATCCTTTCCGATAAGTTCCGTTACATCTTTCAACGGTTTGACGCGGCTGCCTGTACGTTGTACGATGACCTGATGGGTAATCACCTCCTCACCGCAGTATGTCAGACTGTCTTTCCATTCTTTGGTGATGGGCAGGTTGTAGGCAATAAGATCGCCTTCGCCTGCAAGAAGTCTTTCAATCAGGTCGTGTATGTTTTTGGCAACTTTTATTTTTAACTTGACGCCGAGGCTTTTGGCAAACTGTTCACCCAATTCATATTGAAATCCCATGTCCTGGCCGCGGTAAATAAAATAGGATGTAGAACTGTATAAAGTCAGCACTACCAGTTCACCGTTATCTTTTATCTGTTGTAAATCAACGGCTTCTTCTTGTTCGGCTGCTGCATTATGATTGCCGCGACACCCCATAACACTGCAAAGCAAGACTAATGCAATCAGTAATTGACAGTGGAAAGCTGGCAAATTGCGCCCGGTTGGGGAAGTACGCTCGGCCATATGTGCTGTTCGAATTATTTATAAATGTTTTTTGATATACATTGTGAGAATATCGATTGCTACCTGATTGTTTCCGCCTTCCGGTACGATAAGATCGGCATATCGCTTGCAAGGCTCTATAAATTGCAGATGCATAGGTTTCAGAATACGCGTGTAGCGTTCCATTACAGCCTCGGCCGTGCGGCCACGCTCTACGACATCGCGCTGGATGACGCGGATAAGGCGTTCGTCCGGGTCTGCGTCAACAAAGATTCTGAGGTCCATCATGTTGCGCAGCTTCTTGTCACATAGGGCAAGGATGCCTTCAATGATAATGACTTCCCGAGGCTCGATGTGGATTGTTTCGGGCTGTCGCGTGCAGGTCAGGTAGGAATAGGTAGGTTGTTCGATGCTTTTGCCTTCGCGAAGCATGGATACGTGTTTGGACAAAAGTCCCCAGTCGAAAGCATCCGGGTGGTCGAAATTAATATTCTGCCGTTCTTCTACTGGCACATGGCTGCTGTCTTTGTAATAAGAGTCCTGAGGTAATAAAACTACTTCACCAGCCGGCAGGCTTTCAACAATTTTACGTACGACGGTGGTCTTTCCCGACCCGGTTCCGCCTGCAATTCCTATTATTAACATCCGTTTAAGTATATATTTGAAAAAAACGAGTATTTTTGTGTCTTAAAAATGTTATTGTTTCGATTGACAAATATAGATTAAATCATTTAAATAACAAAGTTATGGTAAAGCATATTGTATTATTTAAGCTGAAAGACGAAGCTTCTGCTGACGAAAAGTTAGCGGCGATGAATGATTTTAAGAAAGCTATTGAAGCGCTGCCTGCTAAAATACCAGTTATACGTAAGATTGAAGTGGGATTGAACATTAATCCGGCTGAGACTTGGAGTATAGCTCTTTACAGTGAGTTCGATACTTTGGACGATGTGAAATTCTATGCTGCACATCCCGATCATGTAGCTGCCGGTAAGCTTATAGCCGAGGTTAAGGAAAGCCGTGCTTGTGTAGACTATAAAGTATAAATAAAATATGGGATAATAACATGAAGAAAAGTATATTCTCCATACTTCTGTTGCTGTTTGCCGTAGTGGTACAAGCACAGATACAAGAGCCGGTTAAATTTAAGTCGGAATTAAAGACTTTGCAGGCTGGTGAAGCGGAAGTTGTCTTTACCGGAACTATTGATAAGGGCTGGCATGTGTACTCGACCGATTTGGGCGATGGCGGACCTATATCGGCCACATTCAATGTCGAGTCCATTTCAGGTGCGGAACTTGTCGGAAAATTAAAACCGGTAGGGAAAGAGGTGGCCGCATTCGATAAGTTGTTTGAAATGAAAGTGCGCTATTTTGAAAATACCGCTCAGTTTGTACAGAAGTTGAAACTGACCGGTGGCGAATATAAGGTAGAAGGTTTTTTGGATGCTTGGATCATTAGTTGGTTTGGTGATTGTTGCTTATCTGCTGCTGTACCTTTTGATTAGTGTGGGCTGTATTTATCCGGCAAATTATGCAGAGCAAAAGATTAATGAAGCATATGATACGATTCTACGTGCAGATAAAGTGACTGCTGAGATGATTCCCGCACTTTGTGATTATGTAATCTTTTCAGAGAATGGAGAGAAAATAGGTGGAGATCTGTCAGAACAATACGAACAGATAGCATGGAATGTTGCAAAGTACGGAAACGCATCCGGGAAATATTTTTATAAAGTAATTGTAAGGGAAAATGAATATGTTGTATTGCAATATCGCCTGACACCTCAATATCATTCAGCTTTTTTGAGGGAGCATTTTATAGGACCACAGAATGTGATGATTATTATGTCTGTGATTGGAGCGGTAGCGATTATCATCATTCCGTCCATACGTTTTGGAAAAAGAATCAAAAAGCAGATGCAGCCTGTATTAGACGCAATCGGACAAATAAAGGATCAAAATCTGGAATATGAGACATCCTGTTCCGGTATCAAAGAGTTTGATGACTGTTTATCGGCAATCGATGATATGCGAGATGCATTGCGAGAATCTTTAGAAAAGCAGTGGAAAACAGAGCAGGAAAAGAAACAGCAGATGTCTGCTTTGGCGCATGATATTAAAACACCTCTTACGATTGTACGGGGAAATGCAGA
>OHAI01001791.1_pt1 | contig 16256 bp, 9 predicted proteins | sample 1577091 | NCBI WGS metagenome assembly OHAI01 (sample SAMEA3541548, study PRJEB24748) | human gut metagenome | biome: human gut; feature: human-associated habitat; material: faeces | place: China | collected 2012
ATTCAGCAAAACAATTGCGAGATCATTTGAAATCTCCTCGCAATTAAAGTTATTACTAAAATTATTTCTGTCCACGGTCAGACAATCTTTGACATTCAATCCCAGAATATCAATCTGCGCTTCTCCTATATAATCAAAAATTGTCTCCCGCTCTTCCCAAACACGTACTCCTTTAAAAAACCACTTCAATTTTGGAATATCGATAAAGTTCTTTTCTTTAAATAGCACTCTACATACAACATTTTTTGTCATATCCCAAATAACGAGCTTTTTGTCTTCTATATTTTTCCCGTCAAAGTTTTCTTCCCATGTGATCCGATACTTAGTATTATTGTATTCATATTCTTCACTGTTCTTTGACATTCCATTCCAGAACCCCAAAATACTTACCGGTTTTTTCCCTTTTTGTCTTAACATAATCGGAAATAGAGGATTTCCAACAATTTCTCTTAAATATTTTTCAATAAATCGGCTCCCCAGTTCTGACATTTTTTCAGCATCCATAAAATCACTTGTATATTTTACATTTGCGACTGGTTCCGCATATTCTTTGTAATTTTCAATATCCGAAAACCATTCATATGGAACATCCAGTGAAATCTTTGTTCCTAACGCTTTATATCGGCTTTCTCTTTCCTCTATACGACCGTTATTCTCTTCAGAATATAAGCCTATCCATCTTCCTTTTTGTTCGAATTCCGTCCGGCTTTCAATAAAAATCGCATCGGTAATCATAAATCCCGATTGCATTCCAATTCCAAATCCACCCGTCGGCTTCAGCCATTCCGGCATCCGTTCCAGATATTCTGCAAAACTTTTTTATTTAAACATTAATTTATCAACCAAATCTGAGATTCATGAAGAAAGCTCTCTTTTTTATCGTATGCCTCTGTTTTGCAATAAACATGATGGCGCAAACAAAAACGATAACAGGGGTAGTGGTAGATGCCACCGGTGAACCTGTTATCGGAGCGAGTGTCCTGGAGGTGGGGACAACAAATGGTACAATAACTGATGTAGACGGTAACTTTACTATCCAAGTGCCTGTGGGGGCAAAACTGGATGTGAGTTATATAGGTTACAAAACACAACAAATTGTAGTGGGAATGCCAAACACCTACAAGGTTATTTTAAAAGAAGATGCAGAAATGCTGGATGAGGTCGTGGTGACCGGTTATGGAATGAGTCAGAAACGTTCGTTGATGACGAACTCTATTTCAAAGTTGGATGATAAAGTATTACAAAATGCAGCTATGAGTAATGCGGCCCAATCCTTGCAGGGAACTGTCAGCGGATTGCGTGTGACAAATACTTCGGGTAAACCGGGTAGTTCGCCCAATATCGTTTTGCGTGGTGGTGCTTCCATAAACAAGAATCTGGAAGGGCCGTTGGTCGTGGTGGATGGCCTTGTGCGTTCTATGGATGATATCAATCCTTCAGATATTGAATCCATACAGGTGCTGAAAGATGCGGCTTCCACAGCTATTTATGGTGCCCGTGCCAATAACGGCGTAATTCTGGTGACAACCAAGAAGGGGGTGGAAGGCAGGACACAAATTACTTATAAGTTCAAAGGGGGTGTGAACTTTGCACGTGAAGGGTATAAGTATTTGGATGCCGGTGACTATTTGTATTATCAACGTTTAGGTTGGCAGCGTACCAATGGCGGTACAAGTATGGAGAACCAGAAAGGTTTTGGGGTTAACTCCGGAGTGGATCTGGCCTTTATGACAGATGCAAACAAACATTTGCTGAATGAAGGATGGCGGTCTATGGCGGATCCTGTGGATCCTGATAAAACTTTGATTTTTAGAAACCATGCCGGTGAGCTGCATGATCTGACTTTCCGCAATGCCGCGTTTACACAAGATCATTATCTGAATTTGTCGGGAGGTAATGACAAAGGAACATTTTCCTCATCTTTAGGGTATTATTCGGAAGACGGTCAGATAATTTCTACCAATTATCAGCGTGTGAACGGGACTATCAACGGTTCATACAAGTTGTTGCCCGTTTTGACAGTGAATGCCGGCGGTAGTTTTTCATGGTCCAAGATGCCCGATTTATGGACTTACGACTTGAAAAGCCCTTGGAACGGAGAAACGGGAGAGTATGAGTTGTTCTATCGTACCATGAGTATGTTTCCCACTTGGAATCCGTGGAATGAGGATGGAAGTCCTGCTGCCGGATGGAGTAATCAGGATGGTAATCCTTATTATTGGAAAGATAAACTGACTCGTTCTACAACGAACCGTAAGACTTCGTTTAATATCGGTTTTGCTTTGGAAATCCTTCCGCAGCAATTGTTCCTGAATGGAAACAGTTCTATGTATTATACAGATAGTCAGTTTGAACTGTTTGAAAAGAAATATCAACAGATAGGACAAGCTTCCAATACCAATCGTAATGCTTCTCAAACAAATACAAAAGTTTTTCAACAACAGCATGCATTGACTCTGGAATATAAAAAAGGTTTTAGCGGACATAATATCAATGCCATGGCAGGTGGTGAGTATTTTGATTATCAGTATCAGAACCTGGAAGCGCGTGTTTCCGGTGCTCCTACAGATGATATACCTACTTTAAATGCGGGCACTAACCGTACTTATACTACTTCTGTCAAAACCGGATATCGCATTCTTTCCGGTTTCGCCCGTGTTAACTATGATTATAATTATCGTTATATGGTGTCCTTGGTAGCCCGTTATGACGGTATTTCCAAATTGTCCGACAATCGTTGGGGATTTTTTCCGGGTATATCTGCCGGTTGGAATGTGCATGAGGAAGCTTTCTTTAAAGATTCAAAGTTTGCGGAAGTAGTATCCTTGATTAAACCGCGTATCAGTTATGGGTTGAACGGTAATGTAAACGGTATCGGTAATTTTGATGTATATGGTAAATATGGTTCGGTAGGTGCTTATAATGGTAACCTGGGTTATTTGAATACAGGGGTGGTCAATAGTAAATTGCGTTGGGAAAAGAGCCATACGTTTGAACTGGGGCTTGACTTGGGCTTTTTCAATAATCGTATTCATATGATTATGGACTACTATGACCGCACGACTTCCGATTTGCTGACTGATGTGAATTTGCCGGAATATACAGGATTTCCCTCGTTCAAAACGAATCTGGGTACTATCAGCAACCGTGGTTTCGAACTGGAAGCCAAGGTGAATCTGCTGACAAGGAAGGACTGGTCGTGGGATGTCACCGCTAATACTTCATTTGTGAAGAATATGGTGAAGAAGCTGCCTTTTAACGGGAATGTAAACAACCGTCAGGGGGGTGAGCAGGTATGGGATCCAAAATCCAACTCGTTGGTTTGGGTAGGCGGCATTCAAGAAGGAAAAAGCTTGGGTGATATCATTGCTTATAAACAAGTGCGTATCTTGCGTGACTGGGATGATGTGAGAAATCATGCCGGTGATTTTGTGGATGAGGTTGCCAACCTGTATGGGCCGAATAAGGCTGCCGAATATGCGGGTAAACCGGGATGGAAACCCATTGAGCCGGGAGATGTACTGTGGGATGACAAGAATGGGGATAATGTTATAAATTCATACGACCGTCAGGTGGTGGGTAATATTTATCCGAAATGGACCGGTGGTTTTTCTACCACGCTGAACTATAAAAACTGGTCTTTGTATGGTCGTTTTGACTATGCGGTGGGTCATACCATTTACAATGATTTGAAAGCAAGAATCTTGGGGCAGTATAACGGGTCGTTCAATTTGATTACGGATGTCAGAAATTCGTGGTCTGAAAACAATACGGAAACTAGTATTCCTAAATTCTATTGGGCCGACCAGAATGCGAAAAAGAACATTACCCGTTCCAATAATGGTACAACGAATCTGAACAATAATAACTCTACTTTCTATGAAAAGGGGGATTATTTGTGTCTGCGTGAGGTAACCTTGAGTTATAAATTCCCGAAGAATCTTATAAATAAGGTGTTCTTGACCGATGCGTCCGTGTATGTTACGGGGCAGAATTTATTCTATATTACCGGATATGATGGAACTTCTCCGGAACCGGTTATGGATATTCAGGCAAATGGTCGTGGCGGTATAGACAATGGACGCTATCCTACACCAAGAACCGTTCTGTTTGGTTTACAATTGTCATTTTAATGTGTAAAAAAGAAAAGGTATGAACATAAAAAAGATAATATTGGCTTTTGCCGCATCGGCTATGTTGGCCGGTGGATGTACTTCGTTGGATATGGACCCGGTGAGCGATATCACTGACTTGAATTACTGGAAAACTCCGGAACAGTTTGATTCATTTGTTTTTGGACTGCATAGTCGCTTCAGGAGCCATTCGTGGAATATGTTTTTGTTGGGTGAGGCAAGAAGTGATGTCTTTGGGGGAATTCCTTTCGGTGGAGAAGCTACCCAGGGGATGGAACGTTTTCCTTATAATACATTGAATGCGGAGAATCCCGGAATCAGCGGGTTTGGTGATTTGTATCAGAATATCAACCAGATGAACTTGTTTATCAGCAGAACTCTTCATACGGATGTGCTGACTGAAAGTGCCAGGAATTATTATTTGGGACAGGTGTATGGATTGCGTGCTTACTATATGTATCAGCTATATCGTTCATGGGGAGATGTCGTGTTTACGGAAGAGCCTAGCCTGGGTTTTGAAGTGGGTAAACTGGCAAAGGCGGCGACTCCGGCTGCCGAAATCTTTGAGCAGGTAAAAAAAGATATAGAATCTTCATTAAGTTATTTTGGATCCGATTATACCATAAAGGAAAAAAAATCGCTGTGGTCAAAGGCTGCCACATTGATGCTGAAAGCGGATGTATATCTGTGGAGTGCCCATCGTGACGGGGGAGAAGGAGATGCCCGGACAGCAAAGAATGCGTTGGTTGACATACAGAATAATATCAGCCGTAGCAATCTGGACTTGATGGATACTTATCAGGGAGTGTTTGCTTATGATAATAAAGGTAATAAAGAGATTATCTTTACCATTCATAATGAATTGTTTGAATACAATCTGTGGAATGGAAATAATGATTTGTTTCCACAGGCTGATTATTTAGGGAAATTCTATAATGCGGATGGTACTTTGATAAATACGTCGGTCGAGAATAATTTCGGTATCATGCGCCTGATGGTGAAATTGGAAAACTTCAAGAAGTTTCTGCCGGGAGACACCCGTCGTGACGTTACATTGAAAGATGTATATAATAAGGTGGAAAATGGCAAGTTGGAATTGGTAGGGGTGTATCCGCATAAGTATTGGGGAGTTATGAATGGGAGTACACGGGTGAGATGTGATGATTATCCTATTTATAGATATTCGGATTTGCTATTGATGCTGGCTGAGGCGAAAGTGCTTTTGGGTGAGGATCCAGCTACAGAGATAAACCGGGTGCGCCGGCGTGCGTTTGGTGATGCGTATGATGCTTCAACAGTGGGGTTTCCCAATCAGGAAGTCGATAAGCGTCCGGCGGATGCTGTCTTGCAGGAACGTTTGTTTGAATTTATGCTGGAAGGTAAACGATGGTATGACTTGAGGCGTTTTGGCGATTCGTACGTGCTTGACTATACTCCGGCGGAGCCTGCCCGTCTGCTTTGGCCTATCAACCAAGGAGCTCTTACTAATAATCCATTGTTGAAACAAACGGTTGGTTATTAAATTTTTGTCGGATAAGAATCTTTAATTGCATAAAAAGACGGTGTTCTTTATGAAATTAATAAAGAAACCGTCTTTTTATTTTCTAATTTCAATAAAAACTTTTATTTTTACACCCGTAAAATTATAAATATTATGAGAAACCCTAGCTTATTACTGCTAATTGTTGTTTTTATATTAGCACCCTTCAAGTTGAGTGCGGCGGCAGATACGGTTGTTGTCCGCGAAACCCGGATTCCTGTGTTGATTGAAAGGCAGGATAATGAGTTGTTTCATTTGCGTATAGAGGCTGCTCAAAGTCAGATGCTGAATGAAGTGAAGTTGGACTTTGGCAAAGACGTGAATTTGAATGAAATTGAATCTGTGAAACTGTATTATGGTGGAACTGAAAGCGTGGAGAGGAGGGGAAAGACTTATTTTGCTCCGGTAGATTATATATCTAATAATACTCCGGGAAAAACATTGGCTGCCAATACTTCTTATTCCGTTTTGAAGTCGGAAGTGAAGGCCCCGAAGCGTGAGGTTGTATTGAAAGCTGACCAAAAATTGTTTCCGGGAGTGAATTATTTTTGGATTAGCCTGCAAATGAAGCCTGTTGCTTCTATCTTGTCCAAAGTGTCGGCAGAAGTGGTGGAAGCTAAGATTGACGGACAGGTTGCTCCTTTGAAGATAGCCCGTAAGGCGGATACCCATTATATGGGGATCGGCGTGCGCCATGCCGGTGACGACGGGGCTGCTGCCTATCGTATTCCCGGATTGGCCACTTCAAATAAAGGAACCTTGTTGGGGGTATATGATGTACGCTATAATAATAGTGCGGATTTACAGGAGTATGTGGAAATAGGTCTGAGCAGAAGTACGGACGGAGGTCAGACTTGGGAGAAAATGCGCATTCCGATGGCATTTGGTGAATATGATGGGTTGCCTAAAGCACAGAATGGAGTAGGCGATCCGGCCATTTTGGTTGATAAGAAGACAGGAACTATCTGGATTGTCGCTGCCTGGACACATGGTATGGGAAATGGGCGTGCGTGGTGGAATTCACAAACAGGCATGGACCGTAATCATACAGCACAATTAATGATGGTGAAAAGTGATGATGATGGTAAGACCTGGTCGGAGCCTATGAATATAACAGAACAGGTGAAAGATCCGTCATGGTATTTCTTGCTGCAAGGTCCCGGTAGAGGTATCTCTATGGAAGATGGAACATTGGTCTTTGCCAGCCAGTATATTGGCAATGACCGTATTCCTAATGCCGGTATTATATACAGTAAGGATCATGGAAAAACCTGGAATATCAGTACATTGGCACGCACTAATACAACTGAATCTCAGGTAGCGGAAGTGGAACCGGGAGTGCTGATGCTGAATATGCGTGATAATCGTGGTGGCAGTCGTGCCGTTTCTACAACTACAGATTTAGGTAAAACATGGAAAGAACATGAGTCTTCACGTACAGCCTTACAGGAACCGGTTTGTATGGCCAGTTTGATTAGTGTTAAAGCTAAAGAGAATGTATTGGGTAAAGACATCCTTTTGTTCTCTAATCCGAATGATGCCAAGAACCGTCATAGCATTACCATCAAAGCAAGTCTGGATGGTGGGGTGACTTGGTTGCCCGAGAATCAATTGCTGCTGGATGCCGGTTGGGGTTGGGGATACAGCTGCTTGACTATGATTGACAAGGAAACAGTAGGAATTTTATATGAAAGCAGTGTGGCCCACATGACTTTCCAAGCGATAAAGCTGAAAGATATTATTAAGACCAAATAAATAATGAAACGCAGATTTTCTAGTTTTATTGGTATGATACTGGTTTGTGCTGTAACTATAGCACAAACCAGTATCTCGTTACTTCCTAAACCTCAGTTGTATAAGGATACGGGGAAGAATTTTACTATGGGAAAGGTGAAACTTTCTACTCCGGTGTTGAGACCGGAGTGGGAAGTTTTTATCATGAATGCAGGTGGTGAGATTGTTGAACACTCGTCATCGGTGATTGAAGTGGAACTGGTTCCGTCTATTGAGGAGGCCAGGTTAAATGGGGCTGAAGCCTATCGTCTTTCTGTTTCAAACAAGCGGATAAAGATAGAGGCTGTAACAGAACAGGGAGTGTATTGGGCTATGCAGACACTTCGGCAATTGGAACGGAAAAAAGGGAAGAGAAGTTCTGTTGCCGGATGTGAGATTGTAGACTGGCCGGCATTCCGGATACGCGGATTTATGCAGGATGTGGGACGCAGTTATATTTCAATGGAAGAATTGAAAAGAGAGATCGAGATTTTATCCCGGTTTAAGATTAATGTATTTCATTGGCATCTTACTGAAAACCAGGCATGGAGATTGGAAAGTAAAATCTTTCCTATGCTGAATGATAGTGTGAATACCATCCGTATGCCGGGTAAATATTATACGCTGGAAGAGGCACGCGATTTGGTGGATTTTTGTAAGAAACATCAGGTGTTGTTGATTCCTGAGATAGATATGCCGGGGCATAGTGCTGCCTTTGTGCGTGCTTTCCGCCATGATATGCAAAGTCCGGAAGGGATGAAAATATTGAAACTGTTGCTGGATGAGGTGTGTGAGACATTTGATGTGCCTTATTTACATATAGGTACGGATGAGGTGGAGTTTACCAATCCGCATTTTGTACCCGAAATGGTGGCGTATGTACGCTCAAAAGGGAAAAAAGTAATATCCTGGAATCCGGGCTGGCACTATAAACCGGGGGAAATAGACATGACACATTTGTGGAGTTACCGTGGAAAGGCGCAACCGGGTATTCCTGCTATCGATTCCAAATTTCATTATCTGAATCATTTTGATGTTTTCGGTGATATTGTAGCTTTGTACAACAGCCGTATTTATGATCAGGCAGAAGGCAGTGAGGACATTGCGGGAACTATATTGGCTTTGTGGCACGATCGTTTGATTGACAATGAGTGGAATCTGGTTATTGAAAATGGCTTGTATCCCAATATGCTTGCTATTGCCGAGCGTGCCTGGAGAGGGGGAGGTACGGAATATTTTGACGGACTGGGTACGATACTTCCACCCGAAGACACGGAAGCATTCAAAGAATTCGCTGATTTTGAAAAGCGTATGTTGTGGCATAAGGAGCATACGTTTAAAGGATATCCTTTCGCCTATGTAAAACAGACTAATGTAAAATGGAATATTACGGATGCTTTTCCTAATGGGGGAGATATGGATAAGGTGTTCCCGCCTGAACAGGAATTAAAGGATACCTATCATTATAACGGGAATACGTATGGTGTACGTCAGGCAATAGGGGCAGGTATTTATTTACGCCATGTCTGGGGGGATATGGTTCCTGCTTTTTATGCTGATCCTAAGGAAAACCACACGGCTTATGCATATACTTGGGTGTATTCGCCCAAAGACCAGGAAGTGGGGTTATGGGCAGAGTTTCAGAATTATAGCCGTTCAGAGATGGATCTGGCGCCATTGCCTGACAAATGGGATTATAAGGGAAGCCGTATCTGGATTAATGATCGTGAAATATTACCTCCTGTATGGACTGCTACGCATAAGGTGAAAAGTTATGAAGTACCTTTGGGAAATGAGAATTGCGTAGGAAGAGTGCCATTGGCGGTGCATTTAAATAAAGGTTGGAACAAGGTTTTCTTAAAGTTGCCTATCGGCAAGTTTAAGATGGCTGAGACGCGTCTTGTGAAGTGGATGTTTACTGCTGTCTTTGTGACTCCTGACGGAGAAAGGGCGGTAGAGGGATTGATTTATTCACCAGATAAACAAAAATAAAATGAAACGTATTGTCTTATTGTTATTGGGATTATTATTAGCGTTACCCCAGTTTGCTCAGGAACGCAAGTATTCTACTTTTTATGAGCAGAGAGCGACTTTGTTTGAAGAACTTCCGGTTACTTCAAAAGATATTATTTTTTTAGGGAACAGTATTACCAACGGTTGCGAGTGGGCTGAGTTGTTTCAAAATAAGAATGTGAAGAACAGGGGTATCAGTGGAGATATCTGTATGGGGGTATATGACCGTTTGGATCCGATTGTAAAGGGAAAACCGGCAAAGATTTTTTTATTGATCGGTATCAATGATGTTTCTCGGGGAACGTCTGCGGATAAAATTATTTCAGAAATAAGTATGATTGTTCGGAAAATAAAGCAAGAATCTCCAAAAACAAAATTATATTTGCAAAGTGTATTGCCGGTGAATGATTGTTACGGTATGTTTAACGGGCATACATCACGCTGGCAGGTGGTAAAACAAATTAATGATTTGTTGGAACCATTGGCGGTAAAGGAAGGAGTTGCCTATATTGATTTGTATAGTCATTTTGTGGAGAAAGAGACAGGCAAGATGAATCCAGTATACACTAATGACGGATTACATTTATTAGGAAAGGGATACTTGCTGTGGCGTGATATTGTAAAACCTTATGTTGACCAGAAATGAAGAAGACATTAATACTGATTTTATGTTTGTTTCTTTGTACCGTTTCATTTGCACGGAAGCGGGTGAAGGTTGCTTGTGTAGGTAATAGCATTACCTATGGCATAGGTGTATCCGATCCTGATAAGGAGTCCTATCCTGCCCGGTTACAGCAAATGCTGGGTGAAGGGTATACGGTGGAGCGTTTTGGAAAGCCGGGAGCTACGTTGCTGAACAAGGGACACCGGCCTTTTATGCAACAGAAAGAGTTTAAGGATGCATTGGCTTTTGCTGGTGATGTAGTGGTTATTCATTTAGGAGTGAATGATACAGATCCGCGTGATTGGCCCAATTACCGTGATTTTTTTATAGCGGATTATCGTGCACTGATTGATTCGTTCAGAGTGGCGAATCCTGAATGTCGTATTTTGATTGCCCGTCTGACTCCGATTGCCGACCGTCATCCGCGGTTTGAGTCCGGCACACGCGACTGGCATGATGAGATTCAGCTGGCTATAGAAACGATAGCGAAATACGCACAAGTACAGTTGATAGATTTTCATGCACCTTTATATCCATATCCTTTTATGTTGCCCGATGCTGTCCATCCTGATAAGGAAGGTGCGGCTGTCCTGGCAAAAACGGTGTATGAAGGCATAACCGGTGATTTTGGCGGTTTGCAAATGCCGGAAATTTATACGGACAATATGGTATTGCAGCATGGGCGTCTGCTGACTATTCAGGGAAAAGCGGATGCCGGTGAGAAAGTGACTGTTTCCATAGACAGGCAGAAACTTCAGGCTGTGACGGGAGCAGATGGAAAGTGGGCGGTGGATGTCCGGCCATTGAAGGCGGGCGGTCCATATACGCTGACTGTTTCTACAGAAAAACGGAAACTGGTCTATGAAAATGTGTTGGCGGGAGAAGTGTGGCTCTGTTCCGGACAATCGAATATGGAGTTTTATCTGAATTGGAGTGCGACTGCCGCACAAGATGTTCCTCAAGCTGCAAATAGCAATATCCGTTTTTATGATATGAAAGCCCGTTGGCGTACGGATGCGGTGGAGTGGGATGCTTCGGTACTCGATTCATTGAATCATCTGCAATATTATAAGGATACACGGTGGACAGTTTGTTCGCCTGAAACAGCCGGTAATTTCTCGGCGGTGGCTTACTATTTCGGAAAGAAATTGCAGGATAGTTTGCAAGTTCCTGTAGGACTGATTTGCAATGCCATTGGCGGATCTCCTACTGAAGCATGGATAGACCGTAGTACATTGGAATATCGTTTTCCGGCTATCTTACGTAATTGGATGCAGAATGATTTTATTCAAGACTGGGTGCGTGGGCGTGCTGCCTTGAATGTAAAGCAGTCTTCCAATAAATTGCAACGCCATCCTTATGAGCCTTGTTATTTGTATGAATCGGTGACCGATTATCGAATAACCGTCCCTGCCAAGACCTGTGTCCATAAACAGTTCCACGATATCCTTTAAATTTACTTCTTTACCGTTTATCATGTAAAAGCTGTCGCCATTGCGGTAAAGCTTTCGTGATACTGACACGGTGTCGCTGTCATATTCAAGTGCACCGTCCTCGTTGTCTATGGTGATAGTTACCTGAGCAAAAGGCGCTTTTGGTCTAGTTTGAGTGCCGTGAAAAATAACGCCTGCCATTTTTTCACCTCTCAGGGCTTTGGAAGATTGCTCGCCCATTACCCAGCGCATAGCGTCACCGATATTACTCTTGCCTGATCCGTTAGGACCGACAACTGCGGTGATACCCTTATTGAATTTCAGCTCTATTTTATCCGGAAAAGACTTAAAGCCCTGCAATTCAAGTGATTTAAGATACATTATTTTTCACCACCCCTCATTATGATTTCGTTTATCTTTATTTTATCGCTGCCCTCGTGACCTACAATTTTTATATTGACACCAAGATCTTTGAAATATTCTATATTAGCTTTTTTCTGACCTATTGCCTTGCTTATCTGCCTTTTTGGTACAGATATCACAACGGAAGCTATATCGCTTATATTGCCATGCTTTTCAAGCTCCTCTGCTATAAGCCTGCGGTAATTTCTGCCTTCGCAAAGTTCACGGAATGCAGGGTGATAAAATCCGCCCAACATTTGCTCCTCCACGACCTCGCTTGCGTGCAGACCAAGCTTTATAACATCTATACCAAGTTTATCGGCTTCTGTGAGAAGATAAGAACAGATTTTCACTACCTCGTCAAAGTCCATAGGCTTATATTCGCCACTTTTGTAAAGCTCTCCGAGCCTTGTACCATTAAGGATAACAACGGGATAGATGCGCACTGTTTTAGGCGATAGTGCCGCTATCTTCGACCAAGTTTCCAGCTCAGTTTCACGGTTGCTTTTATAAAGTCCTATCATCATTTGCAGACCAAGGTCAAAGCAACCATAGCTTTTTATAAGCTTTGCAGCGTTTTCGACGTCCTGAACAGTATGTCCACGCTCGTTGGCTTCAAGAACAACATCTGACATAGACTGTGCGCCAAGCTCGATAGCCGTAACGTGATTATCTCTGAGAATGTCAAGTATCTCAGTGCTGATATAGTCAGGTCTGGTGGATATCCTGATACCCTTGAATTTGTCGTTGCCTATAAACTCCTGTGCTGCACCAAGAAGTTCGAGCATATATTCTCTCGGCACTGCTGTAAAGCTACCACCGAAAAAGGCTATCTCCGTCTGTGAAACGTCCTTAACTTCGTTCATTGCCTGTGTGCAGATACGCTTCACATCATCAGCGTGCGGTATCTTCTCTGTACCAGTTATGGTGCGCTGATTGCAGAACGCACACATATGCGGACAGCCTATATGCGGCACGAAGACAGATATATTACTGTGCCCCATAGCCCATTAGTTCCAATGCTTCTTTAGCCGCCAACTGTTCAGCGGTCTTTTTCGATCTGCCTGTACCCTCGCCGATAACATTCGTATTCAAAAGTACCTGAACAGTAAATTTCTTATTATGGTCAGGACCTGACTCGCCTTTAAGATGATATTCTATTCTCTCCTCAGGATTTTTCTGGATTATCTCCTGAAGAATAGTCTTGTAATCATGGAAAACAACTCCATCAGGCGTGATATTTTCAGGTATGAATGAAAGTATATATTTTGAAACAGGCTCGATACCGCCGTCAAGATAAATTGCAGCGATAACTGCTTCAAAAGCGTCTGAAATAATTGACGGCCTTTCTCTGCCACCTGTTATCTCCTCGCCTTTTCCGAGAAAGATATACTTGCCAAGTTCTATTTTCTTTGAGAACTCAAACAGTGCTTTTTCGCACACAAGTGAAGCTCTCATTTTTGTAAGCTCGCCCTCAGGCATATGCTTGTAATGCTCGAAAATGTGATCTGACACAACTATAGAAAGCACTGAATCTCCAAGAAATTCAAGCCTTTCATTGCTGTTTCTTGCCTTCTTGTTTTCATTTGCAAATGATGAATGGGAAAGAGCTTCGTAAAGGAGCTTTTCGTCTTTGAATTTATAACCTATTCTTTCCTGAAACTCTTTAAGAGCCTTTTGCTCGTCCATTATAACATCTCCTGTTTGCTTTTCAACTGCTCGATAGCAGTTGTGATCTCGTCTATCACATTAGTTTCAGTAAATTGTTTTGCTTGTCTGATAGCGTTATAGAATGCTCTTGCATTTGATGAGCCATGTGCCTTGATAACAGGCTTTGCAGTACCAAGTAGAGGCGCTCCGCCATACTCAGAGTAGTCTACCTTTTTCTTGAAATCTTTAACGTTCTTCATTACCATAAGAGCAGCGATCTTTGACTTTGTATCCTTAGTCAAAAGCGTTTTAAGCTCCCCTGAGAAGAATTTTGCCATGCCCTCGTAAAGCTTGAGCATAAGGTTTCCGCAGAAGCCGTCAGCCACGCATACGTCACAATCGCCCATAGGAAGCTGTCTTGCTTCGATATTTCCAACAAAGTTTACAGGTGCGTTTTTCAACTGCTTGTAAGTTTCAAGCTCCAACTCTCTGCCCTTTGACTCCTCTGCACCAATATTTGCAAGACCTACTCTTGGTGACTCGACACCAAGTATCTTGTTCATATAAGCCGAGCCCATTATTCCAAACTGAGTAAGCATTTCAGGGCGGCAGTCTGCGTTTGCACCGCTGTCAAGAAGCATCGTAGGCGTCGTTGCCGTAGGAAGTATCGTTGCAAGAGCTGGTCTTTTGATGCCCTTTATTCTCTTTACGATAAACGTTGCTCCAACGACAAGTGCGCCTGTTGAGCCTGCTGAAACGAAAGCGTCGTCTTCGCCGTCTGCAAGCATCTTCATACCTACAGCCATTGAGCAATCCTTCTTGCCTTTGATGACTTCTGTAGGCTCTTCACATATCTCGATAACAGTATCAGCGTGCTTGATATGTAAAGCTGTGATATCAAGGCCGTTTTCCTGTGCACATTTTTTTATCTTTTCTTCGTCACCAACAAGAGTAACGTCAACGCCGAAATCTTTCTGTGCGTCAATTGAACCTTTGATGACTTCGAGAGGTGCGTTATCTCCGCCGAAAGCGTCAATTACTATATTCATAACATTCTCCTTAAAATTCTCCGATAGCCTTGTCAAGGTCTGCAAGACCCCTTTCAGCTATCATCTTATATTTCAGTTTCTTATCTCTTATACGTTCAGGAAGCTCAGGCAGGATACCCATATTACATCCCATAGGCTGGAACTTCTCCACAGTAGGATCGCTTATATACTTTGAAAGCGCTCCGAGCATAGTGGTATCAGGCAAGGTAACCGCAGGCTTGCCCTGCAAACGTCTTGCCATGCTCAGACCTGCAAAAATTCCGCTTGCCGCCGACTCGATATATCCTTCAACGCCTGTCATTTGACCTGCAAAATAAATGTTTTCTCTATCTCGCATATTAAACTGCGGATTTAAGAGCTTAGGCGAATTGATGAAAGTGTTTCTATGCATAACTCCATAGCGTATAAATTCTGCATTTTCAAGTCCTGTGATAAGAGAAAACACTCTTTTCTGTTCGCCGAATTTCAGGTTTGTCTGAAAGCCCACAAGGTTATACAGACTTCCCTCTGCGTTCTCTGCACGAAGCTGAACGACGGCATAAGGTCTATTGCCTGTTCGTGGGTCTGTCAAACCTACAGGTTTCAGCGGACCAAAACGCATTGTGTCCTCACCACGTTTTGCAAGGACCTCAACCGGCATACAGCCTTCATACACCTTGAACCCATCCTTTGAAAAATGCTCCTTATCAAAATCATGGAGCGGAGCGGATTCCGCATTGATAAGTTCATTATAGAACCTGAGATATTCTTCCTTATTCATAGGGCAGTTGATATAATCAGCTTCTCCCTTGCCGTATCTCGATGCAAAAAACACCTTATCCTTATCAAGACTTTCATATGTGACGATAGGTGCGGCGGCATCATGAAAATACAGATAATCACCGCATATTTTGCCGATACTCTCTGCAAGCCCATCGCTTGTAAGAGGACCTGTTGCGATTATAACATCGCCATCAGGTATATCTGTGGCTTCTTCCTCGATAACAGTAATGTTAGAATTTTCCATTATCTTTGCCGTGACCATATCGGAAAACTTTTCCCTATCAACAGCAAGTGCTCCGCCTGCTGATACCTTAGTTTCAGCTGCACATTCCATTGTGACAGAGCCCAGCCTGCGCATTTCCTCTTTTAGCATACCTGCGGCAGAATCTATTCTGTCCGCTTTCAATGAATTTGAGCAGACAAGCTCTGCAAAGCCCTTATATTTATGGGCAGGCGTAAACTTTTTAGGCTTCATTTCATAAAGCTCAACGTCTATCCCTGCTTGAGCTAACTGCCACGCAGCTTCACAGCCTGCAAGTCCTGCACCTATTACCTTAACCGCCATTAGATAAATTCCTTTCATATCCGCAATCAGGCTTATGGCAAATGAGTATTCCGTTCTTTCCGCCTTTCTGGAAAAGCGTACTGCCACACTTAGGGCATTTCTCTTCGGTAGGAACGTCCCATGTCATGAACTTGCACTCAGGATTATCCTCACAGCCGTAATACTTCTTGCCCTTTTTAGACTTTTTAAGAAGCACTTTCTTTCCGCAGTAAGGGCAAATTCCGCCTGTTTCCTGAACTATTTTCTTGGTATTCTTGCACTCAGGAAAACCT
>OHAI01001793.1_pt1 | contig 16242 bp, 9 predicted proteins | sample 1577091 | NCBI WGS metagenome assembly OHAI01 (sample SAMEA3541548, study PRJEB24748) | human gut metagenome | biome: human gut; feature: human-associated habitat; material: faeces | place: China | collected 2012
TGCGTTATTGGCAATGTCCCTTTCGGCAATTTCCAAGTCAATGACCCTCAGTATAACCGGCTGCATTTTCCCATTCACGACTATTTCTTTGCCAAGAGCATCGACAAGCTGCGCACCGGCGGCATCATGGCGTTCATCACCTCCAGCGGCACATTGGACAAAAAGGATGACCGCGCCCGCAAGTACATTGCCGAGCGCTGCGACCTCATCGGTGCGGTGCGCTTGCCCAACAATGCGTTCGAGGGCAGCGGCACTAAAATTATGACGGATGTAATTTTTCTGCAAAAGCGCGATACGCTGCGCCAGCAGGACGAGCCTTGGCTGCACCTTGCAGAAGATGCCAACGGCATTACCATGAACCGCTACTTTGTGGAGCACCCCGAAATGATTTGCGGCAGAATGGAGATAGTCTCCGGTCCGTATGGCCCGGCTTCCACCTGCCAGCCGATAGACCCCGATGCGGTGGACCGTTTCGGAAAGCCGTTGCTGGAAACGCAAATCGACACTGCCATGCAGCACTTGACCGCCACGCTGACAAAAGCCGAAATTCCCATACAAGAGGAAAGCGGCGAGGACACCAAGTATATTGATGCCGATCCCTTTGTGCGTAATTTCAGCTACACGGTAAAGGACGATAAAATCTATTACCGCGAAGGCGCAGTCATGCGGGAGTGTAATCCCAACGCAGCCTCTGCCGAGCGCATCCGCAAACTGGTGGAACTGCGCGATACCACCCGCGCTCTGATCGATGCGCAGTTGCAGGACTTGTCGGACGAGGAAATCCACCGTCTGCAAACCCAGCTTAACCGCCAGTATGATGCCTTCCGCGGCAAACACGGCCTAATCAACAGCCGCAGCGCGGAGTTGTCTTTCCGGGATGACAGCAGCTACTATTTGCTGTGTTCACTTGAAAATGTCGATGAAAAAGGAAACTTTATCAGCAAGTCGGATATGTTCACCAAAAGGACTATCCGCTCTGCACAGATACCCGACCACGCCGACACGGCATCGGACGCTCTGGCACTGAGCATCGGGGAACGTGCCAAGGTCGATATGCCTTACATGATGCACCTTACCGGGAAAGATGAAGCGATGCTTGCCAAGGAACTGGCGGGCGTTATTTTTGTAGAGCCTTTCCGCAAACAGGAGGACGGCAGCCCTGTTTACCTTATGGCGGACGAGTATTTATCCGGCAATGTACGCGAAAAGCTGCGTATTGCTCATGTTGCAGCCGACCAAGACCCAGCGTTCCGCATCAATGTAGAAGCGTTGGAACAGGTGCAGCCCAAGGACTTGACGGCGGGCGAGATAACGGTCCGGTTGGGTGTTACATGGATCGGGCCGGAAATCATCAAGCGGTTTGCCGATGAACTTTTTCAGTCAACCTACCGCGAACAGAAAATAGCTGTCCGTTACAATGAATATCTGAATAACTGGTATATTTCCAACAAGAGCCAGGGCAACGATAATATCCGCGTCACGAACACCTACGGCACAAAACGTATCAACGGCTATCATTTGTTGGAGAACGCACTCAATCTGCGGGCCACCAAAATTTACGATACAATCTATGACGAAAACGGCAAGGAGCAGCATAAACTCAATGGTCCTGCCACCGAAGAAGCACAGGCCAAGCAACGGATGATAGAAGATGCTTTTAAAGACTGGATTTTCAAGGACCGTGAGCGCCGGGAAAGCTTGGTGGCGCTGTACAATGAAAAGTTCAACTGCATCCGCCCCCGTGAGTACGACGGCAGCCACATCCAGTTTTTCGGTATGAACCCGGAAATCGCGCTGCGGCCCCACCAGCGCAATGCCATTGCACATATTTTGTACGGGCACAACACACTGCTGGCGCACACTGTCGGCGCAGGTAAGACCTATGAGATGGTCGCCGCCGCGATGGAGAAAAAGCGATTGGGATTATGCAGCAAAACACTTGTCGCCGTGCCAAATCATCTGACAGGCCAGTTTGCCAGTGAAGCACTGAAACTGTATCCCAACGCAAACATTTTAGTCACAACGCAGCGTGATTTTGAAAAAACGAACCGCAAGCGGTTTTGCGCCAAAATTGCCACCGGCAACTATGACATTGTGGTAATCGGTCACAGCCAGTTTGAAAAGATTCCACTTTCCGATGCCAGAAAAGCCGAGTTTATCCGCAAGCAAATTGACGAACTGGAGATGCAGTTGGAGAGCATGGACAACAGCGACAGCCGTCTGACCGTCAAGCAGTTGGAAAGTAAGAAAAAGCAGTTGAAAACCAAGCTGTCAAATTTGCTGGATGCCCCGAAGCGGGATGATGTGGTGACTTTTGAGGAACTGGGCGCAGACTCCCTCATGGTCGATGAAGCACACAATTTCAAGAACCTCATGACCGTTACTAAGATGCACAACATCGCGGGTATCAGCACCACCGAGAGCCAGAAGGCCAGTGACCTGTTTATGAAGTGCCAGTACCTTGATGAAATCACCGGGGCACGCGGCGTAACGTTTGCCACAGGCACCCCCATTTCCAACAGCATGACCGAGCTGTATACCATGCAGCGCTATTTGCAGCAGTACACCTTGGAACGCAACGGCCTTGCAAACTTTGACAGTTGGGCGGCCACCTTTGGCGAAACCGTCACAGCCATCGAACTTGCGCCGGAGGGAACCGGCTACCGCACAAAAACACGCTTTGCTCGTTTTTTCAATCTGCCAGAACTTATGGCAATGTTCAAAGAATGCGCTGACATTCAAACAGCAGATATGCTGAAACTGCCTGTCCCTGCCCTTGTGGGCGGCAAGCCGACCAACATTCAGCTAAAGCCCTCCGAAATACAAAAGCAGATGGTGACAGAATTGGGCGAACGAGCCGACAAAATCCGCAATAAAATGGTAAAGCCCTATGAGGACAATATGCTGAAAATCACCAACGATGGACGCAAGTTGGCGCTGGATCAGCGCTTGATCGACCCCGACTTGCCCGATGATCCTGACAGCAAGGTCAATATCTGTGTGGGCAAAATTTTTGAGATATGGGAGCAGACCATGCCTCAACGCAGTGCGCAGCTTGTTTTCTGCGATCTGTCTACGCCCAAAGCGGGCGTTTTCAATGTCTACGATGACATGAAAGCAAAGCTGATCGAGCGCGGAATCCCCGAAACAGAAATTGCCTTCATCCATGAAGCGAACACCGATGCCCGCAAGACGGAACTTTTCGGAAAAGTTCGCAGCGGTGCAGTTCGCGTGCTGATGGGCAGCACCGCCAAAATGGGAGCCGGAACCAATGTCCAAAAGCGGCTGATTGCGTTGCACCATCTGGATGTACCGTGGCGGCCATCTGATATTGAGCAGCGTGAGGGCAGAATATTACGACAGGGCAATGAAAATAAGGAGGTCTATGTTTTCCGTTATGTCACCGAAGGTACATTTGATGCCTACTCATGGCAGCTTATCGAGAATAAGCAGAAATTCATCGGACAGATCATGACCTCAAAATCTCCGGCTCGCAGCTGCAATGATATGGACGAGGCCGCGCTGTCCTATGCCGAGGTCAAGGCATTGGCGGCAGGCAATCCGCTTATCAAGGAAAAGATGGACTTGGACGTGCAGTTGACCCGTCTTAAAACACTGAAAGCTGCCCATGACAGCCAGCGTTATGAACTGGAAAATAAAATTGCCATCGGCTTCCCGGCTGAAATCCGAAAATGCAAAGAACAGATTGAAAATGCCACGGTAGACGCCGCCACCGTAAAGGAACACTCCGTAGTGGATGCGGACGGCAAAGATGTTTTCTGTATCCAGTTGGAAAAGAAAGTTTACTACGAAAAAGAACCTGCGGGGAAAGCCCTGTTAGGTCTGCTGGGCTTGGCACTGAATAGCGAAAAGCCCGTACCTATCGGGTATTTCAAGGGTATGGAACTGCAAATCCAACATCTGCCTTTTGGCAACGAGTACCATGCAAGATTGGCTGGCTCTGGTACATATAGCACTCAGCTGGGAGCTGATGTGCTAGGCAATCTGACACGCCTTTCCAATTTGGCAAATGGTATAGAACCGAGCATTGAAAAGACCCGCAATATGCAAATCCAGTTGGAACAGCAGCTTGCCAGCGCCGAGGAAGAAGTCAAGCGGCCATTTCCACAGGCAACGGAACTGACTGAAAAGAGTAAGCGCCTTGCGGTGCTGGAGGGACTGCTGAACATGAACGACAAAGACATTGTGACCGACACCGAGCCGGAACAACAGTGTCAGACCGACAATCGACAGCGTGGACAGGAGGAACGATAAATTTTATGATTAAAGGCAGAAAGACCAATCGTATACGCGACCACCCCAAGGATGAAAGGAGTAGTTTTTATGAAAAAATCTATTGTTGCATTGGGCATAGTATTGGCGCTGTCCGGGTGTGCAGCGGCAGCGGATGAAACTCTTGCGGCTGAACCGGCTGCACTGGTGGAAATCTCACCGGCCACCGAAGAAACTGCGCAGCCGGTGGAAGCTGCTGCAACTGCCGAACCTGCGCAGACAGCAACCCCTGAGCCGACACCCGAACCGACACAGGCCCCCACGCCCGCGCCGACAGCAGAGCCTACGGCAGTCCCCACCGCAGAACCCACGCAAGCCCCGGTGGAGGAAACCGTAGCCGCCACTCCGGCACAGGTTAGTACGAGTTATGGTGCGGTGCCGTTCGACCTTGCAGCCGGTACGGAGCAATGGTGGAGCATCGACAGCAGCGACAGCGCATACTGGGCCGTGCAGGAGAACATCAACGCCATCCGTGCGGCGGCGGGACTTTTCCCGCTGGCAATGGACGGCGGGCTGAGCGCGGCGGCAGATGCCCGCTGCGAGAGCTTTGTCGCGGGCGGTGCGTTCGACCACAGCGGCATGACCACCCGCAGCGAAATCTGCGCAGCCGGTCCTATCGGCTCGGCCAGCAGCGTATGCAGCTATTGGCAGAACAGTCCTGCCCACTATGCCAACATCACCAACGCCAGCTTTACGAGCATGGGTGTCGGCTGTTGGTTTTGCTCCACCGCCGAGGGGCAGTATACCTACTGGACTGTCACATTCAACTAAAACTCCTACTTGTTTTCATACACAAATTATGATATAATTTCTGTATGAAAGAGAGGTGCTATCTATGCCGAACATTCGTTCCAGCGCAGATTTGAGAAACAACTACAATGACATTTCCTCTTACTGCCATGCCTACAACGAGCCGGTCTTTATTACCAAAAACGGTAAGGGCGACCTTGCCGTTATGAGCATGGAAACCTACGAGGAAATGGCGGGCCGCATTGAACTGTACAGCAAGCTGCAAGAGGGCCTTGCCGATGTGGAAGCCGGGAACACGCGCCCCTTTGCCGATGTTATGGCTGATTTGCGCCACCGCAGGGAGCGCAGATGAAATACAACATTCATGTCACCCAAGCCGCCGAGCGCGATATGGCGAACGCCTACGACTATATCGACCTTGTACTGAAAAATCCAACTGCCGCCGACAAGCTGTTGGATGTGGCCGACGAAAAAATCGGAGCACTGGCAGAATTCCCGCACAAATTTGAAGTCGTTTCTGACAAACTGCTTTCCCTGTGGGGAATCCGCTTCACCATCGTTATGAACTACCTTGCGTTCTATACGGTAGACGATGCCACGCAAACCGTGCATATCGTGCGGTTTCTCTACGGCAAAAGCAACTGGATCACCATTCTGAAAACAGATGCAGCAAACGGCAGTTTGCCGATGTTCTCATAACCGAATATTTTATCTGGGCGCTCACTTTTGTGGGCGCTTTTTCTATTGGAGGAAAACATGATTTATGACGAACTTATTGAAGAATTAGCGTTGACCCTGCTTACAAAGGCAAGGTATGAGGGCTGTATTAGCGTTATAGACGGTTTCTCACAGTGCGAGGAAGATAAAATTCGCATGGAGTATCCTATTGACGCTGTTATGCGCATCATGCCGGTGGGCAGCGAAATCTGGCCGGAAGAGTGCGAACCGTTACTGAAAAAAATCGGTGCTGAAACGATCGGAGATGTTGCCGATTATCTGAACAAAAACAAATCCGAAAATTCAAGTGCCGATGATGTTCTTTTTACTGCATTGCTCAAAATCTGCTATGAAAATATGGACATGGACGGCAAGATGGCATTTTGGGAAGATATGCTTGAAAACAACTCCTTGGAATGGAGAGATGTTGAATGATTTGCATACACGAAGTAATTTATTCAGTATGCAGTCGTAATTTTTGTGGAATCTTATCTGCTTCGGAGGATTTTATGACGCACGATGAAATGATGAGTCTGCTGGCAAACACGCTGGCAGATGCAGCCGGGAGTTCCGGCTGTTTACCTATTTTGGACTGTTTCAGCCCTCATCCGGGAGAGGAAGTAACCGTAAGCATTCCTATGTGTGACGACACGGTGGATATTGTGCTGGAAGATCTCGATTTTCCGCACGAGTGGGAAGAATTGTTGGAGAACAGCGGTGCAGATACTATGGGCGACCTTGTTGATTACCTGTGCTATTGTTCGCAAAACAATATTTCTCTTGCCATTTCCCCTGAAGATGAGGAAAAGCTGTATGCAACGCTGATTGATGTTTGCTATGAAAATATGTCTTATGACAGGCAGGTCGATTTTTGGCGTCATGTGCTGGAAACCAATTCTTTGGTGTGCGAGGTAAAAGAATGACCCTGCAGGAGCAGCTCTGCGAAAAAATGCGGGTGGAGCAGAGCGCCTATTGCCTATGGCTGACCGCACAGCCGCCAGAAGAAATTCTACACCACGCCTACGAGTACAGCGTCCGTGAGGACATTATTCTGGCAACGGAAGAAATGAACCTCCCCCTTGCACGGGTGCGGGCGCTGCTGAAATCTCCCGCGCCGCTGGCGGATGTGTATAAGGATTTTTCCAAGCTGGAAACCGATTATATGAGCATTGTGGCTCAGTGCGTGGAAGACCGTGCAGATGACTTGCTGAAAAAGGAACAGCAGCAGAACCCACCCAAAGTATATCGACAGTCCGTCACTTATGCCCGCGAACACGGCGAATTGCAGCAGTACCATGCGTCTTGCCACTTGAATGAAAGGTGTCGGGACGAGATTGACGCAGCGCTTGCACAGCGCTTTGATGGTTTGCGGCTGGGCGCTGGCGCTGTTGAGCAGGTAGTGGCGGAATATGGTTTGGAGCGCACAAAATATGTGTTGGCAGCGGCCATTCAAACCCGTGATGGAGATGGTCGTATTTCTCGCACAAATAGAGAATGGGCAGATTCCATTCGCACGATCAAAGATATGGATTGCCGTGGACTTGACCGTTCCTGTTACTACGCTGACCTACAAGCGCATACCTGCCTATTGGACGGTTTTGTAAACCAAGTGCGAAAATTTGAAAAAGCCAAAGCCCAGCCCGTTCAGGATACCCCCGAAAGATAACCGCAGCGTCTGCATTTTGCAGGCGCTTTTTTTCGTGAAAAAATCTCTGTTTTGAAAGGATTTCACAATGAAAGAAACACATTACAAATTGAAGCATCGCGTTACCGCACTGTTTGCGGCGGCGGTAATGCTCTGCTCCATGCTGCCCGGTGCAGCGTTTGCGGAGGAACCCACACCGCAGCCCACCGAGGAAACCGTGCAGATGGAGCAGCAGACCGAGCCGTCTGAAACCGACAACGGGCAGGCCGACGAGAGCAGCCCCGACCCCGGCGAGGATGTAACCGAAGCTACCCCGGAAACGGCAGAAGAGCAGCCCGCTGAAGAAGAAATCTCTGCTGCCGTTGTCGGCGCGGAACTGTACACCGACCTCCCCAACGCACCCATTGGTTCCTATATCGGCAGCGAGGGTCTGCCGGTTGCCACCGGTGAAACCAAAATCGGCATTTGCGAGTGGCCCGAAAGCCAACTGGAAGAAACCAGCGACAGCTATCTGACCGCCGCTGCACTGGACAATGACGGTCTTACCATGGCCGCGCCCCTGTTGGACGGCGCAGACTATGCCATTGTTCCCATTATGGCGCAGGTGGAGTACCCCGCCGACGGCAGCACGCTCGATCTGATTCTGCCGGACAGCGTAACCCTGCTGGACTACTACGGCGCACCCGCCGAGAATACCGAAAGCCTGCTGCACAACGAATACAGCGAAACTTCGGCTGCTGTGCTGGGCGTATATGTGCAGGCAGATGCGGATTTTACCGCGCAGCTGGTCTATACCGCGCCGGACGGCAGCGCCCTTACAAAAACCTTACAGGTGACCATCGACCGTAATGCGACTGCCGAGTATCCTTTCCCAGACAGTGAAATTGCCGCCTATGCTGAGCGCCCCACCCCTGCGGTGAAAAGCGGCAAGATCACCAAGGTTGCCAAAGTCAACGGTACATGGCTGATCTGGTTCAACGGCGAACCCGCCTACTGCTGCACCCACGGTGCCAACGGTCAGCCTGCGGGATGCCCGACATACACCTATGTGAACACTTCCACGGTCAACGCAGACCAGTGCATCCCCGGCGACCACTACGGCAACCAGATTCGCATCTGGGGCGGCTTGAACCAGCTCGCTTTGAGCGATACAGACGATATGCCTGCTGTTTTTTCCGCTGACGAGGGTGAAGAAATCTCTCTTTTGGATTTCTGCGCATCAATTTATGACGATGTACAGATGTATATCATCGAAAACTTCCCTGAAAGCACTGCCGCGGAAATTTATCTTGCCTCTGCCGATGAGTTGCTGAACGGTGTGGAAACCTACGCCTCTGCCCGCGGTTACTACACCTACATCTATAATCCCGGTCGCGCAGGATGGCAGACCGTTGCCCTGATCGGTCCTGAGATCGGTGAGGAGGAACCTGAGCCGGAACCTGTTGTGCAGGAATACTACGCCAGCTGGGAGGCACCCGCCCAGACCGCCAGCGGCAGTTTTGATTTTTCCTACGGAATCCGCGCGGATAAGATCCAGCTGAAAACGCAGGAAAAGGTGGACGGCGCGACCATCGAGATCGAGCCCATCACCAAATCCGGCACCATCGAGGGCGGCAGCTGGTCTATCAGCCCTGCCGGAAAGCAAACTGTGACCACCAGCGGTCATACCGCCGATGACAACTACCAGAAGAACGGCGGCGATGCCAGTGCAAGCTGGAGTCTGCACTATGCCGTTACCAAAACATCGGGCACTCGCAATGGACAGGTTGGTCCCTTCACCACGCAGGAGGCTGCTGATGCGGCCGCCAGCAGCGCCCGCGATTCTGCGATTGTGGAATTGCAGGGTGAGGTCCAGAACGCTGTCAACAATGCTATAACAGCGGCTAAAGCGCAGCTGGGAAGCATCCAGTTCCGCTATGAGGAAATCACAGTACCGTATGGATTCGGCAAGTACTGGGGTACGAACGGCAGCAGCCAGACGATTTCGGTACCCGCAAACACCAACAACGACTATGTTATGAAAAATGACGAGTGGAGTTTGCAGGTCAACCTCAAGAAAACCGACAGCGAAACCGGCAGCCAGATCGCAGCCGATGCCCAGTATGAGATCTATCAGTGGGATGTGGTGACCGGCAAATACCAGCCCACCGGGGGCTACAACACCTACAGCGTGCGGCGTCAGGGAGATGGCACCTATGCGGTCATCAACAGCGCTGCCTATGCCGTCAATGACGCGATGCGGCACACGCTGTATTACACCCAGCGCAATCAGGGCAAGTTTATCCTTGTGGAAACCAAAGCCCCTGCCGGGTATTTTGGCGACTGGACGGACATCAACCACCCCGGCACGGCAGGAACGCCCTTGGGCAAGCGCGGTTATTACATCGAAATCACCGAAGCCAACGATAATGCGGTGCTTTGGCTGGACAATGCCGATTACAACGCTGACATCCTGACAGCCGACAAGGGCGGCACCAAGCTGGTGACCAGTGGTGGCGTGGAAACTACCGTATCCATTTATAGCACCGCCAAAAATTCTACCCGCGTTTACAACACCGACAACAGCGGTAAAGCCGCCAATGAGGACAGCTACACGGTGACTGCCACGGACGGCGTGATGAAAAACGACCGCACCTTGGGCGAAATCAGCATTTCCAAGGTGGATCTGGATGCAGTGCGCTATGTGGGCGGCAAGGCAGCCCACGACACGGCATTTTCCAGCGGGCAGGCACACGGCGATGCTGTGCTGGACGGTGCTGTGTATGACCTGTACGCTGCCGAGGACATCACCCACCCGGACGGCGTGACCGGTGTTGTGGATTATTCCAAAATCGTGGATGCCGATGGCAATCCCCTCTGGCACACGACCATCCGTGACAACAGCGGACAGTGGGTATCGAATTACCTGCCGGTGCTCAAAAAAGACCATCTGGTAGCCAGCGCCAAAATCGAGAACGGCTGGCTGACCTTCGCAAACCTGTACCTCGGCAAATATTATGTGGTAGAGCGCTCCACCGGTACGGTCATTCCGCTGCGTGAGGGCGCTCTTGTTGTTTCTGGCACCTATCCCACTGTGGACAGCCGAACTAAGTCCGCCACCGGTCAAGTCACGGCACTGGCCAGCAGCGGCGGGCAGTACACCGATTGGGTGTACAAAAACCAGTTCAGCACCATCTCCAAGAGCAAAGCACTGGACGGCAGCTGGACCTATGATGCTTATTCGCTTTCCTTTTCCAACGGCTATCTGTGCGACGAACACAACTACTACATTACGCCCGCTTATTCCGATGAAGGCTGGTATGTGGAGAAAACCACCTTCAGCGATAACCGGCAGGCTGCCGGTGAGCAAATCGACAAGACCAGCTATCGCGCAAACTATCACCTGCACGCGGACAACACCCTTGCCGAAAGCCAGGATCAGGTTGCCAAGGGCAATGTGGAAATCAGCAAGATCGTTTCTTCCAGCGGGCAGTCCAATGGTTTGGAACTGGAAAACGCCGGGTTTACCTTCTATCTCGTTTCGGATTTGTCTAAGGCAGCGCAATTTGACCAGACCCGAACCGGTGCCTACACGCTGCAAAGCATTCTGGATGCCTATATCAACAAAAGCTATGACAATGCGCATCTGAAATGGGATTTTTCGGGCGAAACGCAGGCCATTGCCAAAACTTACGAGGTCAACGCCGCTGAGATTGCTGCCTACAACAAGACCCTGACCGCTGCCGGAGAAAACAAAAACGGCAAGGGTGACGGCTGGCAGCCCACCGGCAGCGCCAACGAATACCAGCTTGCCGAAATCTTCAGCAATGACACCGGGAATATTCGTGTGCAGGGCTTGCCCTATGGCACTTATCTGGTCGTGGAAACCACCGTACCGCACGACCTGTTCCAAGCCGAGCCTTTTATTGTCACCGTTGACCCCGAACAGGATAACAACCCGTGGGGCGCTATGGCTACCCCCAAGGACAGCGTAATGACAGGCTCTGACAGTTATCAGAAATTCACCGTACTGGACGAGGAAATCGAAGTTTATCTCCGCATCACCAAAGTTGACGAGGAAACCGGCAAACCGGTACTGCTGCCCGACACCGCTTTCCAAATCTACTGGCTGGACGAGCAGGGGCATTACCGTTATGACAGCAACGGCAACCCGAAACTCGTCACGATGACCGATACCGTCAACGGCCATCTGACAAAAGATGTAGACACTTTCTACACCAACAGCGAGGGCATCTTGACGCTGCCTGAAAAATTGCCGCTGGGTAAATATCGCATTGTGGAAGTCACCGGCCCGAACGGATTCTACAACGAATGGCTGGATTCTGCCGGATATGAAAACGGCATTTTGGCCGACGATGCAGATGGCAGCTACTATGTGGATTTTGAAATCACCACAGACCGCATTTATGCAGCCACCGGCGATAAAAACGAGAACGGCATGGATACCCTTGTGATTGGTGAAAACTACTCTAACCATGAAACACTGGGGAAATTGACGATCCGCAAAACAGGCGAGGTCTTAGCTGGCTGGAAAACAGAAGTTGGCGCACTTGACCCGTGGATGACCGGCGAGGCCGAGGACGGCAATTTTGTGTATGAAACCCGCCCGCTGGCCGGTGCGGAATACACCATCACCGCCGCCGAGGATATTTATACGCAGGATCGGCAGATCGACAATTATGGCAACCGCACGCTCTGGTATGCCAAGGGCGATGTAGTCGCCGTAGTCACCACCGGCGACGGCAGCGCAGACATTGCCGCCTTTGCCCCGGCCCGCACCAAGGCCACCTACGATTTCCTGTCCGTAATCCATGACGGCACGATTGGCGAAGTCAGTGTGACCCTGCCGCTGGGCAGCTACCACATTGAGGAAACCAAGCCGCCTTACGGCTATATCGGCACCCCTGAAAGCTATGATGTCACCTTTGCATGGGATAACGAACGGAACGATGTGGTTATGGCCACGAGCATTGCCAAGGTTGACGGCGCTGCATCTTCCCAGAGTTTTGAGGTCGTGCGCAGCAAGGATGCCAACGCCGATTTCACCGAGCAGCAGACCTTAAAATTCTACAATGACCGCGAAAAGGCCAAAGTCGGCATCTACAAAACCGATCTGGAAAGCGGCAAATATCTTGCCGGTGCCGTGTTCAACCTGTACACCGCCGATGACATTTACGATGCAGACGGCAGCCTTGTTTTTGCAGCCGGTGAGCTGGTGGCTACCAGCCCCGAAACCAATGCGGACGGCACCACCTACTTCGATTGCGATATTCCCATCCGCGGTGAACAGTACGATAGCAGCACCCACAAGGACAATACCACCAACAGCGGCAAGTATATCGTCAAGGAAATCCGCGCCCCGCTGGGTTACTATGTCAACGAAGAACCCATGGAAGTCACCTTTACCTACGACGGGCAGGCTGTGCAGGTCTTGGAGAGTACCTGTACCGACAAACCTACCGAAATGTGGGTAAGCAAGCGCGATTTGACCAACGACGAGGAACTGCCCGGTGCCACTTTGTGCATTAAAGACTCTGACGGAAATGTGGTAGACCGCTGGGTGTCCACCGACACGCCCCACCGGGTGACGGGACTGCACTTGGGTGATGCCTACACCCTGACCGAAACCCGCCCCGCCGATGGTTACGCGCTGGCGGATGAGATCACCTTCCGTCTGCTGCAAAAGGTGGACGAGAACGGCAGCAACCTGCAGGACGCCGAGGTCTATTACCTGACCACAAAGAACTTCCTGTTCTGGACTTGGGACGATTGGAAACTGCTGGACGATGCCACCGTGATTATGCGCGATGACACTATCAAGGTGGAAATTTCCAAGAAAGATCTGACCACAATGGAAGAACTGCCCGGCGCAGAGCTGACCATTACCGACAAGGACGGCAAGGAAATTGACCGTTGGGTATCCACCGATACAACGCACTACATCGAAAAACTCCCTGCAGGCGATTATACGCTGACCGAGGTGAAAGCCCCTGACGGATACGCTTTTGCCGAAAGCGTACCGTTTACGGTGCTGCCCACCGGTGAGGTGCAGCGGTTTGAGATGCTGGATGATGTCATCAAGGTGGAAATCTCCAAGAAGGATTTGACCACAATGGAGGAATTGCCCGGCGCGGAGCTGATCATTACCGACAAGGACGGCAAGAAAATTGACCGCTGGGTATCCACCGACAAACCTCATTACATTGAAAAACTGCCCGCAGGCGATTATACGCTGACCGAGGTGAAAGCCCCTGACGGTTATGCTTTTGCCGAGAGTGTACCGTTTACGGTGCTGCCCACCGGCGAGGTGCAGCAGTTTGAGATGCTGGATGATGTTATCAAGGTGGAAATCTCCAAGGTAGACATCACCACAAACAAAGAACTGCCGGGTGCCGAGCTGATTATCACCAACAAGGAAGGCAAGGAAATCGACCGCTGGGTATCCACCGACAAACCGCACTATATCGAAAAACTCCCTGCCGGTGAGTACACGCTGACCGAAATCACCGCCCCCAACGGGTACGAAATCGCAGAGGATATTTCCTTTACGGTGCTGCCGACCGGCGAGGTGCAGCGCGTGGTTATGAAGGATGCACCCATCCCCGAACAGCCCGTCCAGTCGACACCGCCGAGTACCCCGACCCCTACACCGCTGATTCCCCAGACAGGCGATACCTTCCCGCTGGGGCTGTTTCTGGCACTGGCGGGAATTTCCTTGGCAGGTCTGGCGGCGCTGATTTACAAGTGCGTCCACTGCAAATCCGTTGCCGAGCATGACGACGAAACGAAATAAGGAACACCAAAATGAACCATCCAACCACAATGGGTGACCCGCGAGGGCCACCCATTTTTTATGAGGAAATCGAATGAAGCATATTCTGACTTGCAGCTTTGGTAAAGACAGCATCGCCACGGCGCTGCTTGCCTTGCAGCACGGCGAACCGCTGGATGAGCTGGTTTATTCCGAGGTAATGTTCAGCGATACCGTATCAGGGGAACTGCCGGAGCATAAGCGGTTCATCTATGAAACAGCAATCCCGTATTTTGAAAAGCGCGGCATTCCCACAAAGATCCTGCGCGGGCAAAAGACATATTTGGATTGCTTTTACCGCATCGTAAGCCGCGGCAATGCCGAGGGAAAGCTGGCGTCCTTTCCGCTGACCGGACGCTGCAGTATACAAAGGGACTGCAAACTGCCACCCATACGCACCTACCAGAAAACATTGCCGCAGGACACGGTTTACTATCTGGGGATTGCCGCCGATGAACCGATACGACTGGCACGGCTAAAGCCCAACCAAACCTCCCTGTTGGCAAAGTACAACCTGACCGAAAAAGACGCGTGGGCGATGTGCCAAGCCGAGGGGCTGCTGTCCCCGCTATATGCGTTCACAGGGCGCGGCGGCTGCTGGTTCTGCCCCAATGCGTCCATGCGGGAACTTCGGCACCTTTACAATGCCCACCCCGATTTATGGCAATTGTTGCTGGAATTGCAGGACGCCCCCAATAAGGCAACAGAACGGTTCAACCGCAGCTATACGCTGCATGATTTAGATTTGCGGTTCTCTCTGGAGGGGGAACAGCTTAGCTTTTTTACATACGGGGAGCGTTGAGCAGACGATGAAGAACTTTCTATATTCGCTTTTTATGGGGCTGTTCGGTATTACAGGTCTTACAAGCATCACATTCTTGTTGATGTATGCCGCACAGTCCATACAACAGGCGCACCATTACAGCGACCTTGCCGCCGTAAGGACGCAGAACAAACAACCGGAAATCTCATTGCAATCCTCGGTACAGCAAAGCACCCGAAACCTGTATTTGGAAAACGCCGATATGGTCGGCTGGATTCAAATTGAAGGCACCAGCATCGACTATCCCGTGATGCAGACCCCGGCAGACCCCAACTATTACCTGAAGCACGACTTTGAAAAGCACTACACGGACTACGGCTGCCCTTTTATGCAGGCAGATTGCGATGTGCTTCGCCCATCCGATAACCTGATCATCTATGGTCACAACATGAAAGACGGCTCGATGTTCGCAGACCTTTCCAAGTACAGCAGCAAGGATTTCTGGCAGGCACACAAAACCGTCTGGTTCGATACTGTGGCGGGCAGCTGTGCCTATGAAATTTTTGCCGTAATCCACACGACCGTGCAGGCAGATGCCGCCGCTGCGTTCCCGTTCTATCGGTTTGTGGACGCAGCTGCCCCAGAAGATTTTGCTGCCTATGTGTCGGCCTGCAAAGCGCGGGCGCTGTACGATACAGGTATCTCAGCCCAATACGGTGACAAGCTGCTCACGCTTTCCACCTGCGACAACATTACCGATAACGGCAGATGGCTTGTGATTGGAAAACGAATCTAATATTGAAGGGAAACAAGATAATTATGGAAAAAGAACTTAGTCCCTGCCGCGTATGGCTTTATGCCAGAATTTCCGGCGACTATGTGGGAACCATGGACAGCATAAAAGTTTGTGCCTTACAGGCTCATGCTGATGGATGCACCGTTGTGGGCAGCAGCACCGACGAGCATGGCGGCTGGCTGCTGCGCCCCGGATATCGGGAGATGCTGCGGCATATCCGCAAAGGCGAAATCGACACCGTGTATATCTGCCGGATGCGCCATATCAGCCGCAGCGAAGGACACCTAATTTCGTTTTTCAGACAGCTTATGAAGCACGGTGTAAAGGTGGTCGCCACGGAATATAACATCGAATACCGTGCGGCAAATTTCAAGCTGGGCAGAAAAATTGACACCTATGCGGCACGGCACCAGTGTGCAAAACCTTTTGGCAGACGGCGTACTGTTCCGCAGGAACAGTACGAGCAA
>OHAI01001813.1_pt1 | contig 16142 bp, 13 predicted proteins | sample 1577091 | NCBI WGS metagenome assembly OHAI01 (sample SAMEA3541548, study PRJEB24748) | human gut metagenome | biome: human gut; feature: human-associated habitat; material: faeces | place: China | collected 2012
CTCTTGTGGAGAAGGCTAACCGCCTACCGAATAGGGTAGCACCAAGAATATTATAACAAACGTTTGTTCGAAAAGTAATGTTTTTGTGGGATTGGATTTGTAGAGAAGCTAATATGAGATTAAGTGAAATATGCGAGGTGTATTCTGGTTATGCATTTACATCATTTAATGATATTAAAGATGGATTTCCTGTGGTGAAAATTGGAAATATTCTTGCAGATGGGACGTTAAATCTTGAAAAATGTCAGTATACAATGGATATTGTAAATGAAAAATACTATTCTAAAAAAGGTGACATTTATATTGCTCTTTCTGGTGCAACAACAGGAAAAATTGGAATAATGAGTTTAAATCAAAAATATGTTATAAATCAGCGAGTAGGCATTGTGAGGCAGAAGTCAGTTGATATTCCACAGGAATATATAAAGTATTTCTTGTTGAGACAAACGGATAGAATTCTTCAAGAAGCAACAGGTTGTGCACAACCCAATATTAGTCCGAAACAGATTGCGGAGTATATTATTCCTGACATATCAAAAGAACAGATGCAGGAAATATGTGAAGTGCTTAATAGAATAAAAAAAATAATTGACAGTCGTAAAGGAGAACTTGTGGCATTAGATGACCTCATCAAAGCCCGATTTGTCGAGATGTTTGGGGATTTAAAATCCAACTCAAAAGGATGGAAAATAGCAGAATTTAAGGAGTGTGCAGAAATTGATACTAATATGATACATGACTTTGAAGGGTATGAGGATTATCCACATATTGGAATCGATAGCATTGAGAAGGAAACAGGAAATCTTGTTGGCTATAGAACAATAGCTGAAGATGGTGTTATTAGTGGTAAATATTTGTTCACTCCAAAGCATATTATTTACAGTAAAATCCGTCCAAAGCTTAACAAAGTAGCATTGCCAGATTTTGATGGATTATGTTCAGCAGATGCTTATCCTATACTTGTTAAAAATGGTGTATGTAATAGAGAGTTTTTTGCATATACTATGCGAAGCAAATACTTTTTGGATTATATTTTAGCCTTCAGTAGCAGAACAAATTTGCCGAAGGTAAACAAAAATCAAGTGGAGGGATTTACATTGCCACTTCCACCATTAGAGTTGCAAAACCAATTTTCCGATTTTGTCCATCAAGTCGACAAATCAAAATCTGCAAAAGCTATGAAAGAATTTAATTGCCATATAACATATTATATGTTACATTTCATTCAAAATGATTTTAATAAAAACAATTTGAATGAAATGTAAATCGAAATCTGCAAGAAACAGAAGATATTTTATTGTAAATAAAAGGGATGAATTATATAATGGTATTGAGAAGTAATGAGAGCAGGATATGTGTAGATAGTGGGATTTGATATCACATAATATTTGAAAAAGAATACAGCAGAACATATGGGGGAGGATGTTGTATGGTTACAAACTTTGATTATTTGAAAAAGGATCAGAAATTTTCAAAATTTGCGGATGTTGCAATTTCAGCTGAAAAAGTAATTCTTTTAGATCCGGAAGCGTGTATTATTAATTGCAGAAGGGCTATGGAGTTTGCTGTAAAATGGGTATATTCCATGGACAATTTAGAGATGCCTTACAGAGATAATTTGCATAGCTTGTTAGAGGCTGATGATTTTCGACAGACTGTTGGTTATGATTTGTGGAGAAGATTGGATTATATCCGAAAGACCGGTAACAGTATCGCTCATAACAGTAAGAAAAAGGGCAGAGATGAAGCAATGCTTTGTCTGGAAAATCTATTTATTTTTATGGATTACATTGCGTATTGTTATGCAGATAAGTATGAAGATAGAAATTTTGATGAAGGAATTATCCTTGCAAGAATTAATAAAGCAAAAGAATCAAAGCAAGCTGCCAAAGATGCAAAAGAAGAGTTAGAAAAGATACAAAAAAAGACTGCACAACAGGAACTGGATCTTGCAAAGTTAATAGAGGAAAATGCATCATTAAAAAAAGAATTATCGGCACGACGAAAAGAGCAGCAACAGACGTATGTTCCAAAGCCGCTTGATATGACGGAATATAAGACAAGAAAATTGTATATTGATTCGATGTTAGATGAAGCAGGCTGGAAAGAAGGCAAAAACTGGATTAATGAAGTACAGATTGAAGGAATGCCGAATAAATCAGAGATTGGGCGTGCAGATTATGTTCTTTATGATGATATGCAATGTCCGCTTGCAATTATTGAAGCGAAGCGTACTTGTGTTGATGTATCAAAAGGAAGACAGCAGGCGAAACTGTATGCCGATCTGATAGAACAAAAGTATAAGAGACGGCCGGTTATTTTCTTAACAAATGGTTTTGAAACAAGAATTATTGATGGACGTTATCCGGAACGAAAATGCAGTACGATCTATTCTAAGAGAGATTTAGAAAAATGGTTTAACCTGCAAAAAATGCGAACAAGTCTGAAACACATTACAGCGGATAAAGAGATTGCAGGACGTTATTATCAGCAGGAAGCAATTAAGAAGGTGTGCGAAAGTTTTGATCAGAACAATCGCAGAAAAGCATTGCTTGTTATGGCGACAGGATCAGGAAAGACGAGAACAGTCATTGCTTTGTGTAAAGTCTTGCTGGATGCGGGATGGGTTAAGAACATTCTTTTTCTTGCAGATCGTAAATCATTAGTAACACAGGCAAAGAGAAGTTTTGTAAATATGCTGACAAATTTGTCATGTACCAATCTTATTGAAGAAAAAGATAATTATAACGCACATTGTGTTTTTTCTACATATCAGACGATGATGCAGTGTATTGATACTGTAAATGACAAAGAAGGAAAACTTTTTACCTGCGGTCATTTTGATCTCGTGATCTGTGATGAGGCACATCGATCTATTTATAATAAATATAAGGACATTTTTTCATATTTTGATGCACCGCTGGTAGGTTTGACAGCAACGCCAAAGGACGAAATAGACAAAAATACGTATGAGATTTTCGAGTTGGAAAATGGGGTGCCGACGTTTGGATATGATCTGGCACAGGCAGTTAAAGATGGCTATTTAGTGGATTATGTTTCCATCGAATCAAAGCTCAAATTTATGGAAGAAGGTATTGTATACGATGAACTTTCTAAAGAAGATAAAGAAATGTATGAGTCTACTTTTGGAGAAGATTCAGAACAAATGCCGGATACAATAAGCTCTTCTGCGTTAAACAGCTGGGTATTTAATGAAGACACAATTAAGCAGGTATTGCATACGTTGATGAATGATGGTATTAAAATCGACTATGGTGAAAAAATCGGCAAGACAATTATTTTTGCAAAGAATCATAAACATGCGGAAGAGATATTGAGAGTTTTTCATAAAGAATACCCTTATTTACCGGATTATGCAAAAGTAATTGATAATTATATGACATATGCCCAAAGTGCGATTGACGAATTTTCTGATCCGAAAAAAATGCCGCAGATCGCTATTTCTGTAGATATGCTGGATACGGGAATCGATGTGCCGGAGGTTCTTAATCTGGTTTTCTTTAAAAAAGTCATGAGTAAAGCAAAGTTCTGGCAGATGATCGGAAGAGGAACGAGACTTTGTCCAAAACTTTTGGATGGAGAAGATAAGAAGAAATTTTATATTTTTGATTTTTGCAACAACTTTGATTTCTTTAGAATGAATAAAGGAAAGGCAACCGCCAATACAGTTGCCTTACAAAGTGCTATTTTTAACTTAAAGTTTGAAATTTCATATAAATTGCAAAATATGGAATATCAACAGGAGCGTTTGATCGTATATCGTAAAGCATTAGTAAAGCAAATGAGTGAGCAGGTAAAGGAACTTCCGCGAGATAATTTTGCGGTAAGACAGCATTTAAAATATGTGGAACTTTATTCTTTGGAAGAAAATTATCAGACACTTACTTTTGAGGACACGCTATTAGTAAAAGAAGAAGTGGCACCATTGATTCTGCCGGATAATGATGAGATTAAAGCGTTGCGTTTTGATGCATTGATGTATGGTATCGAACTTGCCTGCCTGGTTGGAAAGAAGTATTCGAAGGCCAGAAGCGATCTGTACAAAAAAGTTGCAGGCGTTGCCGGAGTGGCAAATATACCGGAGATTCAGAAACAGTCAGATCTGATAGATAAAATTCTGCATTCGGATTATATGGAACATGCGGATATTAATGAATTTGAAGAAATCAGAGAAAAGCTGCGTGATCTGATCAAATATATTCCACCTAAGATCAGTCAGTCATATGACACTGATTTTTCGGACGAACTGTTGTCGCAGGAATGGAAAGAAGCTGAGTTAGATAATGATGATCTGAAAAAATATAAAGAAAAGGCGGAATATTATATCAGAAAGCATCAGGATAATCTTGTTATTGCAAAACTTCATTCCAACCAGCCATTGACGAAGATGGACGTAGAAGCTTTAGAAGAGATTCTTTGGAAAGAAATAGGTACAAAGCAGGATTATGAGCAGGAATACGGGGCAAAACCTCTGGGGGAATTAGTTCGCGAAATCGTAGGGCTTGACATGAAAGCGGCTAAGGCTGCATTCTCAAAATACTTGTATGATGCAGGATTTGATAGCAGACAGACGTATTTTGTCAACCAGATCGTGGAATATATTGTTCATAACGGAATGATGAAAGACTTTTCTGTCTTACAGGAACCACCATTTACTGATCAGGGCAGTGTGGTTGATATCTTTACCGATGCGTCAGTGTGGATGGGAATTCGAAGTGTGATAGAAAGTATCAATGCAAATGCCATTGCGTAAACTATACATACCGGGATGAATTTCCTGTTATAATGTCCGTGTATGGGTGATTTAAAAGATGCGTTACTTTCCTTTGGCTGAGTGTGGAAAAGGAAAAGAGAAAGATAAGTGGTGAATAAGATGATAAGAACATTTCAAAGACATATAGTTAGAAAACAAATGGAGTTATCAGAGAGTTTATGGCAGTTTGAACCTTGTTCAGGACCATATGGAGGACAAAGATTTTTGATGGCTGTACCAGGATGCTGGGAATCACATCCACTTTTTGCTGATTATAGAGGAGAGGGGATTTATCGAAAAAGATTCCAAGCAGAGGGGGATATTCAAATAGAATGTAAAGGCGTTAGTCATACAGCAGTTTTGGTGCTTGATGGAAAACAGATAGCACAGCATTACAATGCATACACACCGTTTTTGGTTGTAGTAAAGGATCTTGCAAAAGGAGAGCATTTGCTAGAGATAAAAGTTGACAATCGCTTTCATGAGAATAGTGCACTTCATTTACCAAACGATTACATGTCATATGGTGGGATATCAAGAGGTGTTATGGTAGAACAGCTGCAAAGTGCTTATTTTGAATACGCGCATGTAAAGACGATTCGAAAAAATGATCGATGGTTCATAAATCTTAAAGCAGCAATTTTTGTGTTAAAGAAGGAACGACTGAGAGATAAAAAAGTAATTGCTAAAGTGACAATAGATAATCAGACCTTTGAATGGAATATCAGAATCGATGAAAAAGATAACTATGAATTAAATACAGTTTTGGAAATGGAGGATGTTTTAGAATGGAATCCAGAGTCTCCTAATTTATATCAAATGGTGTTACAACTTTTTGTTGAGGATGATATTATCGATGATCTAATAGAACGCTTTGGATTTCGTGAGGTTCGTATTAGTGAGAATAATATATTGTTAAATGGTAAAAAGCTTCGGATCAAAGGAGTATGTCGTCATGAGGATCATCCTGATTATGGCTGCGCATTGCCCTATGGAGCAATTTATCATGATCTTGTTTTGATTCAGCAGATGGGAGCAAATTCAATACGAACAGTGCATTATCCCAATGATGAGATTTTTCTTGATCTTTGTGATGAGATGGGCATTCTTGTTTGGGAAGAAAATCATGCCAGAGGAATTGAAGAAGAGCAGATGAAGCATCCGTTGTTTGAAATACAGGCAGAAAATGTTATTAAGGAGATGATAGCTGCACATTATAATCATCCAAGTATATTTATATGGGGGATTTTGAATGAATGTGCCAGTGAGACACTTTTTGGAAGAGAATGTTATAAAAAGCAATTTGAATTGATTAGACAAATGGACGATACAAGACCATGTACTTTTGCAAGTTGTAAGTTCTTTCAGGATATCTGTTTTGATCTTCCCGATGTTGTTTCATGTAATATTTATCCAAGATGGTATGTCGATCAATCAACAGAAACATATATGACAGAAATATTTGATTGGATAGAGCAGGATAAACAAGGAAAGGATAAGCCATTTCTTGTTTCTGAAATAGGTGCTGGAGCAATCTATGGATATCATAATCAGCATCAGGGAAAGTGGACAGAGGAATATCAAATGAAAGCACTAAATGAGCAAATCTCAACATGTTTACAATATGATGGATGCAGTGGAGTATATATATGGCAATTTTGTGATAACAGAGTCAGCAAGGAGTGGTTTGCAAGTCGTCCAAGAGAGATGAATAATAAGGGTATCGTGGATGAATACAGAAGAGAAAAAATGTCATATGCAAAAATCAAAGAAATATATGGGCAGTATGGAAACTATTTTGATTGATTTTGAGAGAGGATATATAAATAGTATGTTTGCAGGATGGAGCACAGAGAAATGATCGCTGTTTTATATCAATTTACAATTAGACAGATAAATTTTGGAACACTTATTTTACTTTTTTGTCTGATGGGAGTTGTTGCAGGAATTCAAAGGCTTGGTTATATTGACCTTTGTACACTTTATTTGATGAATCGTGCACAAAATATCAGAAGGATAGCATATTATCTGATTGGAAGCAGCTTTTTCTTTAGTATGTTTTTGACAAATGATGTTGCATTAATTATTTTGGTGCCTTTTACAATAGGAATTATAAATCGCATTGGAGCATCTGATCAATTGATTCGCTTTATTGTCTTAGAAACGATTGCTGCTAATATGGGAAGTATGCTAACACCCATAGGCAATCCACAGAATGTTTTTTTATACCAGAATTATAAGATGACATTAGTTGCATTTTATCGGATTATTCTTCCTTATGGTGTAGTAGCATTTGTTCTTTTGGGTATCTTTATTTTTATCCTTTTTCCTACAGAACCAATTGAACAGGAGCAAAATATAACGGATACGGGCGAAGCATATGTTATTAAACATAAGCTGCTTTGGACAATAGTCTTTATCGTACTATTTCTTTTGTGTATATTAACGGTATTGCGTTTTGTGCCACATGTTGTAACTTTTTTTGCAGTTTTTATTGGTGTTTTTCTTTGCGATAGAAAGATTTTTTGTCGTATCAATTATGGGCTTTTGATCAAATTTATTATTTTGTTTATCGTTGTAGGGGATGTGGCACAAATCCCATGGATCAACAAAATACTTTCTACAATGATAGTAGGAAATGAAGTTGCAGGAGGCATATTAATTAGTCAGATTGTGAGTAATGTTCCGGCAGCAATTCTGATTGCACGTTTTACATCGAATGGAAACGCTTTACTGCTTGGTGTTAATATTGGTGGATTGGGTACATTGATTGCATCTATGGCAAGTATGATCTCTCTGGATTATTATGAAAAAAGTATATTTGCTGATAAAAAAGCATATATTCTTTCTTTTACAAAATATAATATTCTCTTTTTGCTTATAGAGATTGTGCTTGTGTTGTTGCTATAGCTATCAATATGCCACATGTATATGTGCGATTTATAGAAGGAGTAGATGGAATTTGATTGCCCTATATCATATTGCATGCCGGGTTTCAAGCAGATACGTTTTACGAATGAAATGTTTTATTAAATCAATATAAAAAAATAGTAAATATTTTTCCGAAAAAATAGAAAATTCATTGCTTTTTTTTGGAAAAAATGCTATATTAAATAATGCTTGTATTTGATGAACAGTAGAATTGTTTATGCTTATGCAGGCGTTTTTAGTGTTTACGGAATATAAAATCATCAAGTGTTATTCCGATAAACTTGATTTAAGATTAAGTTGTCAATTATTTTCTAAGAATGTGATAATTTTTTATGTTTGTACGATACTAACATAAGACAATAGTGTGCAGTGCGGATCAAGTCGTAGAGATTCTAAAAATAGTCTGTCGGGGAAATTAATTTTTGGCATATTAATCTACAGATAATTTTACTAGGAGGATTTATTTATTATGGAAGAGAACAACTCTTTTAAACCTTATGTCAGTGCAGACAAGGTATTGCCGGAATTTACGGTTTCATCGATTTTGATCGGTATTATCCTTGCGATTGTCTTTGGTGCAGCCAATGCATATCTTGGACTTCGTGTAGGTATGACGGTTTCTGCGTCTATTCCTGCAGCCGTTATTGGTATGGGTGTGTACAAGCTGATCGGTGGTTTTTCTTCGAAAAAAGAAGAAACGATTCTGGAAAGCAATATGGTACAGACAATTGGTTCAGCAGGTGAGTCTTTAGCAGCCGGTGCTATTTTTACCATGCCTGTTCTTTTTTTGTGGGCAGCAGAAAAGAAGGCACAGATGCCTAGCATTGTAGAGATTGCATTGATCGCAATGATCGGTGGACTTCTTGGTATCTGCTTTATGGTACCTTTGCGTAAAGCATTGATCGTAAAAGAACATGGAACACTGCCTTATCCGGAAGGAACTGCTTGCGCAGAAGTGCTGCTTGCAGGTCAGGAAGGTGGCGCAAATGCAGCAATCGTATTTATCGGAATGGGAATTTCAGCATTAGCTAAATTTATCGTAGATGGATTGAAAGTAGTATCAAATGTTGTAACGATACCTATTCAGAAGATCCATACAGAAGTCAGTGCAGAAGTGTATCCGGCATTGATCAGTGTTGGTTATATCTGTGGTTTTAAGATTGCATCTTATATGTTTGCCGGTGCGATCCTCGGATGGCTTGTAATGATCCCGGCAATCTATCTGTTTGGTGCAAATACCATTTTATATCCTGCGACAGTAACGATCGCAGAAGTATGGAAGAGTGGTGGGGCATCCGGCATCTGGTCAAATTATATTCGTTATATCGGTGCCGGTGCTGTAGCGGCCGGTGGTATCATCAGTCTTGTGAAATCACTTCCTCTGATCTTCCACACATTTGTAGATGCACTTCGCGGAATGATGAACAAAGAAGCAATTGGTAAAGAAGAACGTACTAACCGTGATATGAATATGGGACTTGTTCTTGGAATGCTTGCTGTATTGATCATTCTGATCGCAGTATTACCTGTTATTCCGATCGGTGTCTTAGGAGCAATTATTATTGTTATCTTTGGTTTCTTCTTTGCAGCCGTTTCTTCAAGAATGGTAGGTTTGGTCGGCAGCAGTAACAACCCGGTATCAGGAATGGCGATTGCAACATTGCTGATCACAAGTCTGATCTTAAAAGCAACTGGTAATTCAGGCGCATCAGGAATGGTTGCAGCGATCGCAATCGGTTCTGTTATCTGTATTGTGGCAGCAATGGCCGGCGATATGTCTCAGGATCTTAAGACAGGTTATATCCTTGGAGCTACACCGGTAAAACAGCAGTATGGTGAATTGATAGGTGCTGTTGTATCCGCTATTACGATCGGCTTTGTTCTTTATCTTTTAAATAGTGCATGGGGATTTGGAACACCTGCACTTGCAGCTCCACAGGCTACTTTGATGAAAATGATCGTAGAAGGCGTTATGGGTGGAAATCTTCCGTGGACATTGGTATTTATCGGTGTATTTATTGCAATTATGGTCGAACTGCTGTCAATACCGGTTCTTCCTTTCGCAATCGGTTTATATCTGCCGATTGAACTTTCTGCCTGCATTATGGTAGGTGGTATCCTTCGTCTGGTCTTAGAAAAAGTATATGAAGGAAAAGCAAATAAAGACAAAGTGATCAACAATGGTGTACTTTGCTGTTCAGGAATGATCGCCGGTGAAGGTCTTGTCGGTATTCTACTTGCTATTCTTGCAGTTGCTACAGTAAACGGTAAGACGATTGCAGAGATCGTAGATCTGTCAGGAGTTGTGAACTTAGGACAGATTGGTGGACTGATTGTAATGGCATTGATCATTCTTCTGATCCTCAAATTTACAATCTGGAGTAAAGAAGCAAAGGAAACAAAATAGTGAAAAAAGACAATAATCTGTTAGATTATGTGCCGTTAATCGCACAGCAGATCCAATGGTCAGAAAATGAAGACGGTATTGTGACAGTTGATGTTGTCAACAAAGGAATGTTTAACCGAATCGCACAGGTTTGCTTTGGACGACCAAAAGTCAGTCATATTGCATTGGAAGAATTTGGAAGTTTTATCTGGAAACAAATCGACGGAAAACATACAATTTATGACATTGCAATGTTGGTACAAGAGCAATTCGGTGAAAAAGCCGAACCGCTGTATGACCGTTTGCTTGCTTATTTTCGTACCTTACAAGGGCATGGTTTTGTTGTGCTGCAGGCACCGGAAAATAAATAATATGATAAATATTTAAGCGTTTGGATAGCAAATCAGGGAAAGCCAGTCCCGGCAAGTGCCGGAGCTGGCTTTCTTTTGCTATAAGGTAAAAAATGTTTTGTAAGGATGTGATTTAAACCCTCGGTGTATAAAATGGGGGCATTTTACAGATTTTACAGAGAAATCCTTTACAGACTTTATAAAGAATATTAAACTGATAGAAGAAGAAAAGATTTGATTTTTCGGAGATGTGCGGATTGGAAAGTACAAAGAAAAGTGGCTGAATCTGATACGGAGAAAAGAATCAGAATGTGAAAATTAGGAACTATTTTTTAGAAAAGAGGGGATGAAAATGGAATTACCTTATTCGGAAGAACTGAACATAGGACATTTAAGCAAATTGTTTGGGAAAACAACAAATTGTTATAAATTTTTTTGGTTCCAGGCAATCCTTAGAAAGTTAGATGGTATACATAACAGATTTACCTTTGAGGAATTGATCAATGAAATGATTGCCGATGCATGGTATATGGTGACGGAATATCATCTGAGACTCGGACCGATCGGCAGTAAAGATAACTTAGAAGAAATTGCAAAATATATTCATGAAAACTATCATATTCGTTCAACTGAAAAAAGAGACAAACTGATGGAATTTCTTCAAACTACAGAGGATAAAAATATCAAAAAATACAAATTAGATTTGATCAGATATGTTCCCTATAAATTACAAGTTCCTTTTTATGATGAAATCCACATTGACCATAGCACATGGTGCGGATCAAAAGAAAAATTAACAAATAAGATCAATAGTCAAAAAAGGCTGATCTATTATTTTGCTTTATATTCCGGGCTTAATACGATAATAGAGATAGATGCCTTGTGGGCAGCGTATTTGTTAAAACATAAGGAAATTATAAAAGGCTGGACGCAGTTGAGTTTAATACACTATCTTCAAAATAAAAATCCAAGCGTGCCGGGAATTGCGGATAAATTAGAGCATCGCGATGCGAGAGGAGACACGGAAAGAGTAAGGAAGTATTGGCAATTGATCATACAAAAGGATCCCTCTTTAACAGATATTTATGGGAAAATTGATCTGAAAGATGTGTCGATTTCCGTTGATCATTTTATTCCATGGCAATACGTTGCCCATGATGAATTATGGAATTTGCATCCCACAACGCAATCAATTAACAGCAGCAAGAACAATTCTTTGCCAGCTTGGGAACTGTATTTTGAGAAACTCGGTGGTTTGGAATACAGGGCATATGAATTGAAAAAAGAGCATCCCGAAGTGAAAGAAACATTTCAAAAGATCGCACCGTATCATTTGAATAATCAAGAAATTCGAAATCAATTATATGAGGATGGTCTGGATCGTAATTCTTTTATTTCGAGACTGGAACACGTGATCCGACCGATTTATGAGGCAGCACAATTGTCCGGGTTTAAAGAGTGGGTGTATAGGGAGAAGTAGGATTCAATAAAGGTGGGGGAGAGATAATGGCATATAAGGAACTTATAAAGAAATTTAATTGTATTCGTGATTATATGCGAGAATTTTATGTATATGGTTTCAAAAGTAGGGGTGAATATACAGAAAAAAGTGCACGATCTTATGATAATGAAAAGCGTCGGATAGAAAGCTGGCTTGGTGATTATATGCAGTTTCGTCAGACCTCAGAAGGTAAAAACATTTTTATTTCCATTGATAGCCGAGTGGTTGGTCATAATCCCCTTTATAAAGCCTGGAAAGCTAAGAGCTTCACGGATGGAGATATTACACTTCATTTTATATTATTTGATATTTTAAGTTCGCCGGATGTTAGTTTGACTACAGGTGAGATAGCAAAACAAATTGATGAATATGTATATCAATTTTCAAAACCAAGAATATTTGATGAATCCACTATAAGAAAAAAACTTCGGGAGTACATTAGTGAGGGGCTTTTACATGCAGAGCGACAGGGAAAAGCGGTTTATTATAGTCGTTTCAGGGAAGAGTTCTCTCTTAATCTGGATTTATTAGATTATTTTTCGGAAGTAATGCCTTGTGGGGTAATTGGCTCATTTTTATTAGATAAAGTGGAAAAACATCAAAGTCATTTTGCTTTTAAACATCATTATATAACAGAAACAATGGATAGTGACATTCTTTGCTTGTTGTTTATGGCAATTAGGGAAAAATGTACGGTTGTGCTTGAAATATTTAATAAGAAAAAAAACAAGACTTCTATAAGTCATGTGGTACCACTTAAAATTCGAATCAGTGTTCAGGGCGGTCGCCAATATCTTATGGGATATACGTTAGACTATCGGGAGATCAATGCATTTCGAATAGATAATATTGTAAGCGTAAAGTTTGGGGAAAGATGTGATCGGTTTGAGCAATATGAAGAGCAGTTTGGAAAAATATCACCTTATATTTGGGGGGTTAATACTAAAAATTCCGTAGGAGAACAATTGGAACATGTAGAATTTATAGTATATTATAAAGATGATGAACAGCATATTCGTAATCGATTAGAGAGAGAGAAACGCTGTGGAACAGTAATACATATGGATAATAATCATAGTAAATTTGTAGTGGATGTATTTGATAGCAATGAATTGATTCCATGGATAAGAACATTTATATGTCGGATTATAGATCTACATTTTTCAAATAAAGATTTGGAGAATAAATTCAGATGGGATATGGATACCATGTATGAGTTATATGGTGTTGGAGGTGATGATTAAATGCTGTTTAGTGAAATATATAGTGCATATTACAATGCTGTAGCCGCTATATTGACAGAAGCAGTTGTTCATCCGGTGATGGATGAAGAATTAATAAATATTATTGAAAAGTATGCATTTGAAGAAAGTAAGTTTGTTATATTGGAAGAATTAAAAAAAGAAAAATGGCAGCTAATTAGAAAAGATGGAACTACACCAATAAAAAATAAACCAACAATGCCACTTACTCTTTTGCAAAAAAGATGGTTAAAAGCAGTTATGAGTGATCCAAGAATTCAGTTGTTCGGGGAGATAAATATGAAATTTTCTGATGTAGAACCACTGTTTCTTCCATCAGATATTAGTATTTTTGACCAATATGATGATGGAGATCCATATTCTGATGCCGGATATATTGCTAACTTTCGTTTAATTTTGGAGGCAATACAGAAAAAAATACCGTTGGATGTATATTTTTTTAGTAAAAAAGGTAAAAAGCTGCATTCTGTTATTTTACCGGAATATCTTGAATATTCTGAGAAGGATGATAAGTTCCGACTGGTGGGTAGCGATAGCAAATTTAAAACGACAATTAATCTTGGACGAATTGCAGAATGTACATTTTATAAAAAGCCTTTTTTGACAAATTATCAAGAGAATAAGATTGAAAATATATGTCAAGTCAGTTTTCAACTAACTGATCAGCGAAATACTCTTGAGAGGGTGTTACTTCATTTTGCACATTTTAAGAAGTGTGCAAAAAAAGTTTCTGATGATAGATATTTAGTGACGATTTATTATGATAAAGAAGATGAGATGGAGATGGTTATTCGGATACTTTCTTTTGGACCAACAATTAAAGTTGTAGAACCAACGCATTTTATTGAATTAATAAAGAAAAGACTGATAGAACAAAAAAGTTGTGAAATTTGATGGTTTCGCAACTTTTTTTCCGTGAATAAAAAATTGAAAAAGGTAAAATATGGATATATTTTGCAAATATAAAAATTCAATTAGAAACAAAATGAGCGGAATGTAATAATTAATTTTGCGTTTCTAAAAGATATTACAGATCTGGAAAATTATATACTGGATGAAATATCTATGTACAGAAAATGGAGGAATGTATTATGAAAAAGACAATGATGTTAGGTTTAATGATTGTATCGATGTGTTTTGTGCTTACAGGTTGTAAGAGTGCTGATTATAAAAAAGCGAATGAGTATCAGACAAATGGACAATATAAAAAGGCTCTTGATATATACAATACAATTTCAGATTATAAGGATTCAAAAAGCAAGAGTGAAGAGTGCAAAAAAAAGATGGATGCGTTAGTAAACAATCCTAAAGAGCAATATATTATTAAATGTTTGAAGAAGGTAAAAGTAATTACAGGTATATCAGCAGTAACTGAAGATAATGATCCTAACGGAAATCTTGGTAAATCAGGTGAATATACTTCGCAGATATTTTTTTCTTGTAAATGGGTGGATCAAAGTGACTTTTCTGATCAAGAAAAAACAATTATTGATAAAGGTACTGCTTGTGGCGGTAGTGTTGAGGTGTATGATAGCATTGAGAATGCAAATAAGCGTAATGATTATCTTGCATTCTTTGATGGGAGTCGTCTCGATAGTGGTTCACATAAAATAGTTGGAACAGTTATTGTCAGAACATCATACAAATTGCCGTCGTCGAAGCAGAAGAAGTTAGAAAAGGCAATTATTACACAATTAATAGGAGGATGATTAAAATATACTCTTATGTTAAAGAAAAAGAGTACTACAGTTATACCAATGAGTAGATTTTGGAAGTGAGGTAGAGTAATTTTTAATAAAATAAAGGATATTTTGAAGAAATAATTTACCCCTCCCTTCAAGAACAGGATACATTTTTGCTGGCTGGTACACAACATCTTATAAAAAGAAAGTAATCGGTATCGATCATGGAACAACAGGAGATACAGCAGTTTATGCCATGTGGAAAACAGATCCAAAGTATGTCTATCTGAAATATGCCAAAGTGAAAAAATAAAGCCACAAAAATGTACCGGCAAAAAGATAAAACCAAATGTAGTGATCACATTGCAGGGGAAGAAACTTCGGAAAAACACAGATTACAAGCTTACATATAGCAAAAACGTAAAAGTCGGTAAAGCAAAGATTAAGATTACCGGAAAAGGAAGGTATAAAGGAACAAGAAAAGTTACTTTTAGAATTAAAAAGGTGAGGAAAAAACGGTAAAGATAGGAGGAGATATAATGAGTAACAAATAAAAGTGCTTTACAAATGTAATGTGTTTTTCTAAGGTAAGCTTGAGATAAAAAGGGTGATTTACAGTAAGTTAGGAGGGAAGATATGAATATTATTATAGAGATTTTAGGTGCAACAGTAGTGGCAAGTTTGTTTGCGTTTTTAGGATATAAAATTTATTATAAACCAACAATAATAGAACACAAATTAAATCCTGCTTCTTGGTTTTGCGCTCATCTGGCAATATATTTTTTGACAATTTTTTTGATGGTTGGTTCAGATGTTATAGTTATTAATTGGAAAGTAGATAAATGTATGCCGCTTAGCATTAAGGGAGTGTTGTATTTATTTGTTCAAAATGGAGGATTGATCATATTTGTAATGGCAATCTCTTCTTTATTTTACGATATGTGGATAAAATTAATTGAGTTTAATTATTTTATCGAAAGATATAAGTGGTTAAAAAAACTGTTTTTTACAGTTGTATGTGTATCACTGATAATGATGTATTTAATAATAATGAGAGAACAACCAAAGAACAAAAATATATTATGTGGTGAACATCAATATTGGGTTGTTTGGTTAATTGCTTTCATTGAAATATGGATTGGTTTTGATACAAGTTTTTTTAGTCGAGATAAATTAAGTGAATGGATTGCTCTTGAAAAAGTAACGAAAATCAATCTTTCGGCGGTGCGGTTTCCATGAAATCATCAAGCGGTTCA
>OHAI01001817.1_pt1 | contig 16131 bp, 13 predicted proteins | sample 1577091 | NCBI WGS metagenome assembly OHAI01 (sample SAMEA3541548, study PRJEB24748) | human gut metagenome | biome: human gut; feature: human-associated habitat; material: faeces | place: China | collected 2012
AGTCCTCTGTATACGATGCAGCTTTGTAAGGCATACGAAGAAGCAGAGATTGCCATACAGGAGAGCTTTATACTGCCGGAATCCTCTATTTTCTACTATGAAGAAATGAATGAAGTTGAACAGAAAACAGAATTTCGGAAGAGTGAGAGGGCACTAGAAAAAGCCATCACTGATAAAAACAGTACTCAAGTGTGGGAGGAAACAGAACGGTTCTTTAACCTTATTCGGGCAAGTAAGGCACGCTATATTTCAGAAAATAAAAACTATTTGGGTAATTTGCTTAGGATTTGGCAGGGCCGAGAACAGCATGTGGAAGATATAATTGTAAAAATACAGCAGACGGACTTTTTGGATGAATTGGAAACAGTCATCTACACTTATTGGAAACATTTTCAGAATATAGAAGAAAATGAAGAAAGCAACTATCTGATAAAAAAAGCAAAGCAATATATACAGGACAACTATAATCGGATGATTACCTTGACAGATCTTGCAGACTACATGGGATTAAGTGAAAGCTATACCAGCCGGCTCTTTAATAAAGAGGTAGGTATGAATATGTCTTCTTACATAAACGAAATACGTGTAGAAAAAGCAAAAGAACTTTTGACTCATTCAGATGAAAAGATTTATGGTATTGCCGAAAAAATTGGGTATGCATCCACAACAGCATTTCATGTTGCCTTTAAAAAGAAAACAGGGATGACTCCCGCTGAATACAGAAATCAAAACTACAGGTAAAAACTGAAAAGGAAAAGACAAAACTGTTAACTTTTTATTTTAGCTTGAATAATAAAAAGTGACAGTTTTTTCTTTTTCTCCTGAAAGAGAACAAAAAACAAAAAGATTTAAAAATTTGTTTGGTTTTTTTGCAGGGTTCTTACACCTATAATTAGGCTTACAAGGGAGGTACAATTCAGTACCCAAGAGAAAGGAAGGGAAACTATGAAAAAATCCATTTTAAAAAAAGTAATGGCATTGTCTATGGCGGCTACTATGCTTTGCCTTACAGCATGTGGAAACACCGGCGCCCAGAGTGAAGCTCCTGTTGAATCTGCTGAGAAAACAAGTGACACCACTGCAGTAGTAGAAGCCAAGCAGGGAGAATCGGATGGAGAAACTGTTACCATCGGCGTCTGGGCTGAGGATGAACAGAAGAGACTTGAAGCTGCGGTTGACGGTGTTGAAGCTGCTACTGGTGTAAAGGTAGAATTCATACAGTATCCCAGTGACTCTGACTTCTGGGATAACATTCCTGCACAGATTGCAGCAGGTACGGCACCCGACCTGATTTCCTGCACCAATGAACATTATTTACAGTATATTGACCAGGGACTGTTTGAAAGTTTAAATGAGTACATTGATTCCGGTACTCTTTCCACCGAAAATATTAATGAAGTTGCAATGAACGCATGGAATATAGACGGAAATGTATACGGTATTCCTTACGCATTGAATCCCGGTATTTTCGTTGTAAACAATGATATGTGGAACGAATTCGGACTTGGTGATGCTTATCCGACAACATGGGATGAAGTTCTTGATATCTGTAAAAAAGTAAAAGAAGAGCATAACATGCCTGCACTGTGCTTAAACATCCAGGAATACCATTTAACCAACTATGCATTGTCCTTTGGTGGTGGCTGGGATTACGGCAACAATATTGACGCCCCTGAAAATGCGCAGGCTTTACAGTTCCTGATTGATGCTTACAAAGAGGGATATATCATTACACCTACCGAACTGGGTCTGAGTTGGGATGGTGCGGTAATGGTTCAGCAGTCCGCATTATTCTCTACCGCTGGTGCTTGGTATCAGCTTACTTTTGAAACCGAGGCACCGGACGTTGAACTGAAATACCTGGCTGTTCCCAAAGGTGGAAATGGCAATGGCGGCGGAACAATGCACACCGCAGCCTTAGTAGCTTTAAAAAACTCCAAGCATCTCGATGCAGCCATGAAAGTAATGCAGTTTGCATTTGGTAATGAGAATCTGTATAAAGCAACAGTAGAAGTGACCAGTGTTATTCCTGCTAACAGCGAATATTTCGATTTATACAGAGAACAGCTGCCTGATCTGGCTCCGCTTGTAGATTATCTTGAAACTTCCCAGCCCTTTGCTTATCCTACTCAGAGTAAGAAGTTCGCAGACCGCTTAATCAGTCTTATGCAGGAAGCTTTAATGAACGAAGAATCTACCCTGACAGGACAGGAAATCGTAACGCAGCTTGCTGAAGAATTTGGCAATAAATAACAAGGAAGAGCTGGTACAGTATTCTAAGGAGTACTGTACCAGATTTGACTAAGGGGTGAACACGATTGAAAACAAAATATAAGAAGAATGAAGTACTTACAGCTGTGCTTTTTTTGGCACCTTCTGTGCTCCTATGGTTATTCTGGTTTTTATACCCAGCACTAAAGTCGATGCGGTTGTCATTTTATGATTATAGCTTTATCAATCCTGAGTGGCAGAAATTTGTCGGCTTGGATAATTACATCAGGCTTTTCCAGGATTCTGCTTTTCTGGATGCCCTAAAGCATACTTTTATTCTTGCATTTGTTGTTGTTGCATTTATTTCTGTACTTGCATTCATTATTGCGGTTTTACTAGAAGGAAACATCAGAGGCAAAACATTTTTCCGTACGGTCTGCTTTATGCCTTATATTATTTCATCCGTAGCAGTCAGCATATTCTTTATGTACTTTTTTGTTAAGGGCGGACTTGGTACACGCCTGTTTATGCTTTTTGGTGCAGAAGATACAACATGGTTTACGAATAAGAACTACGCTCTGTTTTTTGTAGCTATTATATATATCTGGCAACAACTAGGGTTTTATATGATTCTATATATAGGAGGATTACAGAACATATCTGAAGAGATTTATGAAGCTGCCAAAATAGATGGTGCATCAAGACTGCAGTCCGTCCTTCACATAACAGTACCGCTTGTGAAACCTACAACATATATAGTAATAACGCTCGGAATGATTAATGCGTTCCAGATTTTTGACCAGATTGCTGCCATTTCAAAGAACGGACCTCTCGGTTCACCGGCGGGTTCTACCAGCACCGTAGTAACATTCCTTTACCAGCAGTCTTTCAGCTATATGGACATGGGATATGGAAGCGCCGCTGCAATGGTGCTTGTTGTAATTATCTTCGTACTATCTCTGGTAAGAAATTTTGTCAGCAAGGATGGAAATTAGAGAGGAGAGACTGAGAATGAATTTAAAGAAAATTGCCCATTATGCAGTCTTAATCGTGATTGCCTGTATTTTTCTGGTTCCCTTGTTATATGTATTTTATAACTCACTTCTTCCGTATCGTTACGTGCAGACCTGGGCACCAATTGATGTGTGGACATTGGATAATTATAAAGAACTGTTTCAGAAATATCCAATTCTACAGTGGTATTGGAATACTTTTGTTTCTACTGTCATTGTAGTAGTAGGCAATTTGGTGTTTCCTGTCATGGCAGGATACGCACTGGCAAAACTAAGATTTCCTGGAAGAAAGCTGATATTCAGTATTCTTCTGATTTCCATGATGGTGCCCTTCCAGCTCATGATGATACAGATGTATATCATGCTGGCAAAAATGAATATGCATAATACAATCTGGGCGGATACGCAGCCGGAGAACGGCACCAATGAGAGGATTCTGGTGGAGGATTGTGTCTACGGTTTCTGCCACAGGTGTCTCACCTGTGGTTCGGAATCCGTACATAACCGGAATATCCTCATGCGCAGAATAAAGATCAAGGGAGCGGCGAGACTGTTGTGGCTGAAAATGCGTCCGGACACCCCGCAGTGCTATGAATACATAACCGTGGAACAGATCGAAGGCAGGGTAAAGGAATTCCTTAAGATCTATCACTGGACACAGTTTTTTGATCTGAAGGACCGCAAGGACAGACCGCTTTCTTATGCTGATCATATCACCATGTGGGATTGTGATTGTGTCTGTGATACATTTTTTGATGTGATCGCGGATGAAGAGCAGTATCTTCTTACGGATTTTACACTGAAGGACCTGCGGATCAAGGCAAGAGTGGATAATTTTTCGGAAGACAAATTAAGAAGCGTAGTATATGAGAACGTACAGGTGGAAGAGAGCACGGAGCCGGCGGGGAGCTGGCATGAAGTGAAGGGCTTCCAGTGATATTTTACGTAAAAAGCCACAGCGGCGGATAGTGTAAGCCGCGGAAAGGATCAATATGGCAAAGCTGTATATCAACGAGAAAAACAAGAAGGGACATATCAACCCGGAACTTTACGGTAACTTCTCCGAGCATCTAGGCAGATGCATCTATGAGGGACTGTATGTGGGAGAGGATTCCGAGATCCCCAATACCAACGGTATGCGTAATGATGTAGTGGCAGCACTCAAGGAGATGAAGCTTCCGGTGCTGCGCTGGCCCGGCGGCTGTTTCGCGGATGAATACCACTGGAAGGACGGTATCGGACCCAAGCAGAACCGCAAGAAAATGATCAACACCCACTGGGGTGGTGTGACCGAGGACAACAGCTTCGGTACCCATGAGTTCTTCGAACTGTGTGAGCAGATCGGCTGTAAGACCTACATCAACGGCAATGTGGGCAGCGGCACTGTACAGGAGATGTCCGAGTGGGTCGAGTATATGACCTTTGACGGGGTATCACCCATGGCAGACCTGCGCCGGAAAAACGGCAGAGAGAAAGCCTGGAAGGTGGATTATTTCGGTGTCGGTAACGAGAACTGGGGATGCGGCGGCAATATGACTCCGTCCTATTACGGCAATCTGTACCGCAGATACCAGACTTATGTGAGAAATTATGATCCAAAGCAGCCTATTTTCAAGGTATGCTGCGGTCCCAATGCGGGAGATACTTATTGGACGGAAAATGTGCTGAAGACCTGTTTTGAAAATGCACCGGAATGGATGCATGGCTTTATGGATGGACTTTCCCTGCATTACTATACACTGCCGGAGGATGACTGGTCTCATAAGGGCAGTGCACTGGATTTCGATGATGCAGCATGGTACAAGACTCTGGCCAAAGCATTTAAACTGGACGAACTGATCAATAAGCATTCTACGATCATGGACAAATACGATCCAGAGAAGAAGATCGGCCTGATCTGCGATGAGTGGGGCACCTGGTATGATGTGGAGCCCGGCACGAATCCAGGATTTTTATACCAGCAGAGTACCATGCGTGATGCTCTGGTGGCCGGACTGTCTTTAAATATTTTCAACAAGCACTGTGACCGTGTGAAGATGGCAAACATCGCACAGCTTATCAACGTACTGCAGGCAGTGATCCTGACCGAGGGACCGAAGATGCTGCGTACCCCGACTTACCATGTATTCCATATGTACAAATACCATCAGGATGCGGATCTGGTGGAAAGCTATATCGATGGTGTGGAACAGATCGGTGAAGATGAAAAGTTCAAGGTTCCCAATTTACAGGAATCCGCTTCCGTGGATAAGGACGGTGTTGTGACCATCACCCTGAACAACCTGTCCATTGATAAGGCAGAAGAGGTGGAGATCGCTTTCGCAGAGTGTGATCCAAAGCACGTGACGGCGGCGATTCTGACCAATGATATGCATGCTTACAACACCTTTGAGGATCCCGATAAGGTACATGAAGAAGTATTTACGGAGTATAAGATCGCAGATGGCAGGATCACCTTTACCATGCCGGCATGCAGTGTCGTTATGTTCCGGATAAAATAAGCGATAAGAACAGTTATGGAAGAAGAACAGTTATGGAAGAAGAACAAATAAGAGAAACAATAAAATATCCCTGTCGAAAATGTCTGTTGCGGGAAATGGACAAGAATGCCTATATGGAGAATCTGTATGCCTACATAGACAGGATCGAAGAGGATAGTAAAGCAGATAAGGCGGTCTATGAAGACCGCCTTGCTGTATGTAAGGAATGTAAATATCTGAATGAGGGGCTGTGCGGTGCCTGCGGCTGCTTTGTGGAACTGAGGGCTGTAATCGCCGTCAACCGGTGTCCTTATGAGAAGTGGTAACTTCTAAGATCAAAGGGTTACCTTCTCAGGAACATATTTTTTCAGGGCTGCAGCCACGGCTCCCACACCAGAGCTTAATTCTGCAAAATACTGTTTTACCAGAGTATCCATGCCGATGGCGTGGAGGTTCACACCGAATATTTTCTCATTGGCAAGTAATGCGTCCAGCTTTGACAGATCCTTGGGAGCGGAACTCAGTTCGTAGTCTGCAACGTACTGACGGGCTTCCTCTAACAGGGGGTCGGAGCTGGGCGTAAATTCTCTGCCCTCATCATCGATTCCCATGAGATACCGGAGCCATCCGGCATAGACCAGAGGAATCAGCTTCAGGTCTTCCGTATGCAGGTCTGGAGAAGCTTCGTAAGCTTTGATGGTCTCACCGAAGCGGATGGAAAGCTTCTGGGAGGTATCGGTAGCGATTCTCTGGGGAGAATCCGGCAGGAAGGGATTGGGGATCCTCACATTCACCACTTCGTCAATGAATTTCTTCGGATCCAGGATGCCGGGATTTACCACTACGGGAAGTCCTTCTTTGTAACCGATGACTTCCACCATATTTTTCAATAACGGGTTCTTCATCTCTTCGGAGATCAGGGTATATCCCAGAAGGCAGCCATAGATGGCCAGTGCGGTGTGCAGAGGATTCAGGCAGGTACATACCTTCATTTTCTCCACTTTGTCTACGGTCGCTCTGTCGGTGAAGATGATGCCGCCTTTGTCCAGTGCGGGCTTACCGTTCGGAAAAGCATCTTCAATGACCAGGTATTCGCATTCTTCCGCATTGACAAAGGGAGCGATATAGGTGTTTTTGGAAGTAACTACGGCATCCAGACCGCCGATATGATCCTCGGCCAGCATAGCTTCTACTTTGGCATCAGGTCTGGGGGTGATCTTGTCGATCATGCTCCAGGGGAAGGTGACTTTCGTCTGGTCATTGACGTAGCCTAAGAAGCCGGCTTCCACCAGTCCGTTGTCGGTCCATGCCTTGGCGAACGCATTGACAGCGGCATATAATTTGTCACCGTTATGGGAGCAGTTGTCCATGCTGACCATGGCAATGGGGAGCGCTCCGTGAGTGTATCTGGTATAAAGCAGGGAGACTACCTTGCCCAGGTAGCTTTCGGGGGCTTCGGGACCTTTTTCGAAGTCAGCGGCTACTGCGGGGAAGAATTCTCCTTTGGCATTGGCGGTAGCATAGCCTTTTTCAGTGATGGTAAAGCTGGCCATCTGGAGAGAAGGATTTTTAAAAATCTCCCGGAGACGTGCGTATTCTGCTTCGTTTTTACTGTCCAGGATCAGAGACTCCATGATGCTGCCTACGATGGTCTTTTCCACGGTGTTGTCGGCTTTTAAGGTGGCGAGAATGCTTAAATTGTCGTGGGGACGGTAGCTTTTTTCAATGATCTCGTAGTCATAGCCTTCCGCTGCGATGAGACCGGTATCCAGAATGCCGCTGTTTAACAGATTCTGAGCTACGTTGGCCTGAAAGGCACGGAAGATATTGCCGGCACCGAAGTGGATCCAGTGGGGATGTTCCACGGTGTTTTTATGAACGGTATCGTAATCGAATTCCGGCAGATGATAACCGGCAGCGAGAAATGCGTCCCGGTCGTCATGAAGACTTTTTAAGGTAAGTTCCATAATGGTTTCCTCCAAACTGATTTATGAGTTTTCAGGTGCGATGATTATTTCTGCTTATGGGACTTCTCGATAGCTTCCCACAGACCGTTTAAATAGGTGGCGCCTAAAGCTCTGTCGTACAGTCCGTATCCGGGCATGGCCACTTCATCCCAGATCATACGTCCGTGATCGGGGCGGATGGGACCGTCAAAACCAATATCATAAAGAGCCAGCATGATCTCGTACATATCGAAGGTTCCATCGCTGGACAGATGTGCAGCCTCCTCAAAATCAGTAGGAGAGTTGAACTTCAGGTTTCTGACATGGGCGAAATGAATGCGGCCTTTCAGGGAGCGGATCATATCCGGCAGATCATTTTCCAGGTTGGTGCCGTAGGAACCGGAACAAAAGGTAACGCCATTGTGAGGGTTATCTACCATCTTCATCATACGCAGGATATTCTGCTTGTTGATGATGATACGGGGCAGTCCGAAAACACTCCACGCAGGATCGTCAGGGTGGATCGCCATGTTAATGTCATATTTATCACAGGTGGGCATGATACGCTCCAGAAAATATTTCAGGTTGGCAAAAAGCTTTTCGTCATCCACATCTTTGTACATTTCGAACAGTTCTTTGACATGAGCCATACGCTCAGGCTCCCAGCCGGGCATTACAGTGCCGTTCATATCGCCGGCAATGGATTCGAACATTTTGGCCGGATCAATAGCGTCTACAGCAGCCTGATTGTAAGCAAGGACTGTAGAACCGTCGGGACGCATTCTGGCAAGTTCGGTTCGTGTCCAGTCAAAGACCGGCATGAAATTGTAGCATACCATATGGATGCCTGCCTGACCGAGCCGTTCCAGGGTAGTGATATAATTCTCTATATATTGCTCACGGTCGGGAGAACCGATCTTGATGGCATCGTGAATGTTGACACTCTCGATACCGGCCAGTTGTAAGCCGGCAGCTTCAATCTCAGCCTTTAGGGCCAGGATGTCATCCATTTCCCAGACTTCTCCGGGAGCGGTGCCGTAGAGAGTGGAGATGACTCCGGTGACACCGGGAATCTGACGGATCTGTTTTAAGGTAACCGTGTCGTACTTGCTGCCATACCAGCGTAATGTCATTTGCATAATAGAAATCCTCCTTGTAGGGAATGCTTTGGTTTCGTTTTTTGCTGTCTTAAGCATAACAGAATGGCAAATGCATTAAAACTGCATGAATTGCTTGAAATAGTGCAAAAATTGCTATATAGTAAGACAGGGGATATAAACCATGGAAAATAAAAACTGAACAGAATGATACAGGAGAGAAAATGGATGGTCGTGAACAGAAAAAGCAGCCTGCGTTGCCGGGATGCGGCGGACGAACGGCAATATATGTTGAGCGGTGACTATGAGGTCTATGAGAAGGTAGGGGAGCCTGTCGGAGCGGTGTCGTTCCATTATCATGATTTTTATGAGCTGATCTATATTATAGAGGGGGAATTTTCTTCCCTGATCGAGGACCGGGCGGTGCGGATGCGGAAGGGAGATTTCCTGCTGATCGATAAGAATGTCATGCACAAATATCATCCCACGGAGAAGAAAATGGATTCGTCCCGCCGGATCATTTTGTGGATCAGTGATCAGATGCTGCGGGAGCTGGCGGCGGGAGAGCCGTTTCTTGCAGAATGCTTCTGGGGAGCGGGGCCGAAACTGTATCATTTCCCCATTTATTATGAGGAAATTTTGCGTGGATTTCTGCTAAAGCTTGCTATGTCGGAGATCTTAGAGGGGGATGATGTCCAGAACTGCGGAATCCGTAAGGTCATGGACAGAGGCAATTTGAGCCTGTTTTTTGGGTATCTGAATGTGTTGTGTAAACGGGAGGAATATTTGTCTTCCACACAGGAGATCGTGGATCATCCTCTGGTGGAGCAGGTGACAGGGTATATCGAAGCCCATATCGGTGAGGAGATCACCGTAGAGGATGTGGCGGAGACTGTGCATATGAGTAAGTTCTATTTTCTGCGGAAATTTAAAGAAATCACCGGAATGACGGTGCATAATTTTATTGTGAACAAGCGGATCATTGCTGCCTGTCAGATCATGGCGGAGGGGAAGAACATTACTGAGAGCTGGCAGCAGACCGGCTTTGCGGATTACTCCTCTTTCCTGCGGAATTTCCGGAAAATCTATGGCATTTCCCCAAAAGAGTACCGGGAAAATAACCGCAGCTTGATTATTTCCCAGTAAAGAGGTCGATTGCCGGGGCACCGACAGCATGAAACAGAATGTGGAAAAATAGGATTTTAATTATGCTAAGTAAGCTCATTTAATGCAAAAAAAATCATAATATGTTATACTGTATCTGTTATGCGCTGAGCACTGAATGAAGAGAACAAATGATAGAAGAACATAGGGATGTTATGATGGAAAATTATCAGGAAAAGTATAAAAAAGAATTATACCAGCAGGAGATCAACTCAAATATACACACACTAAAAGGTTTTTTCTGGATTTTTGTGACTATTCTGCTCCTCTGGCTGTTGACATTAGTGAGAATCTTTATTGTGGATGCCAGAATTTTTACCATGGCAGCAGGGGTGTCGGCGGTGATGGGAATTCCTGTTTTATACATTTATAAAAAGGTGGATCTGTCAAAGCATTGGGTAAAGTATGTGTTTTTGACACTGATCTGTATGATATCGGCAGTCATTGCGGCATTTTTGTCATTCCATGCGGTGCTTATCTATGTGTTGCCGTTGCTTTTGGCGGTACAGTACAGGGAGCGGATGACACTGTGGATCACCTATGTTGTCAATGACGTGACAATGGCTGTCAGTATGGTGACGGGATTCTATCACGGAATCTGTGATCTGAATCTTCTGCTTGGCAGTAATCATACCAGAGACTGGTATATGGAGCAGTGGGGGGCAGGAACACTGCAGTTTAGTCTGGAACCTGATCCTGTATTTACTATTTTGTTCTACGGAGCTTTGCCACGGGCAGTGATCCTTCTGGCATTTACCTTTGTTTTGCGGTATATCAGCATTACCAGCCACGAGGATGCACAGAGGATCGCCGACCTGACGTATCGTAAGGAGACTGATCTGGGAACCCATGTGTATAATAAGAACAAATATGAGGAAATGATTGCTGACTATTATCTGGGGGTTGACAGACTGGCTGCCATTTTCTGGGATGTGAATAATCTGAAATATGTTAACGACCAATATGGACATGCTGCAGGGGATGTGCTGATCCAGACGTTGTCTTCCGTATTATATGAATTATCCACTGACAGGAGGAAGGTTTATCGTGTGGGTGGAGATGAATTCGTCATGCTGATAGAGAATCCGGTAGAAACAGAGATCGAGTCAATGGTAGAGTCTGTCAGTGCTGCATTGCAGGAGAAAAACAGTCAGGGCGAGATGCCGTTCTCCAGTGCTGTGGGCTGGGCAGAAGGCTGTGGTGTGGATGTCCGTAAGATCATCAATGAAGCGGATGCAAAGATGTATGAGAATAAGACGCGTGGAAAGGAATGCAGAAAATAGGATGGCAAACTGGGTAAGTGCCGGCTGCGGTGTCATTGCAAATGAGCTGGCGCAGGCTATGGAAAAAAGAGGACAGAAACTGTATGGTGTCGTGAACCGGACACCGGAGAAGGCAGTGGCCTTTGCGGAAAAATACGGTGTGCAGAAGGTGTTTACGAGCTTTCAGGATGTATGTGCGGATCCTGCAGTGGATATCATTTATATTTCCACACCCCATAACACTCACATTCACTTTCTACGGAAAGCGCTGGCAGCCGGCAAGCATGTGCTGTGCGAAAAATCCATTACGCTGAATTCCGAAGAACTGGAAGAGGCAGTGCAGCTGGCGAAGGAGCATGGTGTGGTGCTGGCGGAAGCTATGACTATCTATCATATGCCGATTTATAAAGAGCTGAAAAAACGCATGGATGCCGGAAAATTCGGAGAATTGCGTGTGATACAGATGAATTTCGGAAGTTATAAGGAATACGATATGAAGAACCGGTTCTTCAACCGGAATCTGGCCGGAGGAGCACTGCTGGACATCGGTGTGTATGCCCTTTCCTTTGTCAGAATGTTCTTAAATTCCTGCCCGGATCAGATTACTTCGCAGGTGAAGCTTGCACCTACCGGTGTGGACGAGCAGGCGGGAATACTTCTGATGAACCGGGAGCAGGAGATGGCAACGGTCACATTGTCCCTGCATGCCAAGCAGCCCAAACGGGGCATGATCTCTTTTGACAAGGCTTACGTGGAAATGTATGAGTATCCCAGAGGGCAGAAAGCAGTGATCACGTACACGGAAGACGGACACACCGAGGAAATTGTGGCGGGAGCTACGGCAGACGCACTGGGATACGAGGTGGAGGATATGGAACAGGCCATCGCCGGACATCCGGAATTAATGAAGCTTGAGCTTACCGAGGATGTTATGAAAATGATGACCCGGATCCGAAAAGACTGGGGACTGACTTATCCAGAGGAAGAGCGTGCCACGGAAAAAATCTGAGGAGCATCCCTGATGCAGTTCCTGACAGGCTCCATGATCTCTGTGGTGATCTGTGTGGCAGCATTTGTATGGATGAAAAAACACCCGGGAAAGCTGACTTCCGGGTGCTTTATCTTATCTCGCTAAACTTAGAAGAATTTTTTGCAGCGCATAAGAGTCACCATCCATAACTGTAAAGCGGGCTTTTTTTGGTGGCTCATCTGCGGAACCGGAAGAGGTGGCGGTGTGCAGGTAACAGCAGTCGATCCCCGCAGCTATAGCACCTGCCAGGTCTCTGGTACGCTCGTTGCCGATCATCAGACAGTCGGCGGGATTCGAACCGTAGCGGTCAAACAGGATCTGAAAAAAAGCGGGATCCGGCTTGCAGCAGCCCTCGTCAGAGGAGATAAGGATACCGTCGAACAGATCCCAGAGTCCCAGCGAGCGCAGCTCGTATTCGGTGAAGATCCGCTGGGCATTGGACAGGAGGTAGATCCCACAGCCTTTTGCATGGAGCTGCTGCAGTGTGCCGATCGTGGCGGGATAGCATTGTAAAATATTGAGGGATTCGATCCGGAAGAACTGACCGGTAGCGGTCAGAAGAGCCTCTGTGGGTTGGACTTATTTTTCGACATAAAGAGTTCGAAAAATATCTGCGGCGCAGATCTCCGGACAGGTGTAAGATGAGGGAACCTTGCTGGCAGCCGTTTCCAGCTGGCGATATCTGTTCCTCAGTTCCCTCCCCGTATAGGAAGCACCCTGGAAGGAATAGAACAGCGCAAGCCTTTTCCAGAGGGAAGTTTTATTTTCATTAGTGTGGATGTCTACTAAGGTGCCGTAGAGATCAAAGATAAAATTATGATACATGGAAGACCTAATTTCTTGTGGTGAAAAACCTTATTCCAGGGAAAATCAGGACGGCTCTTTTCTCAAGCGGAGGCAGAGCCGATAGATATAGTATAGCATTTCTTGCATTTTTCAACAATTAAAAATATAATGATACCAGGGGCAAAAGGTCTAAGCCCACACGAGCTTGCTCATAAGTGGGTGAAAGACCTTTTGACTCCGACGGAACTATTCAGAACCATGAAATTATGAAGCTTTTGTACCGCTGGATAAAGAAAACAGGAGCGACCGGCGGTATGCAGGGAGAGTACCGATGATACGAAATACTGGTCCGGGGAAGAGACTTCTGGCAGCAGGGATTGTACTTATACTAGGCATGACCGGCTGTGGAACAGACAATGAATTATCTCTGACAGGGACGGAAGAGACAGGAATAGAAGTAATGGCCACGGTGGATTTCACAGAAGAGGCTGCCACCGGGGAGAATGCACCGGATGTCACGGATGGGGATGCCGCCACCGGGGATGCAGAGCAGACTACGGCGGACCGCATGGCGGGACGGACGAAGGTAAAGGGAATCTACGTCACCGGCCCGAAGGCTGGCAGTGCCGGAATGGAAGATCTGATCCGCCTGGTGGATGAGACGGAACTGAATGCCATGGTCATCGACGTGAAAAACGACGAGGGAAATTTGACGTTCCGGCTGACTAATGAGGAGATTCCACAGGACATTCCCGTGCTGGACCGGATATCCGAAATGCAGGCCGGAATACGTTACATCCGGGACATTCAGACAATGATGCAGGAATTGAAAGATCATAATATATATACCATTGCGCGGATCGTATGCTTTAAGGATCCCATTCTGGCGGCGGCACAGCCGGAATTGGCACTGACGAAGCCGGACGGTAAGCCGGTGACAGATGCCAATGGACTGGCCTGGGTAAATCCCTACAGGCAGGAGGTCTGGGAATATCTGACAGAGCTTGCGGAGATGGCGGCAGATCTGGGTTTTGATGAGATCCAGTATGATTATGTGCGATTCCCGGTAGGTTCGGATGCCGATGCGGCGGATTACGGTGTAGATATGGAAGCTTATCCGAAGCGGCAGGCCATACAGGATTTCCTTTCTTATGCGGGAGACAGACTTCATGAAAAGGGCTGTGTGGTCACGGCAGATGTCTTCGGCACTATTATCGGCAGCGAGACGGATGTGCAGACCGTAGGGCAGGATTACACGGCACTGGGACAGACAGTGGATGCCATCAGCCCTATGGTATATCCCTCTCATTATGCTAACGGTGTGTTCGGTCTGAAGGTGCCGGATGCCCATCCTTACGAAACGGTATCGACCGCCATGCAGGGGTCTGCAGAAGAATTGCAGGAGATTCCGGAAGCGGAGAGGGCTGTAGTACGGCCATGGCTGCAGGCATTTACGGCCACCTGGGTTCCGGGACATATTTCCTACAACGGAACACAGATCAGAGAACAGATCCAGGCAGTCTACGATGCGGGATATGAAGAATGGATCCTGTGGAATGCAACGAACCGCTATTCTCCGGATGGATTACTTGCCGCAGGAGAAGAGAAGCAATAGCGGCAGAAGCTGGCTTTATAACAAATCCGGGCAGGAGCACAGGCCAGGAGCCCGGTCTGATAGGAGCATAAGATGAAAGTAGTCAATAAGATCATGATAGGAATTGCAGTGTTGTGTCTGCTGTTGTGTGGCGGAATCCTGGTATTCGCATTGAACCCCGATATGACCAGTTCTCTGGCGCAGAAACTGTATGGCAATACAGTGGATATGCCCCCTGGGACCGAAGAGACCGGGGAAGGACAGACTTCCGGGAATGGAAATATCAGTGTGACGCTTCCTAATGGTATGCCGGGGGAAATGAACGGCTACGTGGCGCCGTCCATGGATCAGATGCAGATTCCGGAGGATGTCAGCGGCAGGACAGGATTTACTCCCGTGCAGCCGGAAGAACAGCAGATTCCGGATCAGGAAGCACAGAATCTGAAGGAAACATTAGGTTCCGGAGAAACGGGAGAGGGGCTGTCATTTTCCGCAGAGGAGTATCCGTATTATCAGATGTTGTCGGAGAATCAGCAGTCCGTATACCGACAGATTTATGCCAACGCACAGAATCTGACGGAAAAGTTTGCACCGGAGATGACCGAAGACCACGAACTTGGTGGTGGTCAGTTCCTGCACGCCCATGGGGCCATAGGCATGGAGCTTGGAGGTGGAGATGCCGATCTCCGCACCAAGGCCCAGCTGGCCGCCATCGTTGAAGCGGGTGGAGGCATTGACCGCCACCATGGAGGCATCGGCCTCACGCAAAAAGCGCATGGCGTGCTCGTGATCGTTGGTGCAGATGATCTCCGTGTGGTTGGAACCGTAGCGGGCGATGTGGGCCAGGGCCGCATCCATGTCGTCCACCACGCGGACGGCCAGGATCAGGGCGTGGAATTCCTGTCCCAGATCGTCGGGGCTCTGGGCCTTGGCCGTGGGGCCCAGCAGCGGCAGGGAAGCGGGGCAGGCACGGAACTCCACACCGGCCTCGCCCAGACGCCGGCCCACTCGGGGCAGGAAGGCCGCGGCGCAGTCCTTGTGCACCAGCAGGCATTCCAGGGCGTTGCAGACGCCGGGACGCTGCACCTTGCCGTTGAAAACGATGTCCAGGGCCTTGTCCAGGTCCGCGTCCGCGTCCACGAAGGCATGGCAGACGCCCTTATAATGCTTGAGCACCGGCATGGTGGCGGCTTCGGTCACGGCACGCACCAGACCTTCGCCACCGCGCGGGATCATGACGTCGATATACTGGTCGAGTTTGCACAGCTCGGTGACCGCGGCGTGATCCGTGGTCGTCACCAGCTGGGCCGCATCGGCGGGCAGACCGGCTTTTTCCACGAAGGGACGCACCAGCTTGGCCAGTTCGTCCAGGGGCATCTCACGCATGAAGTGGGCGTTGATCCACTCCAGCTTGGCCGGGTCGAAGGCGGCGGCAGCGGGGTTGAGGCTGGTACCGTCGAAGAATTTGATGAGCTCTTCCTGGGTGAAGATCTCCTGGTCGCCGTGGGACCAGCCCAGACGCACCAGATAGTTGACCAGAGCCTGGGG
>OHAI01001818.1_pt1 | contig 16122 bp, 10 predicted proteins | sample 1577091 | NCBI WGS metagenome assembly OHAI01 (sample SAMEA3541548, study PRJEB24748) | human gut metagenome | biome: human gut; feature: human-associated habitat; material: faeces | place: China | collected 2012
CTTTCTGACGAATCCGATCACCGTCATGCATTTTATAATTATTTTGTCAGCCTGAAAGAAAGCCTCATCACAGACGGCTGGCTGCTCCACGAGGATCCGACTATGAAGACATTTTTCAACTTTGTCCTCGGAAAAGATTACCTCAACTCCGCTTGGACAGCACAGCTTCATGAAACGCGAAGACTTCATGTCATCTACCTCGCCGTTGATCCGAAATTTCAGCATCACGGTCTCGCAGAAATGATGATGAATGAAGTCATTGCCTGCGCCGACCGCAATGATATGATGATCTCTCTTGAGACACATAATCCGAACAATGTGCCATTTTATGAGCATCTTGGATTCAAGACATTCGGAATCGTGGAGAAACCTCATTTTGGATTGAAGCAGTATTGTATGATTAAGGAACTGTGATATAATAATAGGGAATAGAAAACCCCGAAAGTCTCGCACACTTTCGGGGTTTTCGTTTAGCTGTTCTCATGAACAAATCTTCAAAATTTCATACTACATGCAATGGAATCAGTATCCTCAACTCAAACCAGTTATCTCGCACTCCTGCTGTCACGGAGCCTCCATACTTTTTCACGGTACTCTGGATACTCTTCATTCCAAATCCATGAAACCGCTTATCCTTTTTCGTAGTCTGTGGAATTCCATTCTTGAACACGATCTTCTCCTCACAATAATTCTCCACACGAATTCTAAGAAAGCTCTTCTGTTCTGCTACCGATAAATGAATCAAGCGTTTTTCCTTCTCCGGGATTTTCTCCGCACCTTCAATCGCATTATCAAGAATATTTCCAAAAAGAGCACTGATATCCATCTCTGCCATAAAATTCAATAGTGTTCCATCTGCCACACAGGTGAATCCAATTCCTTTATTCTGACAGTACAGACTTTTACTTGTCAGAACTGCATCCAACACTTTATTTCCTGTCTTATTCTGTGCTTCATAAGACTTGATCTCTTTCTCCATCTGTTCCAAATACTGCGTTGATTTCTCACTGTTAGCCTCTGCCTTCAGAAGCGTGATCTGATGCTTGAGATCATGATATTTCTGATTCACAATCTCAATGCTTTCCTGGGACAACTGATAGTTCTTATACTGCATTTCCAGAATATTCTGAAGCGTATCCACTTCAAACTTCATCTGAAGCTCCCGTACCTGGATATGATAGGCATACAGAACCGCCAGACCACTTAAGTCCACCAGCGTCCGGATCGTAAACATCTCCCCGGCGAAACGACTGCTGAACAGTGTACTCTGATCCAGATAACTGATATTGCTTACCGCAAATACCGCCGCTGTGATAATAATCACAGTGATCAATTCTCTGCTGTTGATACTGACTTCCTCCGTCTCCTCTTTCAGATGCATTTCCAGAAAATACAGCACACCGAAGACGCCGGCATAGACCAACAGTAATTCAATCCATTTCCATCCAGCCCATCCCATACTTCCGTTCTGGATCGTGAGAAAATAAAAATGAATCTGCCAGCACAAAGATGCGGCAAACTCTCCACAAATAAATGCTCTGGCACAATAATATCCTGCCTCTTTTAATCCAAAATCACAGTACAGATAAATATAAAACAACAGCATAGAAATTGAGACCAGCATGCACGGAATAAAAAGCATCTGTCGTACACCGTCTGTCAATTCCATGAACCCAACAATTCCGCCAAAAAATCCTATATGAATTAGCCAGCGTTTCCATCCCTTCACACCGTCTCTCTGCTTGTTTGTCCGATTCACAAGAAATGCCGCCAGAAAATACGCAATGGAATAATAATACCCCGGTGTATTAACAAAAGTCATTCCATTCATTAACGTCCCACCTCATTCATATAATCATTCAACGCATCCATGAATGCTTTCTTCCTTGCGCGGCTTACCTGAATCACATCCGAAGCTACCGTCACATCATTCCCGCGAAAATCTTCTACATATTCCAAATTCACCAGATAGCAGCGGTTACACCGGAAGAACTTTGTTCCACCCAGCATGTCCTCCGCTTCCTTCATGGAGCTTTTCGTCACGATATCCCCTTCTGTAGAATGATAGATCAGATCGTGATCTCGAACTTCTACATAACAGATCTTATCCACATTCAGCTTCTTTTTTCCACCTTTTTGAGCAACGGTAATATAAGTCACTTCTTTTTTCTTCACTCGAGTCAACGCACGGTCAATCCTCTGCGAAAAGGCAAAGTAAGAGATAGGCTTTAACACATAGTCCAGTGCATCCACTTTATAACCCTGAATTGCATATTGTGGCATATTGGTAATAAATATAATAACAACTTCATTGTCCTTCTCACGGATCTTCTCTGCTGCTGTCATGCCGTCCATAAACGTCATTTCTACATCCATCAGAATGATGTCAAACTCCGCCGAATAGTCCGTCACAATGTCTTCCCCATCCGGAAATAATACAACACTTATTTTCTGATTCCTCTCTGTTCCATAACGCACAAGATATTCCTTCAGCTGCGCTGCATATGTCTTATCATCCTCCACTACCGCAATACGGAGCATAGCAGTTCACCTCCTGATTTTCTTCTGTCAATATTCATTTTATTTTACCACTATTTTGTATGTTTTTAAACTCATTTTTCCATCAGACAGTAACAAGGGATACTGTTTCCCGGAATCAGCAAGCAGGCGGCTCCCGTTCCCCGAAAACCGCCTGTTTTGCCTGATATATGTATTCTCTTATTCTTCTGTTTTCACTACTTTAAAGTATGAACCGATGATATTCAGAAGGATTGCTACAAAGCAGCATATCATTCCAACAATCGCACTGGACAGATCACTCATTGTCTGTGCATTTCTCTCGAAAGAAAGGATTGTTGCAATACTGTTGACACGTGCTGTAATGAACTGCGCGAATGCCACCATCATCAGCGCGCCACATACCAGCGGAAGCACATCCATAACAAGGCTTGCTCCCACCTTGTTATATCCGATAATATAAACCAGTTCCAAAACAATTGCCACGATCAGGCAACCTACAATTACTGCATTTACTCCAAGGTTACTGAAATAAGCTGTATTACAGTTGATCAGATAGAAAACAGTTGCTACAACTGCGGCGATCACGGCCAGAGCTGCGAAGTAAAAACCTATGGATTGTTTCTTGATAAAACTCATCTTCTATGCCCCCTCTTATTGATTCTTCTTGTTACCTTTGATATACATTGCAATTGCTGCAAGTGTCAGCAGTGCGAAGACTGCCTCTGCCGCGGTCAGTGCATTGTCATACCATGTTCTCACATTCTCGATACGGGATGTAGAATTCAGTCCGTCCATTGCATTTGAATTTGCGATTGCATAATTCTGCCATGTCATGTCATTCTTCAGATCCTGCATCAATTCTGCGTCTTTGCTTACGTTGTCTAATGTCCAGTATGGCCATTTTGCGCTGACTGCTTCCATTGTACTGTCACCTGTGTTACATGTCATTGTCACACCACAATGTGCTGCTTCTTTTAGTACTGCATAGTTTGCATCCTGGATAAAGTCCTCACTGATCAGTCCCTGGAATCCCCACTCTTTACGAAGAATGTTCATCAGAAGTCCATAGTGTGCATTTCCTGCTGTACATCCGATACGGTTGAATGTTGTCATCATTGCAAGTGTCTGAGCGTCCTCTACAGATGCCTGTACTCCACGGAGCTCATTTTCACGTGCTTTCTGCTCTGTCATAAATGTTGCAATACCGGAACGGTTAATCTCTGTATCATTGAATGCAAAATGCTTCGGTGCGATCAGAACACCATATTTCTGTGCTTCTGCAATATAATTGGATGCCTGATAAGCGGTCAGGATAGCATCCTCTGAATAATACTCATGATTACGTGCATTATAAGGTGTACGGTGAAGGTTTGTTCCTGCTCCCCAGAAGATTGTCAGGTTTGACCACAGAGAGTAGTTACCGATCACCTGTCCGTATTCTGCCGCCAGCTGTTTGCTGAATGTCTGTGCGATTACCGGCTCATTTACCATTGTTCCGAACTTATAGTTTAAATTCTTGTCATCCGGGTCAACTGCGCATGGATCTGATGAACTTGTATCTGTGTTTGCATACTGTCCAAGTGTATAAGAGTTAATTCCATTCGGTCCGTCATTCTGAACTGCTTCCGGAGAAGAGATGGACTCGATCGGTTTTGTACTTGTTCCACCAAATCCGACACGGATCATACAATCTTCCAGTGTAATCTGATCCATAAGCTCAGACCATTTTTCATCTGTGATATCTGTTACACCTTTCAGGTCCGCAAGTGTCAGTCCGTTATCTGCTCCAAATGTTACAGAATCCGGATCTCCCTGCTCTTTGATTTCATAGGTGTCATTCTGCATGATCTGAACCATCTCATCTGTAGCTGTCAGATCTTTATATGTTTTCGGGAATGTTCCACTCCAGTCATTTCTTGTCAGATAAGTAACTGTATCTGGCATGTAAGTATTCAGATCCATATCCTGAAGCTGATTCTCTACTGCTGTTCCATTCTCTGTCTTGGCAAATGTTGTTGTATCCATCGCTGCAAGGTTCCAGGATTTTACATTCGCTGCGTCTCCTGCGGATGTCATTCCGTTGGATTCGCTATATCCCTGCGCTGCAAGTACATTATTTACTGCGTCATGAGCACCGTTTCCGATTGTGAAATAGTAATCTCCTGCATCCAGAATATAATTTCCTGTTGTTCCTGCTTCATTTGCTGCTGTGCTGTCCCAGCTTGCCATATCCTGGGCATCTGCTGTGATCGTTACTTTTGTAGATTCACCCGGTGCAAGTTCCTCTGTCTTCTCATAATCAAGAAGCTGAACTGCTGCTTTCTCTACAAAGTGCTCTTTATCATAATCTGTATAAGGAGTAGAAGCATAAAGCTGTACAACATCTTTACCGGCCACATCTCCTGTATTGGTTACAGTCACCTCTGCTGTTACTGTCTTGTTCTCAAGATCTACATTCAGGCTATCCAGCGTCTGTGTAAATGTTGTATAAGAAAGTCCGTAACCAAATGGATAAGAAACTTCACTGTTGTAAGTCCATGCACCACCTGTGGAACTTCCTACACTGTCAGATGCATTTCCCTGTCCGAGAACAGTATCTGCATAACGTGTTTCATAATATTTGTATCCTGTGTAAATGCTTTCTGCCTCTACGATTTCTGAATTGATGGAATAATCAGAATCTGCATTTGTCCACTCATAATCTCCGTAGTTCTGCGCTGCAGGTGATGCTGAGTTATCAACTGCATAAGTATCTGCAAGATGTCCTGATGGGTTTGCGTCTCCGCTAAGTACATCTGCGACTCCGTAGAATCCATATCCTCCAGGGATTCCTACTTCGAGCATTGCATCGATTCCGTCGTTATTTTTCAGTTCATCAATTTCCATTGCGCTTGCATTATTCAGAAGAACAATTACTTTTCCACCATTCTCTGCTTTCGCCTTTACAACTGCATCGATGGTTGCACGCTCTGTATCAGAAAGTCCAAGCGGGTCTGCCTGATTGAGATTCTGTTCCGGATTCACACCTTCTTCACCAGGTGTATAGTTTGTATTCTCACCGGCTGCACGTGCGATCGTAACAATCATGACATTATAGTCATTCATGCTGTCTTTCCAGGTTGGCTCTGCTTTATCAAGCTTCTCCTGTGACGGTTCCAGGCTTGTAAATGTTCCGCCAACTGCCGGTGCTGTTGCACGATAATAAGTAACAACACCCCACGGAAGAACCGCCTCAGACTTAAAGTCTTCTTTCATGCCTTCATACATCTGCTGAACCGTTGGATTCAGGCTGTATCCTTTTGCTTCAAATGCCTGTACCATATCTACTGTATCTGCATCTGTTCCTTTGTTCTCTGCAAGAGAACTTCCGAAATCTCCACCCTGAATTGGGAAATAACTGGAGAATCCAAGGAATGTCACTTTCTTTTTCTCATCTGCGGAAAGCGGAAGTGCACCATTATTTTTCAGAAGGACTGTACCCTCTTCACTCATACGTTCTCCGAGATCCTCAATGGAATCCAGCAGTTCTGTTGTGCTGCTGTAATCAGACTTGTAAGTATAATCGTCCTCTGTCTGATTGTCTGTTACCATCTGTGTGCTCTGTGTTCCCAGGAACTTATCAATATCCGTACGGAATGTATCAATTACCATAGATGCGGATAAAGACAGTGCAAGTAAAGATGTTCCTGTTGTGGCAACACCACGCCATACACGGCGCTTTGTCTTTTTCTCTTTCATAGTTACCCTCCTGTAGATAAATGTTTATCTAACAAGCATTCCGCTTCCATCTCTGAATGGAATGCTTTGTTATTCAGTTTTATTTCTTCGCTTTTGCAGCTTTTGCCGCAGCTTTTGCCTCTGCCTTCGCTTTCTTGTCTGCAAGTTTCTTCTGGTATTTCGCTTCTTCTTCCTCGTAGCTAAATCCCTTCTTCTTACAGTGTGCTTTCAGCTCTTCTTTTCTTGCTTCTTCTGCCTGGCGTTCTGCTTCTTCCTGTTCCAGACGAAGTCTCTCAGCCGGTTCGATCCATTCGCCGCCTGCTGCAAGAACCGCTGCCTTCTGATTCTCAAGAATCGTCTGCTGATCTTCCTTGATATGTTTCTCAACCTTCAAGAAGCTCATCAGAACAACGATCACTGCATAACAGATCAGTTCCATTCCAAGATAGCAAAGTGTCAGCATGCTCTGAACTCCACCGTTCTGTACAGAAGCTGTTGCATCATATCCGGTAGCTGTCAGAAGTGCATTGATGATTCCGTTTCCAAGTCCTGTCATACCAACCATAATGGCTCCGTAAACAGACATTGTAAAGCCATCGCTTCGGAAGCCATTCTTTGCTTCCAGATGGTCAAGCACATCCGAAAGAAGTGCGAGTGTTACGTACATTGCCGGGATGGATCCGATTCCTTTCAGAATGACTCCCGCACATACAATTACAAAGCTATGTACATTCAGAAAACTTACCAGCCCACCAACAACGGAAACTGCAAGTCCAAGTGTCACAGCTCTCTGTTTTCCAAGCTTGTCTGCGATCGGCCATGCAAGCACCATACCGATTGCAGTCGGAAGTCCACCGATCAATCCAAGTGTTCCCATTGCAGTTCCTGCCGCTGCCTCCGTATTGATTCCATCAAACATCCATCTTGCGTAGTAGCTCATAGAACCATTCTTTACAAGTCCGCCAAACTGAAAGAGCAGAAAGTAAAGAATGATGATCCACCAGTATTTATTAGAAACACATGCTTTGATCTGCTGGCTCATCGGAAGTTTCTCTTCCTTGATGTTCAGCTTCATGTTTTCTTCTGTAATTCGCTCTCTTGTGAAGAAATACTCCATAAGAATTGCCAGAAATGTTACAACACACAGAACAACCATTACAATTCTCCAGTTGTTATAACTTGCTGTTGTGTCAATTACTCCGTCATGATCTACAAAAAGGAAACTCTGCAGAAGAATTGGAACAAGAATACTCGCTCCCACACCAACTGCCGCAACTCCCGATGCATTCGAGAATGTCGCCAGCATTCCTCTATGGTTTGAATTTCTTGTTGACAGTGCAACCAGAGAACTATGCGCTGTATAATAAAACGGATAAGCCACTGCATAATATACATTATAGGAAATGGCGATCCATGCCATCTGTACCGCCGGGCTTGCATTCTCTGGTGTCAGGAATAACAAGGCAATTGCTACTGCAACCAACGGTGCTGAAAGAAGCATATATGGTCTTGCCTTTCCCTGTGAAGTTCTTGTATTATCCATCAGATGTCCGACCACTAGGTTTCCGATAATCACAAAGATTACAGAAATCATTGGAAGGATGGCTGAAAACACACCGAATCTTGCTTTGTCTGTCCATCCAAGTACATCTGAATAATATCGATTCAGATAAGATCCAAAAATCGCATTGGAGATCAGTGCACAGAACGGTGCGATAAAGTATCCGAGGATCATTTCCTTTGGTTTTACGTTCGCGGATGTGATCTTTGTCCGGAACAACGGATTATCGAAAAATTTCTTTTTCTCCATCTCTCTTTTCCTTTCCTTTTATAATTTTTCTTCCAATGTATAACTTCCGCTTCCGAGTTTCTTCTCTTCTCCTCCCGGAAGTTTTACGATTGCTGTTGTAGAACATGGGATATCCACATGAAGGGTGAATTTTCCATCATTTATCCACCATTCACTGGTGACTTTTCCATAGGCTGTGTTGACAACTCCTCTTGCCTGTGTCAGTCCACCGCCAACCATCGGCGCGATTCGTACTTCTTTTCCACCGCCGCTTAACGTCTCAATTCCGGCGATTCTCCGATATAAGAAGTCTCCGACAGCTCCGTAAGAGAAGTGGTTGAAAGAAACCATTCCTCCGGTTCCATCATCTTCTCCGGTATTGCAGGTTCCATCCTCACGGAGTGCATCCCAGCGCTCCCAGATGGTCGTTCCTCCAACTTTCATCTCATACAGCCAGGATGGGCATGTATCTGTCATCAACATCTTAAATGCGTCTTCCTCATATCCATTGTCTGCCAATGCGAAGAGAATGTATGGTGTTCCCGGGAATCCGGTTGCAATATGATAATCATTCTCCCTGACGATCCTCGCAAGGTGCGCTGCAGTTTTTTTCTTATCCTCTTCGGAAAGCATTCCATAATAAAGAGGAAGCACATAAGCTGTCTGAAATTCTTTCTTCACCGTACAGTCTTTCTCCATCAGAAGATCACGGTAAGCCTCTGCAGTTTTTTCACTGAGGTTTCTATAATATACAGCATCCTCTTTCTCTCCAAGCAGCTCGGCAATCTGAGATAAAATTTTACTAGAATGAGACATACATGCTGTTGCAGTCCATTTTCCACGTCCCATCCACGCCCACATGCCGATACCCGGTGCACACCAGTCACCATAATGATGCAAAAGTTTCCAGATATATTTATGTTTTCCAACAGATCCAAAGCCTGCCCAAAATTTACATGCTTTCATGTAACGCTTCATCGTCGGATACATTGTTTTCAGAAGTCCGAGATCTCCACGCATCTTGTACTCTGCCCATGGAGCCAGGATACATGCATCACCCCAATGATCTACTGCCATCGGAATCATTATCTCCCACTGTCCCGGAACAACTACCAGCGGTACTGTCACCGGAATTCCACCGCCTTTATTCTGCTCACTTCTAACATCTTTGAACCATTTCTCAAGGAAACGGCTCATGTCAAAGTTATATGCCGCAGTTGGTGAGAAGAGTGCGATATCTCCGGTCCAACCCATTCTCTCATCTCTCTGTGGACAATCGGTCGGGATATCAACAAAGTTCGACTTTGCACCCCAACGGATGCTGCTTTGCAACTTGTTCACAAGTTCATTGGAGCAGGAGAATTCTCCATTGTCTTCCACATCAGAGTAAAGAGCTATTGCACTCAATTCCACATCCTCTTCCGCTGCGCCTTCCATGCTCACGTAACGGAATCCCATGTAAGTCATTCTCGGAGACCAGGTCTGCTCTCCATCCTTACAAATGTAAACCGCTTCCTGTTTCGCACTTCTTAAAGGCTTTGTAAACAGTTCTCCATCCATCAGGATCTCCGCATGGCGAAATGTAATCTTCTGGCCTTTCTTTCCTTTGATTTTTGCAGAAATTACACCTGCAAAATTCTGTCCAAAATCATAAATCACCACTCCGCTTGGTGCCTTTGTCACAGAAACCGGATGAAAGACCTCATGTGCCTTTACCGGTGCGCCATACTGTGCCAGAATTTCCGGCTGAAGCTTCACCTGCTCTCTGGAAGCCTTATGCCAGGCAATCTTATCCATATCAACCGTTGCATCGTAAATTTCACCATTATAGAACTCTGTCTCTCTGACTGCTCCGTCAAGTGTTACCTCCCAGCTCTCATCCGTTCCAATGATTTCTTCTGAACCATCTTCATATGTAATTCGAAGTTCACACAGAAGTGCCTGACGGTCTGCATAATTTCGGTTCACTCTCTTATATGTAAAGGATCCGACTGCCCAGCCGCCTCCAACTACAGCAATCAGCTCGTTTTCCATTCCTTCTGAGCTTTTCAGCTGTTCTGTCACATCGTATGTCTGATACTGCAACTGGTGTTTATAAGAAGTAAATCCTGGTGCAAAGTAGATATCTCCTACTTTCTCACCATTCAAAGTCATCTCGTAAATTCCAAGTGCTGTCGCATACAGTCTTGCTTTCGTCACCTTCTTGCTGCATGCGATCTTTTTCCGGAATGTCATTGTTTTCGGTGAAATTTTCTTCTCTGTGAAATAATATTCCCCATCTGTAATCCACTGTGCTTTCCACGCTGTCCCCATGCGTCCGGTCTCAAAGGACGTCACTGCTTCCGCTGCTTCTCCCTTGTCATCCATTACTTTTACTACAACCGGGTACTCTGTAAATGGATTTAGCTTCTTTCCTGTATATGGAACAAGAATCTGTGACTCTGTCTCTGTGCTCCAGTCTCCGACCCAAATCTTTGCCTTCTTTAATGAAACATTCTGACGATCACTTTCAATCTGAAAAGAGACTCTTGGCTGTTCACAGTCTGTGACACAATCCCGACTTAAATGTTCCACTGTCAGTCTGCTGATTTTCAGCATATGTTATTTCTCCTCCCTTGCCTTTTTTCTCGATGTAATCATGATAGCATCTCCTTGCACAAACGGTAAAAAAAGCACGTAAACGGTTCTGTTTTTTACGTGATTGGCACTTGCAAACTTTTGTGTATTTTATATATTTTTTCTTCTGTTTCCGCCCTCTGCTTTTTATCATTTTTCTTTGTTTTTATGTATATTATATAATTCTCTTTTTATTTTCAGCGTAAAAAATCCTCTTTTTTGTTTATTTTCACCATTTCTTTATTCTTGATTTGTTCGTTACTTTTCACAAATTTCATCTTCATTTTAAGATGACCAAATTCTGATAAGTCGCAAAAAGAATACCACTTATCACAGGAAGAAGCCGATCATTATTAAGTCAAATTGTATATATCAATCTTTTATAGCGTAAAATCGCCCCGTCTTACGACAGGGCGATTTTCATGATTCATCTTATTTCTATCTCAATTTTCCAATGTAACTCGCACTTCACCTTTCAACCCATCGGCTTTTTTCTCGGTTACTTCCAGTACAACATCATCACTTCCATCTGCCTGTACAACAGCAAGTGCCTCCCCCCAATAAGTATCTGTCTCATCTGTGCAGTATCCTATCTTATTATATGGGCATGCATTTCCAAGTCCTACAAGTTTTCCACCTTTGACACTTACTTTCAGGATTCCCCGTTTTAATGGTTTGACAATTCCGGTTCTATCTGTATATTGCAGCCGAATAAAAGTCAAATGATCTTTCCGAACACTCTTCTCTTCCGCTGTTACACGAAGTTCAGTATCTTTTCCTGCTGTATAAAGCGCACTCCTTGAAACTTCTTTTCCTTTCTGGTCATACGCTACCGCTTCCAACATACCTGATTGATAGATTACTTTAAATTTTGTATCACACGCATTTTTCAGCGTATTGCTTCCTATCTTCTTTCCGTTTAAAAAAAGATCCACTCTGGCAGCTCTTGCATATACCTCAACTTCTGCCTGTTTCCCTTCGAATCCTTCCCATGACCAGGATTCCATTGCATTCGTCATCTTCCATGCTGATGGGGAATGCTTCTCACCTGTATGATTCACCGGACGCACTGCGATTACCGGACGATTCGTCAATTCAAATGCTGTCTTTGTATATCCGGCTTCTGCAAGCGGCTTTCCTGTCAGGTCAATACGTCCGCTTCCCGCTGTGATCCATCCAGGTCCGTGATCGAATTCCGGTGCATAATCTCGGTATTCCCAGGATCCGACACCGACTTCCCCGAGATAATCCATCCCTGCCCATACAAAGTCTCCGACAATTCTTGGATTCTTCTTTGCCATCTCCCAAAAAGTATATGCATCATCACAGAATGTCTCGCTTCCCAGAATCAAACGATCCGGATATTTCTTTAGGTCATGCTGATAACGTTTGATTCCATAATTGTATCCGGCGATATCCATGTTGGCAAAAGCCCCTCTGGTCTTCACATCACATCCATAGAAAGTCGCTCCGGTTTTCATAAATCCGCTTCCCATAAGTCCTGCAAGATCATTGAAGAACTGACTTCCTACCGCTTTCTTTTTTTTCTTTCCTTTTGTCTTCTCCGCCTGCTCGGCTTCTTTTTTCGCCTTCTTGTCACTGTAGACACCAAAGCCAATCGAGCTTAAGAAATTGAAGAAAATATTAATTCCGCAGGAAACTGGTCTTGAATCATCCAGTCTGTGAAGATATTCCGTCATCGTTTTCGTTAGATGAATCCCTTTTTTCTGTGCCGTTTCAGAAACCTCATTTCCTGTAGAATAAAGAATCACAGATGGATGATTAAAATCCTTCTCCACCATATCTTTCAAATCCTGCTTCCACCACTCTTTAAAATAGTTCACATAATCATATTCTGTCTTATGGATATACCATACATCCACAAACTCATCCATAACCAACATTCCCTGCCGGTCACATGCTTCCAGAAGTGCTTTGGAACATGGATTGTGTGCGGATCGGATCGCATTGTATCCATTCTCTTTCAAAATCCGGATCTTACGCGCCTCCGCATCAGGATAACAGCAAGCTCCCAGGACACCATTATCATGATGAATGCAGGCTCCTCGAAGAATCACACGTTCTCCATTGATCGTGATTCCGTTTTCTTCATCCCATTTCAAAGTACGGATACCAAAAATAACTTCTTCCTGGTCTGTATCCATACATTTATTCTGTCCATTCTCCTGTTCCGCTGCAAATGTCACACGCAGTCGATACAGATTTGGTGTATTCACACTCCATAGCTTTGCATCCGGAATCTCAAACTGTTTGGTCAACTTCCCATCTGTATGAATTTCTGCTGCAGAGATCACATCAGAACCAGCATCCGCAATCACTTCCAGCTTTACTTTTCCCGGTGCATTCGTATTCACCTCTGCCTCGATCACTGCCGGATCTACACTCAGCGTGCGGACACGGATTCCATTTCTCAAAATATGTTGTTTTGGTCTCACATACATCCAGACCGGTCGGTAAATTCCTGCTCCTGAATACCAGCGGCTATTCGGCTGGTCTGCATTGTGTGCAATCACACGGATCTGATTTTTCTCCCCACATTTCAGATACGGATCTGCATCTATATAAAAATTGGTGTAACCATACGGCCGGTAAGCTGCTTTCTTTCCATTCAGATACACTTCCGCATTATGGTAAACACCCTCGAATTCGAAGCTGATTTCCTGTTTTTCATATTCATCCGGGATCTCAAATTCTTTCTCATAAATATAATCATACCCTTCAAACCATCCCGTGTTGATTCCACCTGCACTATCCTCTGTTCTCTTTTCAGAAATCATCGCATCATGCGGCATCATCACTTCACATTTTACCGTCTCTTCCCCTACACGGCAATAAGTCCATGCTTGGTTAAAATCGATCTTTTTCATATTCGCTGCCTTTCCCTTTATTTTTCAAATGAAACTTATCCCTAGATCAAATGTGAGAATGTCTCTCACAACTGATATAATATATTAACGTTTTTTCACTTGTAAAAACGAAAACACACGTGAATGGTTTCAATTCAAACGCAAAAAGTGTGGCATGCGATCAATGAATTATAAACGTACGATATACCTGCTCCACAGTATCTGTCAGGTTTCTCTTTGCATTTTCATTCTTCATTGCCTCTTCCAGCGTAACCACACCACGCAGGATAGGGAAAAATGCATCAATGCCATGTTCATTACATTTTCTGGCATCTCTTTCGACTGCGCCTGCAAATGCAAGTACCGGCTTGCCGTATTTCTTTGCAAGTGCAGCCACTCCAACCGGAGCTTTTCCCATCGCTGTCTGACCATCCATCCGGCCTTCCCCCGTGATGACAAGGTCTGCATCCTTTACATACTCTTCTAACTGTGTCTCTTCCAGCACGATTTTAATTCCTGATTCCAACACAGCATCTGTAAATGTAAGAAATGCGAATCCAAGGCCTCCTGCTGCTCCTGTTCCTTCCTGCTTTGCATCTGCCTTTGGGAATTTTTCTTTCGCCAATGCTGCATAATATCCTAGCCACTGATCCATCTGACAGATCATCTCCGGTGTTGCTCCTTTCTGAGGACCAAATACTGCACTGCATCCCTGTTCTCCGCAAAGAGCATTTGTTACATCACATGCAATCTTAAACTTACACTCTTTTAATTCCGGAAGCACATAAGTATCTGTGATTTCCTCCAAAACCTTCAAACCCTTTGCACCAAATGGAACCTGATTTCCGTCTTTGTCAAGGAAACCGTAACCTAATGCCTGAAGCATCCCGACTCCCCCGTCATTTGTCGCACTTCCGCCGATTCCGACGAGAAAACGTCTGCATCCCTTGTCAATCGCATCACGAATTACTTCTCCCACGCCATATGTTGTTGTATTCAGCGGATTTCTCTCTTCATCAGAAACCAATGTAATTCCTGCTGCCCCCGCCATCTCGATCACAGCTGTTTTTGTGCTTTCAATGATACCATACTCACAGATCACTGGTTCGCCGAGTGGTCCTGTCACCTGTACTTTCTGTAATGTTCCGTTCATTCCGGATACAAGAGCCTCTACTGTACCTTCCCCTCCGTCAGCTAACGGTCTTACAATCACTTCTGCATCCACATCCACTCTTTGGATTCCCTCTGCCGCTGCCTGTCCTGCTTCCATAGAAGTCATACTTCCTTTAAAAGAATCAATTGCTGTTACTATTTTCATAATAAACTCCTTTCCATGTCTGTTCTGTGTTTTATTAATATTAGGATACCAAATTTCTTGTTTCTCAAATATGTTACATGTGACATTATTTTAAATTTATTCTATTATTATTTGTTATATATAACATTTTATAGTAAAATGGTAACTGTTCAGAGCCAAGCAAAATTTCATAAAACAGATGTAAAATGCTTGCATTTTTAAGACTGTTTTTGAAATTTTATTTGGCGGATACGCCACACCGACGAAATGCGTAGCATTTTGGAGGTTGGCTCTGAACAGTTATGTCAAAAGAAAGGATATAATAAAAATTCTATGATAACTAAAATTGACCGCGAACTCGCAGAACAAATCGTAAATACAATCAAAGATGTCTGTAATCATGACATCAACTTTATTGCTCCATCTGGTATCATTCTCGCCAGCACAGACTCATCCCGTGTCGGAACCTTTCACGAGATTGGACAGCAGGTCGCTGCTTCCGGTTCTGTACTGGAAGTAACAGAAGACAACAATTTTTCCGGCACAAAACAGGGAATCAATCTTCCACTTTATCATAATGAACATCTGCTGGCCGTCATCGGAATCACCGGTATACCTGATAAAGTCCGCAGTTATGCTTATCTCGCAGAACGCATCACCAATCTTCTGATCCGGGAGCAGGAACTAAATCAGTACAGCCGCAGACAGGCCGATAAAAAACATTTTGTCATTCAGTCTTTGATCAGAAATGAAACCGACAATCAGGAATACCTCACCTCCTGTCTACATGAATTTAAGATTGATCTCAACACAAAGAAAAGAATTGTTCTTATTCGCACAAATAAACCTAATCCAATTACAAACCGCTCTATTTTAGAACAGAAAATTCAACAAATGTTTGCACAGGCACATGTCTGTCTTCACACATTTAATTATCCGGGGGATTTTATTGCTTTGATCGAAGAAACTGATTTTGAAAAACAGAATTATATTTTTAAACTCTTTGCAAAAGAACATTTCGATATTTTAGATATTGCAGTTGGAAAACCGACATCACTCTTCCAGCTCCATACCTCCTATCAATCTGCTGAAACTGCTTTGCGCAGCCTTATAATTTCATCTGAACACTATGTTATTTTTGATGGTTTGACACTTGAACTGATTCTTTCTACGATCACACCGGAAAATCAGAAAGAATTTTTAGCCAAGACAATCGCCCCGCTCAATGCACAAGAACTGCACCTGCTGGAAGTTTATTTTTCTGAAGAAATGTCCCTTGCCGCCACAAGCGAACGACTCTTTCTCCATAAAAATAC
>OHAI01001820.1_pt1 | contig 16119 bp, 15 predicted proteins | sample 1577091 | NCBI WGS metagenome assembly OHAI01 (sample SAMEA3541548, study PRJEB24748) | human gut metagenome | biome: human gut; feature: human-associated habitat; material: faeces | place: China | collected 2012
GATACCCTGCGCGGGGTCACCCCCGGCGAACCCGTCACGGCCGACCAGATGCTGGAAGCCGTGGAAAAATTGCCCGAACGCCTGCGCCGCCGTGGCTATCCGCTGGCCCAGGTGAGCAGCCAGCGCTATTTCCTCGACCGCGCGGCCCGGACCCTCAATGCCGAGATCGTGGTGGATACCGGTCCTCCGGCCCTGCTGGGCGAGATCGTGGTGGAGGGCAACAAGGACGTCAGCACGACCTACATCCGCGAACGCGCCCCCTGGAAGGCCGGGACGGAGCCCTGGAACGAGAGCCGGGTGCAGGACTATGTGGACGAGCTCCGCGGCCTGGGCCTGTTCAGCATGGTACGCCAGCGCAACATCAAGGACGTGCCTTCGCCGCGCAAGGACGGCATGGTGGTCCTGCCCGTGCAGCTGGTGGTGCGTGAAGGCCCGCCGCGCTCGGTCAGCGCCGCTGCCCGCTATGAGACCGATTCCGGTATCGGCGTGGAAGGGGAGTGGGAACACCGCAACTTCTTCGGCAACGGGGAAAAGCTGGTGGTCTCCCTGCCCATCACGCCCGAAAAGCAGGGGCTGAAGGCGTCCTTCGAAAAACCGGCCTTTCTGGATCGCGACCAGAAGCTGGTGGGCGAAGCCTCCCTGTTGCAGGAATTCACCGATGCTTACGACCGGCGCGGTCTGCGCGTGGGCGCCGGTATCGAGCGCCGCCTGAGCCCCTACTGGTGGGTGGGGGTGGGCGCCTCTTCCGACAGCGGCACCCTCACCGAGAACGACCGTACCAACGAGCCCTACAGTTTCGTGGGCCCGCACCTGCGTATCGTGCGCGACAGCCGCAACAACAAGATCAATCCCAAGCGCGGCTCGGTGCTGGAGATCAACTCCAAACCCATCTTCGGCTATTACGACGGCTTCTTCACGGCCCTGGGCACGGAAGTGGAAGGCATGTTCTACTACGCGCCCTTCCGCAAGGGCCCGAACAAGGGCGTCATCGACGACAAGCTCGTGCTGGCGGCCCGTGTGCGCGGCGGCAGCATGGCCGGGGCCGAGATGAACAACCTGCCCAGCACGCTGCGCTATTACGCCGGTGGTGCCGGTTCGGTGCGCGGCTATTCCTATCAGGCCATCGGCCCGCGCAACGACAAGGGCGACCCCAGCGGCGGCCGTTCCTACCAGATCGTCAATCTGGAGGCCCGTTACAAGATCACCGACGAGATCGGCATCGTGCCCTTCCTGGACGGCGGCATGGTTTACGAGGACGCCCTGCCGCAGATCTTCGGCGACATGCGCTGGGGCGCGGGCCTGGGCCTGCGCTACTACACGCCCATCGGCCCGGTGCGTCTGGACGTAGCCACGCCCCTCAATCCCGTGGACGGTGATCCCCCCCTGCAACTCTATATCAGCATAGGACAGAGCTTCTGATGGCCAGCGAATCCGGAACTCCCCCTGTTGTCCCTGACGGCGGTCCGTCGGGCCCTGCTCCCTCGGAAGGGGCAGCGCCCGTGCGCAGGAGCTTTTTCCGGCGCCGTGTCCTGCCGTGCCTGCTGCTGTTCGTGCTCCTGATTTTGCTGGCCGGGGCCGGAGCGGTCTGGTGGCTGCGTACGCCCGGCGGGCATCGATGACCAGCACCAGACCAGCGTCGCCGTTGTCGTTGCTCTTCACGCCCTTATAGCTGGCCACATCCTCCGCCTTCAGGCCGAAATCGTACTCGATGTTCATGGCAGCGATCTCGAACTGGTTGGAGATGGGGTTCGCTTCCAGCAGTGCATCTACCTCGTCGGCCAGCGCATCGGGGCTGTTGGTGCCGTCGTCGGGCAGGGCGCTCTCCGCCTGGGACAGCACCACCGAGGACGCCGCCGGGCTTGCCGAGGACGCCGTGGACGAGGAAGCCGCGCCGCCGCAGCCTGCGAGCAGAGCGCAGCCCAGCGTGGCAGCCACAGCGGACAGTATCAGTTTTGAACGGATCTTCATAGATTATTCCTTCTTTTGCATTCATTACACTCAAGCCCGGCGCTGTGCCTTCCGGCGCGGCTGGCCGGGCCATTGCTATCTTACCATACCCTTGCCGGAAATGCAAAGGTTCGCGCAAATTTTTACGGTTTCTTCACCGGTCTTTGCCAGCGCTTTTCCGCTCAGCCCGCAAGGGTGTGCAGCTGGGCGATGTAGTCCTCGAAGCACAGGCCGCTGGCGCTGATCTTCCGGGCATTTTCCACGCCCACATAGCGCCAGTGCCAGGGCTCGTAGGTGATCTCGGTCTGGGCCTCGGCCCCCTTGGGGTAGCGCAGGATGAACCCGTAATCTGCCGCGTGCTCGCACAGCCAGCGGAAGGCCGTGGTGTTCTCAAAGCCCTCGTCCAGGCCGGTGTGCTCCGGGCTGTTCAGGTCTGCGGCCAGACCGCAGTTGTGCTCCGAGTAGCCCGGCGGGTTGACGACCGCCGCCGCCTTTTCCTTGGCCGTGGCCAGGTCGTAGCCCTGGTCGGTGTAGTATTTCGTCTTCCGCTCGTACAGACCGGTCTGGTACTTGACGCTGCGGTAGCCGCTCTGCATCCAGATGGTCACATTTTCGGCGGCAGCGGCTTTCTGCATCTCCAGAAAGGCATCGCAGGCCACGGTCTGCAGCGTCTTGTTCACAGCGGTCTTCGAGCCGCACTCCTTGGTCTCAAAGGTATAGTCGTCCGGCATCTTGTTGGTGTGGTTCACCAGCACCATCAGCGGGTCGGCCAGCATGGCAGCGGCCTCGTCTGCGGTCAGGCCCAGAGCATTGCCATTGGTCTCCTCCACGGTGCCGGACGCTGCCGGAAGCAGGCCGTTCTCCGCATCCTCCGCCGGGGCGCTGGCCGCGCTGGCGGAAGGCACCGGGGCGTGGCGGTTGAGCAGGAACGCAGCCCCGCCCACGAACAGGCAGACGGCGGCGGTCAGCCCGGCCACCCGGCGGATGGCACGGCTGCGACGGCGGCGGCGCACTTCGGCGCGGGTCATGCGGCGGTGCGGTTGGTTCACAGGTCGTTGATTCATAAGGCTTCTCCTTGTATATTCTCTCCGGGCCGGGGACATCCTATCCCCGGAGGTGTTCTGCATGAAACTGACAGCGCAGGAATATGCGCGGCGGGTGCAGCGGGCAGGCCCGCATTCGCCGCTGGGCACCGACTGCCTGTGGGCTTTCGGCGTGGGCGGCGGCATCTGCCTGCTGGGCGAGGTGCTCCGCCAGTGGTATCTGGGTCTGGGGCTCGAAGCCGACCTTGCCGGTACCCTGACCAGCTGCACCCTCATCGCCCTCTCGGCGGTGCTGACGACGCTGGGCCTTTACCAGAAGCTCGCCGCCCGCGCGGGGGCCGGGTCGCTGGTGCCCATCACGGGCTTCGCCAACGCCGTGGTCAGCGCAGCCATCGAGTTCAAGACCGAGGGCCGTGTGCTGGGCACCGGGGCCAAGATGTTCACCATTGCCGGGCCGGTCATCGTGTACGGCACACTGGCTGCGGTGCTGTACGGCGGGGTGCTCTGGCTGCTGGGCGGCTGATCCCTCTCACTTACCATACGCTTTGCCGGGCGCAAAGATTGCACACTCCCGGCGATTTTCCAGTATACCACAAAATCCGCAAAAAAACATCCCTGAAAGGAGGAATTTCTCATGGCGACCCGGCGCGGCGACACCCTGATCTTCCAGAATCCGCCCGTCATCGCGGCCCATGCGGCGGTGGGCGGCAAAAAAGAGGGCGAAGGCCCCCTTGCGGCGGGCTTCGATGCGCTGAGCGCCGACAACCGGTTCGGCCAGTCCGGCTGGGAAGCCGCCGAGACCCAGCTGCAGCTGCGGGCGGCGCGGCTCTGCCTGAAAAAAGCACAGATCACTGAGAAAGAGGTCAGTCTGGCTCTGGCCGGAGACCTGCAGGCCCAGTGCACGGCCTCCAATTACGCCATGCGGACGCTGGGCATCCCCTATGCGGGGCTGTTCGGGGCCTGCAGCACCATGGCCGAAGCGCTGGGGCTGGGGGCTGCACTCTGCTCGGCCGGGCTGGCCGACGGCCTGCTGGCCATGGCGTCCAGTCATTTCTGCACCGCCGAACGCCAGTTCCGCACCCCGCTGAGCTATGGAGCCGTCCGAACCCCGACCGCCCAGTGGACGGCCACCGCCGCCGGGGCCTGTCTGCTGCGCCCCGCCGGGCAGGGGGTCGGCATCCGGGCCGTGACCTTCGGGCGGGTGCAGGACTATCAGATCCGGGACATCAACAACATGGGCGCGGCCATGGCCCCCGCCGCCAGCGCGACCCTGCTGCACTACCTGCGGGACACCCACGCAGAGCCGCCGGATTTCGATGCCATTTACACCGGCGACCTGGGCCATGTGGGCAGCCAGCTCTTCCGGGAACTGCTGGCCGCCGAGGGCCTGCTCATCAAGAACCATGTGGACTGCGGCTGCATCCTCTACGACGCCAGCGAGCAGGCCGTGAAGAGCGGCGGCTCCGGTGCGGGCTGCTGCGCGGCGGTGCTCTGCGCCCACATCCTGCCCCGGCTGGAACGCGGCACCCAGAAGCGGGTGCTCTTCCTCGCCACCGGAGCCTTGATGAGCCAGACCACCTTTCTGCAAAAGGAGAGCATCCCGGCCGTCGCCCATCTGGTGGAGCTGGCTGCGCCGGAGAAAGGAGCCGCATCATGAACTATCTCTGGGCTTTCGTCATCGGGGGCGGCATCTGCGCCGCCGGGCAGATCCTCATCGACCTGACCGGCCTGACCCCCGCCCGTATCCTGACGGGTTATGTCGTCGCGGGAGTCGTGCTGTCAGCCCTCGGCTGGTACGCCCCGCTGGCCGAGCTGGCCGGGTGCGGGGCCACCGTGCCGCTGCTGGGCTTCGGCCACCTGCTGGCCAAAGGCGTCCGCACCGCATTGCAGGAGGAGGGGGCCATCGGCATCCTCACCGGCGGGCTCACCGCCGCTGCTGCCGGCATCACCACCAGCCTCGTCTGCGGCGTGGTCTGCTCCTGGGTCGGCCGGAGCCACGACCAGAACTAGCCCGCAATAAAAAGCGGCGCTGCTTCGCGCCGGTTCGCGCACGGCGGGTGGTAGGATGCAAAAAACAAAAACCCCCGCACCGGAAACCGGCACAGAGGTTTTGTTCGTCAGTCGATCACTCGATCAGGCATGAACTCAAGCGTTCTTGTTTGCACGCTTTGCCATACGGCTGATCTTGCGAGAAGCGGTGTTCTTCTTGATGACACCCTTAGCGCGAGCCTTGTCGATCGCGGAAACAGCAGCCAGGACGGTTGCGTCCTTGTCAGCGGCATTCGCATCGATGGCAGCGTCTGCCTTCTTGACGACTGTTTTCAGGTTGGTCTTAATGGCCTTGTTGTGAGCCTGCTCTGCAGCAGCCTGCACGACGCGGTCCTTCTGAGATTTGATGTTAGGCATTCGTTCCACCTCCTTGGCTACCTATAACAGCGCACCCTATGATACCATATTTCGCGTACCAGCGCAAGCGTTTTTTTGATTTTTGTTTAGAAAAGTTTTATTTTTGCCATACTTTCTGCGTGCAGAGGGGGCATTTGGCCCCAAAACAGGCAGGAGGAGCAGAAAAATGCGTTTTACCGATATGGCAGACGAGATGTTTGGCGCGGCACAGGGGGCGCTGCCTGCCGGGGTAAGGCTTGCCACAGCAAAGCGCGGCGGGGTCACAATAACGCGGGTGGAGATCGCGCGCGAAGGGCTGGCGAAGCCCCGCGGGCGGTATGTCACGCTGGAAATGCCCAGCGTCAGCGTGCTGGACGAGCGGGACGCTGCGGTGATCGAGACCTGTGCGGCAGAACTGCGCGCCCTGCTGCCGCCGGAAGGGCCGGTGCTGGTGCTGGGCATCGGAAACCGGCGGGTCACGGCGGATGCTCTCGGCCCGCGCACGGCGCAGAAGATTTTAGTCACCATGGGGCCGCAGCACACGCTGCCGGTGCGTGGCATCCGGCCGGTGGCCGCCATTGCACCGGGGGTGTCGGCCTCCACCGGGCTGACTCTGCGCCAGCTGGCCGGGGCCATGGTGGAAGCGGTGCGGCCGGCGGCCCTGATCTGCGTGGACAGCCTTTGTAGTGCCGAGGGCGCGCGGCTGGGCCGCAGCGTGCAGTTCTCCGACACCGGGCTGTACCCGGCGCAGGCGGATCATGCAAAGCATCTGGACGCGGCAGCGCTGGGCGTGCCGGTGATCGCGGCGGGCATCCCCACCTTGATGGATTCGGACGAAGGAGCAGATCTTGTGGTCACGCCCCGGGCGCTGGACAGCGTGATCGCCCACGGCTCGGCTCTGCTGGCCGGTGCCATCAACCGGGCCTTGCAGCCGCGGCTCAGCGTGGCGCAGCTGTTCTGGCTGGCGGGGTAACACCGGTGGGCCGGAAGGGAGGTTATTTTATGCGCAGCAAAGCACTGCCGCCCGCCCGGGCGCAGGGGCATATCGTGCCGTTTCTGGAAGCGGCTGCTCTGTTTGCCGCACTGTGCATCTTTGCCCGCACGGCGGCACTGATGCTGGCTGCGGCCATTACTGCACCGCTGCCAATGGCCGAAACTCTTTTCTGGCTGGGGCGGCAGTCCGCACAGGAGCAGCCCGCATCATCTGTGCAGGTGGAAGCCGCACCGGACAGCACACCGGAAGCGGCGGCATCCTCTCTGCCGCAGGCCGTGCAGGCGCTGACCGGGAACATTGAGGACTACCTTGTGCCGTTGCTGGGCGAGGAAGCCCGCCCGGCGGATGCGGGTACTGTCATTGAAAAAAATTATCCGCAGGGCAGCGGCGAAAAGTACATTCCCTGCGGGGCGGGCAGCATCAAAAACAATACCCGGCAGACGGCGGCAGACATTGCGGCGGAGATCGAGAATCCGCTGCCCTTTGCCATTGAGCCGAACAGTCCCGACCCGCAGGTGCTGGTGATGCACACCCACGCCACCGAGGACTACCGCCTTTCGGCCGGGCTGTGGTTTGCCCCCGGCGATGGTGCCCGCAGCACCGACTGCAGCGTGAACATGTGCGCGGTGGGCCGTGTGGTGGCCGATACCCTCAATGCGGCAGGCATCAACACCCTGCACGACGAGACCCTGAACGACTACCCCAGCTACACCGGCAGCTATGCCAACAGCCGGGCCGTGGTGCAGCAGTATCTGGCCCGGTATCCCAGCATCAAGGTGGTGCTGGATGTCCATCGGGATGCCATCGAGACGGAAAGCGGCAGCCGCTATGCCCCGGTGTGTACGGTGGACGGGCGGCAGGCCGCACAGGTCATGATCATCTGCGGGTGCGACAACGGCACCACCGTTCAGCTGCCGGGCTGGCGGCAGAATCTGCGCTTTGCCGCTGCGTGGGAGCGCAGCATGGAAGGAATGTACCCCGGTTTTACCCGGCCGGTGCTGTTCAGCTACCGGTTCTACAATCAGGATCTGACCACCGGCAGCCTGCTCATTGAGATCGGCGGGCACGGCAATAACCTGAACGAGGCTCTTTATGCCGGGCAGCTGGCGGCAAAGGGCCTTGCTGCCGCATTGCTGGGCGGTGCTTGACAAAACGCCGCCAAAGTGCTATTTTTTAAAGGTCAAATGCAAAGATCGGGAAAAGTAGCGCGGGCCGTCCGGCCCAGAGAGTGCGGCACAGCTGAGAGCCGCGCCCGCACGCCGCGTGAACGAACACCTGGGAGCAGCAAACTGAACATGGCAGCTGCCATTAGTAGGTGCGCCGCAGGCCCTGCGTTACAGGGGCAGCGCTTTTATTGAGCGCGTGAGCGACCGGACACTTCCGGTAATTCAGGTGGCACCGCGGACATTACAAGACAGCTTGTTCGCCCTGAACTTTCAGGGAGAACAAAGCTGTCTTTTTCATTTTATATCGAAAGGGAGAACAAACACTATGGAACGCACTGAGATCGTTTCGCTGTTCAAAAACACCCCCGCCGACGGCACCGAGATCACCGTCTGCGGCTGGGCAAAGAACATCCGCGACTCCAAGAACATCGGCTTCATCGCCCTGTCGGACGGCGGCTGCTTCAAGACCCTGCAGGTGGTGCTGGAAGCAGGCAAGCTGGCAAACTACGATGAGGTGATCCACACCGGTCTGTACAGCAGCCTGCGCGTCAAGGGCAAGCTGGTGCTCACCCCGCAGGCAAAGCAGCCCTTTGAGCTGAATGCCGACAGCGTGGAGATCCTGGGCGACTGCCCGGCGGACGAGTATCCGCTGCAGAAAAAGAAGATGAGCATGGAATATCTGCGCACCATGCCCACCCTGCGCCCCCGCACCAACACCTTCAACGCCGCTTTCCGCGTGCGCAGCGCCGCTGCCTACGCCATCCACAAGTTCTTCCAGGAGAACGGCTTCGTTTACTCTCACTCTCCGCTGCTCACCTCTTCCGACTGTGAGGGCGCAGGCGAGATGTTCCGCGTGACCACCCTCGACCTTGAGAATGTGCCCAAGAACGAGGACGGCACCGTGGATTACACGCAGGACTTTTTCGAGAAGCCGGTCAACCTGACCGTTTCCGGCCAGCTGGAAGCCGAGGCCATGGCCATGGCATTCGGCAAGGTGTACACCTTCGGCCCCACCTTCCGTGCCGAGAAGAGCTTCACCACCCGTCACGCCGCCGAGTTCTGGATGATCGAGCCGGAGATGGCATTCTGCGACCTGTCCGGCTACATGGACACCGCCGAGGCCATGACCAAGTACGTCATCCGCTACGTGCTGGACAACTGCCCGGATGAAATGGCCTTCTTCAACCAGTTCATCGACAAGGGCCTCATCGAGCGTCTGGAGCTGGTGGCAAACAGCGAGTTTGGCCGCATCAGCTACACCGAGGCCATCGAGATCCTGAAGAAGAACAACAAGAAGTTCCAGTTCCCTGTGGAGTGGGGCGTGGACATCCAGACCGAGCACGAGCGCTACCTGACCGAGGTGGTGTTCAAAAAGCCTGTGTTCGTCACCGACTACCCGAAGGAGATCAAGAGCTTCTACATGAAGCAGAACCCGGACGGCAAGACCGTGGCAGCCGCAGATATGCTGGTGCCCGGCATCGGCGAGCTGATCGGCGGCAGCCAGCGTGAAGAGAACTACGACAAGCTGGTGGCCCGCATGGACGAGCTGGGCATGGACAAGACCAACTACGACTGGTACCTGAACCTGCGCAAGTTCGGCGGCGTGGAGCACGCCGGCTACGGCTTGGGCTTCGAGCGCATGATCATGTACCTCACGGGCATCCAGAACATCCGTGACGTGCTGCCCTTCCCCCGCACCGCATACGGATTCTGAGTATGACGATTTGAATGCCCTCCGCTTGCGCTTTGGGCATATTCAGCGGAATGAATTTTTAATATTCGTGTTTGTCGCGGCCTGCGGGCCGCTCCAAACACATTTTCACGCAAGGGGCCGTATCCGGAAACTGCTGCTTTAAAATGATACAGCTGTTGACCGCGGCGGCCTTACCTGTGAAAGTGCGATCCCGGAAAGTCCGCAGACTTTCCGGGATCGCTTTCTATAAAAATTTTACCGCTATGATTGCCAGAGCAAAGCGGAGGCAATTCTAAATCGGCAAGATGTCTGACTTTTCAACAAGGAGCACAAAACAAGTGGAAAACATTTCCTCTGCCCTGCTGGACTGGTTTTACAAAAACCACCGCATCCTGCCCTTCCGCACCGACCCCAGCCCCTACCATGTGTGGCTCAGCGAGATCATGCTGCAGCAGACCCGGGTCTCGGCGGCACTGCCCTACTACGAACGCTTTCTCGCCGCCCTGCCGGACATTCCGGCCCTTGCCGCCTGCGAAGAGGAAAAGCTGCACAAGCTCTGGGAGGGCCTTGGTTACTACAGCCGGGTGCGCAACCTGCAGAAGGCGGCAAAGATCGTCTGCGAACAGTACGGCGGGCAGCTCCCCGCCGACTACGACGCCCTGCGGGCGCTGCCCGGCATCGGGGACTACACCGCTGGGGCCATTGCGTCCATCAGCTTCGGCATCCCGGTGCCCGCCGTGGACGGCAATGTACTGCGGGTGTTCTCCCGTTTGTACAACGACCCCGCTGCCGTCACGGAACCGGCAGTGAAAAAAGCGTTCACTGCCCGCGTGATGGAACACCAGCCGCCGGATGCGCCCGGCGACTACAATCAGGCCCTTATGGAGCTGGGAGCGCTGGTCTGCGTGCCGAACGGTGCGCCCCTGTGCGAAAAATGCCCGCTTGCCCACCTGTGCGCCGCCCGTGCTGCGGGCACTGCATTGGAGCTGCCCCGCAAAGCAGCGCCCAAGCCCCGCAGACTGCAGCCTGTGACGCTGGCGCTGGTGGAAAGCCCGGCAGGTTTCCTTTTGCAGCAGCGGCCCCAAAAGGGCCTGCTTGCCGGGCTGTGGCAGCCGGTACTGTGGGAGGGTGAAGCCCTTGCAGCCGGAGAGGTCCTTACCCGCCTGCAGGCCATGGGGGTGAATACCGGCACCGCCGCGCCGGAAGCGCTGCCCGCTGCAAAGCACATCTTCAGCCACATCGAGTGGCATATGAACGGCATCCTGCTGCATGTGCCCGCCCAAGATGCCCCGGCAGGCTGCGTGTGGGCAAGCCGGGAAGCCCTGCAGGCTGAGTATACGCTGCCCGGCGCATTCAAGGCATACAGGAAGCTTATCATATGAAATTTTGGCCTTTTTGACCGGAACAGTTGTAATTTTTGACAGGAACGGGTATAATAAAAGCCAACAAGCACTGGAATGAAAGCTGAAACATCGTTTCAACGAAAAAAGGAGTGTATTGAACCTATGAAGAAATCTTGTCTGGTCGCTGTGATCACTGTTCTGGCCGCTGTTGCCGGTGCCCTTGCTGCTGTTGCTGTTTACCTGCACCGCCGTGAGAAGGAGCTGGACGAGTACGAGCGTCTGCTGTTCGGCGAGGACGATGCTGCAACGGTAGAGCCGGAGGCTGCTGCCGAAGAGGCTGCCCCTGCAGAGGATGCTGCAGAATAAAAAACACGAACCGTAAACCTTCGGGCGCACCGGCAGTCTGCAAAAGGCTGTGCCGGTGCGCCCTTTTTGCTACATAGAAGGAGTGTATCATGAAGCGTTTTCTGCTCTGGCTCGTGGGTGTGGTGCTGGGCGTAGGCATCTTTCTGGGCGCGGTGATGGGCGTGAGCTATGCCTTTACCACCGAGGGCGGCTGCCCGGACAGCACCGCGCAGTTTGGCACCGAAGCGCTGGAACCCAACGGCTGGTGCTGGCAGGTGCCGCTCATCGGCGGAAAGCTCGATAAGGTGTTTGCCAGCCCCGCCACCCTCACAGTGCAGAAGCTGGGCACGCTGTACACGGCCCACCCGGCCATCACCCTGCCGGACTGGGCCAGCTACACCACCCTGACCATCCGGACGGCTTCCGGCGAGACGGTGTTCACGGGCACAGCCAGTGAATACGAGAGCTTTCTGTTCCCGGCCAACGGCGAATATAAGGCAGAGCTATCGGTCTGGCGGGTGCCGGAGGGCGGCATGGCCACCCAATTTGAGGGCGGCAGCACCGGCGCAGTGCGCAAAAATCTGGGGCTGGAAAAGCCCGCAAAGCCCACCGGCTGGTATCGTTATGCCTTCCGGTTCACCCTGCAGGCCAGCGCGGAGGTGGAACTTTCCGCCGAGCGGGTGGAGCAAGGCGGCATTGTGGGCCTGCGCATCTCCGGCATGACCGGCGATGCAGCACCCACTGTGGAGACCGACCTTGGCAATGTGCAGTGCGTGCGTGCAGCCGATGGCTGGCGGGCCTACATCCCGGCGGCATACAACGCTTCCTCCGGCGGGCATGAGGTGAACATTACCGTGAACGGCGAGACCATCACCCGCAGCATCATCGTGCTGCCCAAGGATTTTGGCACGGTGGACGTGGAGCCGGAACCGGATGCATCGGATGCGGCAAACACCCAGTTCCGCAATGCAGTCTGGGGCCTGTACGAAGCGCCCGCGCGGGAAAAAATGTGGCAGGGCGGCTTTGTGAACCCGGTGGAAAGCTACACCACCCTTGTGGATTACGGTCAGGTCAGGGTGGTCAACGGCCAGCAGGGCAGCCGTTCCAACTCCACAAAGCTTTATACCATCCCCGGTGAACCCTGCCGTGCCCCTGCAAACGGCGTGGTGGTGCTGGCCGCAGAGCTGGCCCTTACCGGCAACACGGTGGTCATCGACCATGGCTGCGGGATGCGCAGCTACCTGTACGGGCTGCAGACTCTTTCCGTCTCCGCCGGGCAGAGCGTGGAAAAGGGGCAGGCTGTGGGTGTGCTGGGCGAAGAACTGACCATGGACTTCAAGCTTGGCAGCAAGAGCGTGAATCCGTGGATGCTGTTCCAGACCTCCGGCGGGCTGTTCTGGAAGGAGAACGGGTAAAGATAAAGCAGAATTTTGAAATCGCACTGCTACGTTGATTCATCAAATAACCGTTGTTCATTTTTTGCATAGGAGGTTTACCATGCTAGAGCAATTCTTCAAGTCACGGGTGGCAACTGTTTCGGATTCAACTTATTGCCATCGTATTACAGATGCTTTGACAGCAGCTGGAATCAAATGCTATTGCAAAACCAAAGATGCTAATCAGCGAAGTGTTTTTGACGCGACACGGATGCGGGCTCAAATTGGGACTTTTGGAATAAAGCCCCGGTATATTACAGAGATTTTTGTAGATAAAGAAAACGCAGAGCTCGCTTCTCATATCATTCATACTCTGTAAAATTCCAGTTTGCAAACCTGCTATCAATATCAAAAGCCGGAGCCGTCAGCATTACCTGTCGGCTCCGGCCTTTTTCGGAGCTTTTAAAACCTCAGGAGATGGCATCCACATCCCACTTCATGCGGACGGCATCGGCACCGTCCAGTTTGATGTTCAGCGCACCGGCGTTGTCCATTACCTGCTGCGGGGTGCGGGCACCGCACAGCACATGCAGGCCGGGGATCATGCGGGCGGTCAGGGCGATCACCAGCTGTGCCAGAGAGCAGTCGTATTTCTCGGTCAGGTCGCTCCACTTTGCCAGCATATCCAGCGCCTGTGCCCGGCGGGCGGGCTGGAAGCTGGGGTTGGAGTTGCGGGTGCTGCCCTCGGGATAGGTGGTGTCCATGGTCACCTTGCCGGTCAGCAGGCCCTGCTCCAGCGGAGAGTATGCCTGCACGGATACGCCCAGCTCCTTGCAGGTAGGCAGCAGCTGCTTTTCCACACGGCGGGTCAGCAGGCTGTACTTTTCCTGAATGACGTCCAGCTGGCCGTACTTGCAGTAGCCGCGGATGATGTCTGCAGTGACGTTGGATGCACCGATGGCACGGATCTTGCCCTGCTCCTTCAGCTTCATCATGGCTTCCACCGTCTCTTCCAGCGGGTAGATGCCGAAATCGGGGGTCTGCCAGTGGGTGTACAGCACATCCAGATGATCGGTGTGCAGGCGGCGCAGGCTGTCCTCCACATCCTCGATGATGCTCTTTGCAGAAAGGTCGCGGTAAACGGTGGTGCCGTCCACGACCTTGTGCAGCACCGGTGTTTCATGCCGCCACTCCAGACCGCACTTGGTGGAAAGCACCACCTTGTCGCGGTCGATGTGCTTCATGGCTTCGCCCACCACGGTCTCGCTGTGGTACAGGCCGTAGATGGGCGCGGTGTCGATCCACTGGATGCCCTGCTCCACAGCAGTCTGGATGGCCTTGACTGAAAGGCTGTCGTCGTTATCGCCCCACCATGCACCGCCGCCGATGGCCCAGGTGCCCATGCCGAGAAATGGCACCTGAATGCCGCTTTTGCCAATATTGATGTTTTGCATATATTTTCCCTCCATGCCAGCAGTGTTCCCCGCAATGGGAAGCAATCATACAAGCGCTGGCATTCTTTGTTGTATGCTTCAGACTTTATGAAAAAAGAGCCGCAGCTGCGGGATATTCCCGCACCGCAGCTCTCTTTCAACTCAGATATTACCGAACTCGCTCAGTTTCAGCGTTTCGTTGTGGGTCTCAGCCCAGCGCACCGCCCAGTCGGAGGTGAACAGCAGCAGGCGGTTGCCCTTCATATCCTCCACAGCCTTGGTGTCGCTGGTCAGGTCCAGATCCCGCAGGTTGTAGGTGTCGGGGTCGTTCTGCACCCAGCGCAGCTGTTCAAAGGGCAGCTGCTGCATCCGGATCTCCACGTTGTACTCGGTGTTCAGGCGGTACTCCAGCACTTCCAGCTGCAGCACGCCGACCACGCCGACCACCACTTCTTCCATGCCGCCGCCCACTTCGCGGAAGATCTGGATGGCACCCTCCTGCGCGATCTGCTCCATGCCCTTCACGAACTGCTTGCGCTTCATGGTGTCCTTCTGCTCAATGCGGGCAAAGTGCTCCGGCGAGAAGGTGGGGATGCCTGCGAACTGGACCTTCTTTTTGCCGGTGCACAAGGTGCGCAGCCGACGGCCGTAAAGTTCGCCGCGGAAGTCGAAAATATGCGTCTCCAAACGCCGCTCGACACCCCCGACCGAAGGGTTGCGGCCCAGGTTCGACATGGCGTCATAGACTTTCCCGCCGACCTCCGCACGCGAACGGTAGACCCCGTCGGCAGCGGCGACGTCCTCCGGAACGGCCAGATTGGCCGTCGGAAAACCCAACTCACGTCCGAGTCGGCGTCCGTGCTCCACAACGCCTTCGATCAGAATCCGTTCCATCAGATTTTTTCGGTCAGTTTACGCACCAGCCGGAACTGCGAGAAGAACTCCTTGGCAAAGACACGCAGTACCGTATAGGAAGGTATCGCCAGCAGCATGCCCAGGATTCCGGCCAGCGACCCGGCAATGAGAATCACCAGGAAGATTTCGAGCGGATGCGCCTTCACTCGTTCGGAATAGAGCGTCGGCTGGAGGATGAAATCGTCCATGCCCTTGAGGATCAGCAGCGACCCGGCGATCACGAAAGCCGTATGCCCCACGCTCATGCCCTCGATCGGCGAGACGATGCCCACGAAAACCGAGACCACGCCGCCGATCAGCGGCCCGGCGTAAGGCACGACGTTCATCACACCCATGATAAGGCCGATGAACCCCGCGTCGGCGGCCTTCATCCCGAAGGCCATCATCACCAGCGTCACGGCGATCGTGAGCAGCAGGCTTTCCGAAAGGATACCCGTAAAGTAGCGCGCCAGCAGGACCGTCACCGAATCCAGCGCACGGGTGATGTTGCCGTGATAATGTTCCGGGAAAACGGAGGTGACCATCGCGTAGAACAGGCCCTCCTCCTTGAGGAAGAAGAAGGTGATGAACGAAACGGAGAAAATGGCGATCACCGACGAAAGCACGAGGTTGATGACCGACGAGAAAATCGTGTTGAGCGAATTGATGTCGATGATCTGCCGGAGGGCGGCCGTCAGTTCGTCGGAGAGCGAGAAAGTGCTCTCGGGCAGGGAGAAAAGCGCCTGCAAATCGTGCTGCATCCGGGCGATCGGCTCGCCGATGCTCCCCACGACCGCCGCGAAGTCGACGTGCGCGAACTGGTTTATCTTGTTGAAGACCAGCGGCACGAACAACGAACACAGCGTAGCCAGGACGACCCAGATCACCACGAGGGTCGCCAGCGCGGCCAGCCAGCGGGGAACCTGCCAGCCCTTGAAGTGAAGCCCCGAAAGAAACTTCACGAGCGGATTGCCCATGACGGCCAGCACGGCCGAAACGAGGATGTAGACGACGATCGAGGAGAAATACCAGACCAAAAAGAGCACGGCCGCGGCAACCGCCGCGCCCGCGATGAACCGCAGGAAGGTCTGGGGCGTCGCCTTCATGGCGTTATTCGTTTTCGAGGTTCTTGCGCAGCCGGGCGATCGGAGTCTGCGAACCCACCGTGGGATCGCCGATCTCCACCAGCAGTTCGCTGTCCTTGGGAACGAGCACGTCGACGCGCGAGCCGAACTTGATGAATCCGCAGACGCTGTTCTGCTCGACCTGATGACCGACGGTCATATACGAGATGATGCGCCGGGCGATCAGTCCCGCGATCTGGCGGAAGAGCACCTTTTGGCCCGAGGGCATCCGCACCACGGTCGTCGTGCGTTCGTTCTCGGTCGAGGATTTGGGGTGCCAGGCCACCAGGAAACGCCCCGGATGGTATTTGAAATACTCCACCTCGCCGCCCACGGGAATAAAATATTTGATGAATGGGTGGAGAAGGATCTGACT
>OHAI01001824.1_pt1 | contig 16090 bp, 9 predicted proteins | sample 1577091 | NCBI WGS metagenome assembly OHAI01 (sample SAMEA3541548, study PRJEB24748) | human gut metagenome | biome: human gut; feature: human-associated habitat; material: faeces | place: China | collected 2012
AAAACTATTTCTAATTAAAAAGAATAAGATGAAAGAAATTATAAAACACAAGTTTCCATACTTGTTATTTTTCCTTTTATTGTTTTCGAGTTTTGCCTCAGCTTATGGGCAGGAACGAATGATTACCCTTAATCTATCGAAGGTACCTCTAAATACTGCATTGAAAGAGATAGAGAAACAAACTTCAATGTCAGTAGTATACAACACAAATGACGTCGATATTAATCGTGTCATATCTATTAAAGTTTCTAAAGAGTCGCTGACTAACGTTATGGGTCAGCTGTTTAAAGGAACAAATATCAGTTATTCAATAGTCGATAAGCATATTGTACTTTCTACTAAGAAAGAAGTAGAACAACAGAAAAAAACACCAATCGTTGCAACGGGAACAGTAACAGATGCACAAGGTGAACCTTTAATTGGAGTTAGCATTCTGGTGAAAGGAACAGCTACTGGTGCGATTACTGATATGGATGGAAATTTCAAAATACAAGCTGCCAAAGGTGATGTGTTAGAAATCTCCTATATCGGTTATGCCTCCCAATCAATCACGCTTGCCAACGCCCAACCCCTAAAAGTCACAATGGGTGAAGACACGCAAACCTTGGACGAAGTAGTAGTTACTGCGTTGGGTATCAAACGTGAACAAAAAGCGTTGAGTTATAATGTACAGCAAGTAAAGGGAGATGAATTGACTAATATAAAGGATGCTAACTTTATTAATGCTTTATCAGGAAAAGTAGCTGGCGTAACAATAAATGCTTCTTCAGCCGGTGCTGGGGCTGCGGCTCGTGTAGTTATGCGTGGTACAAAGTCTTTGGAGAAAAATGATAATGCACTTTATGTTATTGATGGTATTCCAATGTTTAATGTAAATTCAGGAGATAATGCTGGAGGTACGATGAACAAACAGCCAGGATCTAATAGCGTAGCTGATATTAATCCTGAAGATATTGAGAGCATGACAATTTTAACAGGACCTTCCGCTGCAGCCTTGTATGGTTCGGATGCTTCTAATGGAGTTATTCTTATCACTACTAAAAAAGGTACTGTAGGAAAAGTGCAAATTTCTTATAGTAATAGTACAAGTTTTTCATCTCCGATGATGATGCCGAAGTTTCAGAATATTTATGGTAATCGTGAAGGAGAGTTAGGCAGTTGGGGGAGCTTGATGGATACTCCTAGCAACTTTGATCCATCTGACTTCTTCAATACGGGAATGACGGAGATGAATGGTTTCACGTTGACCACTGGTACTGAACAAAATCAAACTTACGCATCTGTCTCTACTACAAACTCTACAGGTATCTTACCTAATAATGCTTATAACCGCTATAATTTCTCTATTCGTAATACCGCTAAATTCTGTGATAATAAGTTGAGTCTTGATTTGGGAGCTCAATATATTATTCAAAATAATAAGAATATGGTAGGTAGTGGACAATATTTTAATCCCTTGGTATCTCTTTATCTTTTTCCACGAGGTGAAAACTTTCAGGAAGTACAGATGTATGAACGCTATAGTGAGGCTCGAAACCTTATGGTACAATATTGGCCGGAATCTATATTTGGTACTGATTTGGATATGCAAAACCCATATTGGATTATGAATCGAATGCAGAATGAGCTTTCTAAACGTCGTTATATGTTTAATGCTAGTCTGAAATGGGATATAACAGATTGGGTGAATGTAACAGGGCGAGTACGTGTGGATAATTCAGATAGCGATAGTTATGAAAAGTATTATGCTAGTACACGAGGTACTTTTACAGAAAGTAGTTCTAAAGGTTATTATGGACATACTAAACAAAATGATCGGTCTGTTTATGCTGATGTAATGGCTAGCATAAATAAGAATTTCTTTGATGACAAACTTTCATTGAATGCAACTGTTGGTGCTTCTATTAATGATATTCAGGAAGATGCTATGTATCTAAAAGGAGGATTGGAGCAAATTCCTAATTTCTTCCATTATGGCAATATTAATGTCAATACTTCCAAGCGTAATGAATCAAAATGGCATGATCAAGTACAAAGTGTTTTTGCAAGTGCAGAATTAGGATGGAATCATCAATTGTATTTGACTGTCACTGGGCGTAATGACTGGGCATCTCAATTAGCTTTTACCAGCAAAGGTTCCTACTTTTATCCGTCTGTTGGTCTGTCATGGCTTGTTAGTGAATCTGTAAAGCTACCAAAAGCTATTTCTTATTTGAAAGTTCGTGGTTCGTGGGCGGAGGTCGCTTCTTCCCCTAATCGATACCTTACCCAAATGCAATATACTTATAATGAGCAAACAAATACATATGAATATCCTGCAAGTCATTATAATACTAATCTGAAACCAGAAAATACAAAATCATGGGAACTAGGCGTCAATGCTAAATTCCTTGGCAACCGTATTAATTTAGATATGACCTTCTATCGTTCTAATACCTTCAATCAGACATTCTATGTTGATGCATCGGCTTCATCTGGATATAAGAATAATATTGTGCAGACTGGTAATATTCAGAATCAGGGTATTGAGCTGGCTTTAGGATATTCTGATACATTTGATAAAGTGAAGGTATCTACAAATTTCACTTACACTCTTAATCAAAACAAGATCGTTAGTTTAGCGAATGGTGCCATCAATCCGGAAACCGGCGAAGCTATCGAAATGGAGTATTACTCAAAAGGAACATTGGGAACTAGTGGTGGTCCGACTTTAAGACTCTATGAAAACGGATCAATGGGAGATATTTATATCAATCAGCGTTTGCGTCAGTCTCCTAATGGATATATTTGGAAAGACCCCTCTAATGGAAGTTTGGCTATTGAAAATACGGAATACCGCAAGGTTGGCTCTATTCTTCCTAAATATTATTGGGGATGGAATGGTAGTGTTGCTTGGAAGGGATGGAATCTTGGATTTGCATTCACCGGGCGTTTTGGAGGATTAGTTGTATCGGATACACAAGCCATGATTGATAAATATGGTGTATCTGAAAGTTCTGCAGTTGCTCGTCAGGCAGGCGGTGTATGGGTTGGAGACAGTAAAGTGGATGCTGAGGAATATTATAGTAAAGTAACTACCGCTGTTGGTACTTATTATACATATAGTGCAACGAATATTCGCCTTTCTGAACTGAGCTTGAGCTACCAACTTCCTAAAACATGGTTCAAAAATCATGTAAATATGACACTGGGGCTTACAGGAAAGAATTTATGGATGATTTATTGTAAAGCACCTTATGATCCGGAAAGTACATCTTCTGTCACTAGTAATTTCTATCAGGGGGTTGACTATTTTCAACAACCTAGTTTGAGAAGTCTCGGATTTAATGTCAAACTAACATTCTAGTTTAGATTATGAAAAAGAATAAGATAATAAAGAAGTTTGCAAAACTGTCTGTGTATACTTTGTTAGTAGCACTAGGAACAGGTTGTACCGATAAATTTGAAGAGTATAATACAAATCCCTTTGGACCTAAACCTGACCAAATGCTGGGTGATAATGCAATCACCGGATCATTGATTAAAAGCATGATTCCTGCATTAGTACAAGGACAACAGAACAATTCACAGATGTTGGATCAGATGATTGGATCTGAATATGGTGGAGAAATTACTTGTATCGCCCAATGGGGTAATGGAGGTAATTATTATACTTACAATCCAAGAGTTGGGTGGTATGGAAATATGTTTGATACTACTATGCCACAGATTTATACCGGATATTTCCAGATACGTGATCTTTCTGATGGCAAAGGATTGGCTTATCAATGGGCACAGATTCTTCGTGTGGCAGCTTCACTTAAAATTAGTGATTGTTATGGACCGATTCCTTATTCTCAAATTACAGGAACTGCTTTTACTGTAGAATATGACAATATGGAGGATCTTTATAAACACATGTTTGATGATTTGGATGAAGCGATTTCCGCTTTTAAAGTAGCAGTGTTAGGTAATGAAGATATGAGTTCTTTATCAGAATACGATCTTGTATTTAATGGAGATTTTAACAAATGGGTGAAATTTGCCAATTCTTTAAAGCTTCGTATGGCAATGCGCATTTCTAGTGTTTCTCCAGCACTTGCCAAGGAGAAAGCAGAAGAAGCTGTTTCTGATGTAATTGGTGTGATGACATCTGCATCAGATGCTGCATATAGTAAATATAATGACGGTATGAATCCATATTATCGTGTTACTTCTTCATGGAATGAAATTCGTATCAGTGCTAATATCACTTCATATTTAAGCGGTTATAATGATCCTCGTTTGGCTAAATATGCATCAGAAGCAGATGCTTCTATCGGTGGAGGACAAATAGGAGTGCGAAATGGTATTTACCAAAGTGCTACAACTCAGGCAAATTATACAAAATTCTCCCGCCTGAATATTGGTATAGATGATGAATTGCTCATTATGTCTGCATCTGAAGCTTATTTTTTACGTGCAGAAGCTGCATTGATGTATAAATGGAATATGGGAGGAACTCCCAAAGAACTTTATGACACAGGAGTGACAGTGTCTATGGAAGAACGTAAAGCTACTATTGGCGATTATTTGAAAAGTGAAAAGGTTCCTGCTGCTTACAGTGATCCTTCGGATTCAGGTAAGGATATAGCAGCAGTGTCAACTGTAACTCCGAAATATAATGAATCAGCAAGTGTTACAGAGAATTTGGAGCGTATTTTGATTCAGAAGTGGATTGCCAATTTTCCGAATGGTTGGGAAACGTGGGCTGACATTCGTCGTACAGGTTATCCTAAACTATTCCCTATCGTGAATAATCTGAATACAGATGGGGTGACAGTGCAGCGTGGTATGCGTCGTTTGCCTTTCCCTCAGTCAGAATATAATACGAATAATGCAAATGTGAAAGCAGCTGTATCAATGTTAGGTGGTGTAGATAACTCTGCCACAGATCTTTGGTGGGCTAAGAAAAATTAAATCAGAACGTTAAAATAATTTTTATTATGAAAACGAGCAAATTGAAAAAAATAATATACGGAATAGGAATTTCTCTCTTTTTTTCGCAGGGATTCTTAAATATCGCATGTAGTGATTGGACCGACATAGAGGCGAAAGATTATTATGAACCTCCTACGCAAGGTTATGAAAATAATTTGAAGGATTATTTTAACTCTCCACATAAGATTATGTTTGGCTGGTTTGGTAACTGGGCAGGTAAGGGAGGTTCTTCCATGCAATATGCTTTATGTGGATTACCGGACAGTACGGATTTTGTGAGCCTTTGGCTCTGTTGGGGAAATCTGACGGTTGAGCAACAGGCTGATTTAAAAGACTTTCAGGCTAAGGGTTCCAGAGCAGTGCTTTGTTGGCGCGCAGGAGATATTGGTGATAATCTCACACCGGGGGGTAACGATGATGCAGTGAAGGAAGCGTTTTTGGGCTTTGATCCTAAAGATGAGCAATCTTGCATTGAGGCTGCTAAGAAATATGCACTTGCTATTGTAGATACATGTAACAAATATAATATCGATGGATTTGATTATGATATTGAGGATTGGGGGACTTTAATGAACTCCAGTATGCCATCAGTACCCAATGCGTTTATGAAGACTTTACGTGAGGAGTTTGATAAGACGGGGAAAATGTTGGTTGCTGATATCCCTGGTGGTGCAGGTTGGTTGAGCTTTTATGAAGTGCTTTCAGAGGAAACAGTTCTAAGTCTTGATTATATAGCTTGGCAGACCTATGAACTAGGACATTCTGGATTGGATTCTTTCTTTGAAGCTGTACGTAGAAGTCACCCTAATGTCTTTAAAGAAGCTATGGGGAAATCTATTGTGACTGCAACTTTTGAAAGAGCAGTGGATAAGCATTACTTTACCGAGCAACAGAGCTATCATCCGGCTTGTGGAATAGAACATGCAGGTATGGGGGCTTATCATATTGAGTATGATTATCCTGGAAATCCTGATTATCCCACAGTGCGTGCAGCTATTGCTGCACAGAATCCTCCTATTAATAACTAAAAGAAAGGGTTAAACAATGAAGAGAATATCTTTACTTAAAATAATGGCATTTGGGGTACTGGCACTGGTCCATACTGCATGTGAAAATGCTAAGTATGATGTTATAGATAATTTAGTCTATATAAATGAAGCGTCTACATCCAAAACTAAAGAATTGACATTGACAGAGGGTACGACGCGTACTTCGTTAACTGTACGTTTGGTGAATATTATTAATCAAACAATAAAAGCTAATTTATTTATTGACGAATCTGTATTAGATGCTTATAATAAGAAGAATGAAACTAATTATAAAATGCCTCCTAAAGAATATATATCATTTCCTGAATCAGTGACAATTGAAGCAGGTTCTGTAAGTGCAGATCCTGTGAATGTTGATATTAAAAGTTTTGAAGCTGAAGGCGGTGCTCAATATGCAATTCCCATCAGTATTAAGAATGTGGAAGGAGGTATTGAGAAGTCGGAATCCTCTTCCAGTTTTTTATTGGTTCTTGTGAAGCCTTTGAAACAAGCTGTTCCTAAATTAACATGGTATAATGGTATGCATGCAGCCCCGGAAGGAGCTTGGGGGTTAGCTTTGCCAAATTATACATTGGAATGGTGGAGTAAAGTCACCTCTAAATCAGGGAACGGTGGATATACTAAGAATAATCAGGCTATAATAAACTCAGGAGGTTCAGGGACAGAACTATATATACGGTTTGGTGACTTAATCTATTCCGAGAATGGTAGCTATAAAAATAATTTCCTACAAGTAAAAACGATGGAGTCTCAATTTGATACAGGTGATCCAACTAAGGGAAAAGGTTTAGAAGCACAAAAATGGTATCATTTTGCAGTGAGTTATGATGCAGCATCCGGTACTACTTTATTGTACCAAAATGGTACTGTAGTTGCCTCATTATCTTCTTCAATAGGACAACCGATGAATATTGATCAATTTCAGATGATTTCTTCAGGAGAAGAATATTTTCCGGATTTCTGTGAAATGTGTCAGGTTCGTTTTTGGAAAGTTACACGCACAGTTAATCAGATAAAGAAATCTATGTATACCGAAGTTGACTATACAGACAAGAATTTGTTGTTGTATCTGCCAATGAATGAAGGTGAAGGAGCTACAATACTACACGATGTAACCGGTAATGGTCATGATGTGGAAATTGGCAATTCTAACCTAGGTAACGAAAACCGTCAAAAGGTGACATGGGAAACATATTCATTTGCTCAATAATTTAAAACAGTATGATATGAAAGCATTATTTAAATATATATTATACAGTACATTTTTTGCTATGTCATTGCCATTAGTCACAGCATGTGACGATGACGAAGCAACAGATCCGTATGATATCAATTATGTCTATATTTATAAACCAAGTGAAACAAATGCTACTTTAGAGTATAAAGGAGACGGAACTTTTTTGAAAGAAATCGCCACCGAACATATTTTGTCTCCTGTCAGGTGTACTAAACCTGCACCACAAGATTTGACCATCCAATTAGCTATTGACAGGTCATTGGTAGATGCATACAACAGTGAATATGGAACGAGCTATGTAGCTTTACAAAATGCAGAACTGGAAAATGCAACTTTGTATATAAAACAAGGGGAATATATCTCTGCAGATACTTTAAAAGTGCATTATACTAATATGGAAGAATTTAAGAACGGATCGGAAAATTATATTCTCCCGATTGCTATAACTTCTATTAATGGAACAGGAGTATCAGCGAGTGAAAGTAATAGTAAGATATTCTTGACATTTGAATCGACTTACAAACCAAATCATGTCACACTGACTTCAAGTAAAGAATATCTGTTAGAGTATCAGTATAGTCAAGGATTTACAAATTTAAGCAGTGAATGGAAGCTTGACGGTATCTTAAAATCGGCATGGGCCGCAGATGGTGACACCAAAGTTACTCTTGCTATTAATCCGGCATTAGTTGGAACGTATAATGCATTGCATGGCACAGATTATTCTTTACTGACTAGTGCAAGTTTAAAGCAATCGACAATAATGATTAAACAAGGAAAAACAACTCCGGAAGAGAGTGTTGCCTTGAGTTTTTCGGATGATATGGCTTCTGTGCAGCTGGGTACTAACTATGTTATTCCAGTGACAATCACGAATGTTGATGGAGTAGGAGCAGATATAGGCGAGAATAAAGTTATATATATTGTTTATAAAACAGCACTTGTCGGATTTTTATCTTGTGTAGACAAACCGGTAGGTTCTGTAATAAATGACCATTCGGGTTGGAGTTTTACTTTGAATGGACAATCTAGCGACTTGTATGATTATGTTCCGGATGGCAGCATACTTGATATCGATTTGGGAAAACAAGAGAATATAAAAACTATTGCTTTACATTTCTATGAATGGTTTTATTCTTCGGAAAGTGCAAGTATAGCGATAAGTAATGATGGAGAGAAATATGAGGATCTTGGTGTAGCTTCAGGATTTGCAAATAAGACAAGTTACATTCTTCTTCTTGTGGCTAAACAAGCGCAATATATAAGAGTAACTTTCCATGGAGCTCTTTATTATTCTCCTTATATTAATACTGTAGGTATTTATACTGAAACTGAATAAAAAATGGCCCAAGTTTATTACTGAATGAGCTTGGGCTATTTGCTGTTTATATCATGTTGTGATCAGTTCTAAGTTTTCTTTGTTAATAAAACTTAGAACTGATTTTTTTCTTGAGTATCTTATATTTTTGGATTGTATTATCTAAAAACTAATTAAAGGAAATGCTATGAGAATCATTCGCCGTATTATTTTTCAGCTGCTTTGTTTGTTGGGAGCATGTTGTTATATTCCTGCAACAGCACAAGTCGTTTTAGTTGATAATGGAAAAACTAAATCCAGGATTATTCTATCAGAAAATGACCAGATTAATCAAATATCAGCAAATTTATTTCAATTGTTCCTTCAGAGAATTTCAGGTTGTACATTTCCCATTGTAAAAGGGCAGAATGCAAAAAAAGGAGATATTATAATCAGTAGCAAAACCCCAGCTGGAGTGACAGAAGACGGTTTCAGCCTATCTACGAAAGATGGAATCTTACGTATTTCAGGCAGTGGGAATGGGACAGTCTACGGAGTTGTAACTTTACTCGAACAATATCTTGGAGTGGATTACTGGGGAGAAAACGAATACTCTTTTAACCCTGCGAAGACAATCGAACTGCCGCTTATCGATAAAATAGATAATCCGGCTTTCCGTTACCGCCAGACACAATGTTATGCTATTCGTACAGACTCCATATATAAATGGTGGAACAGGCTGGAAGAGCCAAACGAAGTGTTTGCTGCCGGTTATTGGGTGCATACTTTTGATAAGTTGCTTCCTGCTTCCGTATATGGAAAAGACCATCCGGAATATTATTCTTATTTTAAAGGCAAACGCCATCCCGGGAAAGCAAGCCAATGGTGTCTGAGTAACCCGGAAGTTTTTGAAATCGTGGCTCAGCGGATTGATTCTATTTTTAAGGCAAATCCGGATAAGCATATTATGTCTGTGAGTCAGAATGATGGTAATTATACCAATTGTACATGTGATGCCTGCAAAGCGATAGATGATTATGAAGGAGCACTCTCAGGAAGTATCATTACTTTTTTGAATAAGCTGGCTGCCCGTTTTCCCGATAAGGAATTTTCCACGCTTGCCTATCTGTATACGATGAATCCTCCGAAACATGTGAAGCCATTGCCGAATGTGAATATCATGCTTTGTGATATAGATTGTGACCGTGAAGTGACTTTGACGGAAAATGCCTCAGGTAAAGAGTTTGTGAAAGCAATGGAAGGCTGGGCTGCCATCACTAATAATATTTTCGTGTGGGATTATGGTATTAATTTTGATAATTATCTGGCTCCGTTCCCTAATTTTCATATCTTGCAGGATAATATTCGTCTGTTCAAAAAGAATCATGCCACTATGCATTTCTCACAGATTGCAGGAAGCAGGGGAGGAGACTTCGCTGAGTTACGTGCCTATCTGGTATCTAAGTTAATGTGGAACCCCGAAGCGAATGTTGATTCTTTGATGCAGCATTTCCTGCATGGATACTATGGAGAGGCTGCGCCATACCTTTATCAGTATATCAAGGTGATGGAGGGAGCGTTGATAGGTAGCGGACAAAGATTGTGGATTTATGATTCTCCTGTTTCCCATAAATACGGAATGCTGAAACCACAACTGATACGACGTTATAATCAACTGTTTGATGATGCAGAGAAAGCGGTGGCTGAAGATAATAAATTCCTGAAGCGTGTGCAGCGTGCCCGCTTGCCCATTCAGTATTCGGAATTGGAAATTGCCCGTACTGAGACTGGTACGGATATGAATGAGATCAGTCCGAAATTGGCACTTTTTGAAGAACGGGTGAAAGAATTTAATGTACCGACATTGAATGAACGTTCCAATTCTCCTGTGGAATATTGCCAGTTGTATCGGGAGAGATATATGCCCCGTGCAGAAAAAAGCGTTGCGATAGGAGCGAAGGTTACTTATCTTATTCCTCCTACCGGTAAATATGCAGAAATCGGAAAAACGGCATTAGTGGACGGACTATTCGGAGGATCTACTTTCGTTGAAAGCTGGATCGGCTGGGAAGGAACAGACGGTGCTTTTGTTATAGATTTGGGTAAAGAGAAAGAAATACATAGTATAGATACGGATTTCCTGCATCAGATCGGAGCCTGGATTCTTTTCCCTCTGAAGGTGGTTTATTCCTATTCTGAAGATGGAGAGAATTATACACATTGGGGAACACATGATATGCCGGAAAACCGTTCGGGGAAAGTGGAGTTCCGCGGAGTGAAGACTGAATCGGAAATGCCAGTGCATGCCCGTTATGTGAAAGTTGAGGTCACCGGTACGAAAGAATGTCCCGAATGGCATTATGGTGTAGGGCATCCTTCGTGGTTCTTTATCGACGAAGTAACAATAAAATAAAAAAAAGTAGGGGCAAGCGTTAGTAGTTTGCCCTTCTTAGTTGTATTATATATAGATGGGTCAGAAAAATGACCCTTTCATCTATATACTATTGAACTATGCAACAGAATAAAACTGCTTCTCAACGAAAAACTATTAACCCGGCTTGCTGGGTACCTACTGCTTATTTTGCAATGGGACTTCCCTTTATTGCTATTAATTTGGTTTCTGTTTTCATGTTTAAGGATTTGGGTATTTCTGATACTCAGATAACGTTTTGGACTTCTCTTATCATGATGCCCTGGACACTCAAATTCTTATGGAGCCCTTTTCTTGAAATGTATCGGACCAAAAAGTTTTTTGTACTGGTAACCGAACTGTTGAGTGGTATATTGTTTGGAGTAGTAGCTTTTTCGTTATTCTTTGATTATTTCTTTGCTATCAGTATTTCCACTATGGCGGTGATTGCGTTCAGTGGAGCCACACATGATATCGCTTGCGATGGTGTATATATGGCAGAACTGAATAAAGAGGATCAGGCTAAATATATTGGAGTGCAGGGGGCTTTCTATAATGTGGCAAAATTGGTTGCTAATGGTGGATTAGTTGCTTTGGCAGGTATGCTGGCCGAACATTTCGGGGCAATAGAAGGAGCTTCGATAGATGCCAATAAGGGTGCATATTCATCTGCATGGATGATTATTTTTGCCGTAATTGCTGCAGTAATGGTATTGCTCGGTCTTTATCATATAAAGATGTTGCCTTCTACACAAGTTCCTGCTACCGGAAAAAAAACTACTTCAGAAATCATGCAGGATTTGGTAAATGTGATTGGGAACTTTTTTACTAAAAAACATATAGTATATTATATCTTCTTCATTATTCTCTACCGATTGGCGGAAGGATTTATAATGAAGGTTGCTCCTTTGTTTCTGCGTGCCTCCAGAGAGGTCGGAGGTCTGGGGCTGTCATTGACAGAAATCGGCACATTGAATGGCGTCTTTGGTTCTGCCGCCTTTGTTATCGGTTCATTGCTAGGTGGAATATTTGTTGCCAGATATGGATTGAAGAAAACATTATTCATGCTTTGTTGCGTGTTCAACCTTCCTTTCCTTGCTTATACTTTCCTTGCTGTAGTCCAGCCGACCAGTCTTTATCTGATCGGAACATGTATCACAATGGAGTATTTCGGCTATGGTTTCGGATTTGTCGGACTGACCTTGTTCATGATGCAGCAGATTGCTCCTGGCAAACATCAGATGTCACATTATGCATTTGCTTCGGGAATCATGAATCTGGGAGTTATGCTTCCGGGAATGATCAGCGGCTATTTTAGTGATTTACTGGGATACCGTAGTTTCTTTATCTATGTACTGATCGCAACAATTCCTGCTTTTTTGATGACCTATTTTATACCTTTTACGTATGATGATTCAAAAAAGAAAAAATAAATTGCTATTTTTGAGTGATAATAGATAACTAATTACTAAATAAATAATTATTATGAATAAGATTCAAATTCCCTGGGAAGAACGTCCTGTCGGATGTACAGATGTAATGTGGCGTTACTCGCAAAATCCGGTCATCGGACGCTATCATATTCCTTCATCCAATAGTATTTTCAATAGTGCTGTCGTACCTTTCAAAGATGGGTTCGCCGGCGTATTCCGTTGTGACAACAAAGCTGTACAGATGAATATCTTCACAGGGTTCAGTAAAGATGGTATTCATTGGGATATTAGTCATGAACCGATTCAATTTAAAGCCGGTAACACGGAAATGATCGAATCCGAATATAAATATGACCCGCGTGTTACATGGATTGAAGACCGATATTGGATTACTTGGTGTAACGGCTATCATGGACCTACTATCGGTATTGCCTATACATTTGATTTTATAGATTTCTTCCAATGCGAGAATGCCTTCCTGCCTTTCAATCGTAATGGAGTACTTTTCCCGCAAAAGATAGATGGCAAATATGCTATGTTAAGTCGCCCCAGCGACAATGGACATACACCGTTCGGTGATATTTATATCAGCTACAGTCCGGATATGAAATACTGGGGTGAACACCGTTGTGTTATGAAAGTGACTCCTTTCCCTGAAAGTGCCTGGCAGTGTACCAAGATTGGTGCAGGTTCGGTACCTTTCCTTACTGATGAAGGCTGGTTGCTTTTCTATCATGGTGTTATCACTACTTGCAACGGTTTCCGTTATGCAATGGGTTCGGCGATACTCGATAAGGATCATCCCGAAAAGGTACTTTATCGTACCCGTGAATATCTGATAGGTCCGGCTGCACCTTATGAACTTCAAGGTGATGTGCCCAATGTGGTATTCCCATGTGCGGCATTGCAGGATGGTGAGCGTGTAGCTGTTTATTATGGAGCTGCAGATACTGTTGTAGGAATGGCTTTCGGCTATATCCAGGAAATAATTGATTTTACAAAACGGACGAGCATTATCTAAGAAGGATATGAGACGTATATTATTAACTTGCACAATGGCTTTCACCCTTCTCCCCGTATTTGGGGGAGAGGGTAAGGCCCCCCCTATGAATAAGGAAAAGAGTCTGTTGATAGATTATGTAGATCCTTTTATTGGAACGACAAATTTCGGTACCACTAATCCCGGAGCTGTTTGCCCGAATGGAATGATGTCCGTAGTACCTTTTAATGTGATGGGTTCTGCTGATAATACTTATGATAAAGATGCACGTTGGTGGTCCACGCCTTATGAATATACCAATTGTTTCTTTACAGGATATTCTCATGTAAATCTGAGTGGTGTCGGTTGTCCTGAACTGGGTTCTTTATTGCTGATGCCTACTACCGGAGAACTGAATGTAGACTATAAGGAATATGGGAGCAAATATAAGGATGAACAGGCTTCTCCCGGCTATTATTCCAATTATCTGACGAAGTATAATATAAAGACAGAAGTCTCTGCTACTCCGCGTACAGGTATTGCCCGTTTCACTTTTCCTAGAGGAAAGAGTCATATACTTCTGAATTTGGGCGAAGGCCTGACCAATGAGAGTGGAGCCATGCTTCGTCGTGTAAGTGACAGCGAAATAGAGGGAATGAAACTATTGGGTACTTTCTGTTATAATCCCCAAGCTGTATTTCCCATCTATTTTGTGATGAGAGTGAACAAAGTTCCCACCACAACCGGATATTGGAAAAAGCAACGTCCGATGACAGGTGTGGAAGCAGAATGGGATCGAGACCAAGGCAAATATAAATTGTATACCCGCTATGGAAAAGAAATAGCAGGTGACGATGTGGGCGCTTACTTCACTTTTGAAACAGAGGAAGGAGAACAGGTCGAAGTACAGATGGGAGTTTCCTTTGTAAGCATAGAGAATGCCCGTTTGAATTTGGATAAAGAACAGTCGGGAAAAAACTTTGAACAGGTGCTTTCCGATGCCCGTGCACAGTGGAACGATGACTTGTCACGTATCACTGTAGAAGGAGGAACGGATGCACAGAAAACAGTTTTTTATACGGCACTTTATCATTTGTTGATTCATCCGAACGTTCTGCAGGATGTAAATGGTGAATATCCGGCTATGGAGAGCGATCAGATTTTGACAACGAAAGGTACCCGATATACTGTATTCTCTTTGTGGGATACATATCGTAACGTACATCAGCTTTTGACTTTGGTTTATCCCGAACGTCAGATGGAAATGGTACGTACCATGCTCGATATGTATCGTGAACATGGTTGGTTTCCTAAATGGGAATTGTATGGAAGAGAGACTCTTACGATGGAAGGTGATCCAAGTATCCCAGTGATTGTGGATACATGGATGAAAGGATTGCGTGACTTTGACGTAGATCTGGCTTATGAAGCTATGTACAAGTCGGCTACATTACCCGGAGCGGAAAATCTGATGCGTCCGGACAATGATGACTATATGTCAAAAGGATACGTGCCGCTTCGTGAACAATATGATAACTCCGTATCTCATGCACTGGAATATTATATCGCAGACTTTGCCCTTTCCCGTTTTGCGGATGCTTTAGGAAAGAAGAAAGATGCGGAAATGTTCTATAAACGCTCTTTGGGATATAAGCATTATTATAGTAAGGAGTTCGGTACATTCCGACCTATTCTTCCGGACGGAACTTTCTACAGTCCGTTCAATCCGAGGCAGGGAGAGAACTTTGAACCGAATCCCGGTTTCCACGAAGGTAATTCTTGGAATTATACTTTCTATGTACCACATGATGTATATGGATTGGCTAAACTGATGGGTGGAAAGAAACCTTTTGTCAATAAGCTGCAAATGGTGTTTGATGAAGGACTATATGATCCGGCTAACGAACCGGATATTGCTTACGCTCATCTGTTCTCTTACTTTAAAGGTGAAGAATGGCGTACACAGAAAGAGACACAGCGACTGCTGGATAAGTACTTTACGACCAAACCGGACGGTATCCCTGGAAATGATGACACAGGTACGATGTCTGCATGGGCTATTTTCAATATGATAGGTTTTTATCCCGACTGTCCGGGATTGCCGGAATATACATTGACTACTCCGGTATTTAATAAAGTAACGATCCGCTTGGATCCTAAATGGTATAAGGAAAATGAGCTGGTAATTGAGAGTAATCGTACCGGATCGGAAACTCTTTATATAAATAAGGTGTTATTGGATGGTAAGAAGTTCAATAAATACCGCATTACCCACGATGAACTTGTTCATGGTAAACGCTTGATATTTGATTTGAAATAACACACAGTGTTTCATAGGTATCGTTTTTGGGTTGACAAGGCTGTCGGACTTTTCAGGGTTCGGCAGCCTATTTTTTTACATCTTACCTGAATAATCCTTTCAAAAAGATAGTGTCACTATATGTCTGCGATAGTGACACTATATCAGTGGTATAGTGACACCATTTACCTGGGATAGTGTCATTATCTTATTTTTATAAATATCCCCTTTTCCGTTTTAGTATTAAATATTTGGAATGTAGCCGATTACAAAGTTTCCTTTCATCCGTCTTTTATACGATCAGCGTATAATTAAGATGATGAATAGAAAGAAATTATTTCAACATATCCTTTGGATATTAATCGTAGCAGAATGTTTTCCAATGCTGGCTGTTGCTGCATCGAAACAAAAAGAACAACGTTACAAG
>OHAI01001826.1_pt1 | contig 16077 bp, 9 predicted proteins | sample 1577091 | NCBI WGS metagenome assembly OHAI01 (sample SAMEA3541548, study PRJEB24748) | human gut metagenome | biome: human gut; feature: human-associated habitat; material: faeces | place: China | collected 2012
GGAGGTAGAAATGAAAAATTTATACTATAACACTCAAAAGTTTATGTTTCGTATACCAAATGATGTAGAGAGAAAACTTGACTTTACGGAAGAGGAGATAAAAAACGCGTGTTTAGATGCAAAGTTCCGTGAAAAAGTCAGTATAGCAAGTCCTGCATTAGTTGATATGATGGATTTGTACATTAAAAATCCAGAGAAATTATCTGAGAAGAAGTTAGTAAACTTCCAAAATTCAATTATGAAATATTTGATTAGGAGCAAAAATAGAACTACACCATTTGGGCTTTTTTCAGGTGTCGGTCTGGGAAAATTCGGAGATAGTGATACTTTTGACGTATCAGGGGCTAAATATCAAAAGAAAGTCAATATTGATTCAGAATGGCTTTTTGGATTTATATCTCAGTTAGAAAAGATTAAGTCACAAAGACTTAGGTTTAAAATAAATGATGCATGTTATATTAAAGGAAATAGAGCTATTCTTTTATATTCTACTGAAAAGGAAATAGAAGAAATTAGTGTAAGAGCGACTAGGGTCTTTGAAATTATTTATGAGTCATGCCAGGAATTCAAAGAATATAACCAGATTGCTAGAATCATTGAAGAAGAGTATCCTAATGTGCCAAATGAAAAAGTTACTTTTTATTTAAATGAGCTTATTTCAAAAGAAATACTAATTTCAGACCTTAGGCCGTCTTTAAATTCAAGAAATCAAATAGCATATGTAATTGAGCGATTAAGAGAAAGTGCACTTTTTGAAGAAGCAGGAAATATTATAGAGATAAGCAAGATGTGTACCTCCTACATGAATTTACCAGTAGGTGAAGGGATAACTCTGTACGATAAAATAGTATCTAAAATGAAGCTACTGTATTCTTGTTCGTCTTACTTACAAGTGGATACAGTAATTGAAAATGCTGAGTTTGAAATAAAATCAACAGTTGCAAATAAGATTAATAGGTTGGCAAGCTTTTTTGTTTATATAAGCAATGATAAGAATGAGAGTCACACTTATTTAGATGAATATAGGAATAAGTTTATTGAAAAGTATGGAGTTGACAGAGAAGTACCATTATTAGAAATGTTAGATTCAAATATTGGAATAGGAGCACCGACTTCATATCTTAATCCCCAAAATGATTTTTTTGAGGAAGATTCTACTAAACCTAATTACAATTTAAGGTTAAAAAATTATTTGCTGAATAAATATGAATCTGCTATTACCAATAAAACATCTATCACTTTAGAACAGGACGAAATTGAGGGGATTCTAAAAAGAGAAATTAAAACGGATGAAGTCCCCATATCGTTAGAGCTGTATTTCCAACTTAAGAAGAGAAATGATGAATTAAATCTTTGTTTAGGTCCTAATTGTGGTTCGCTTGTAGCTGGTAAAACTTTTGGTCGATTCTCCACAATCTCCGATGAATTTGCGGATATGTTGGAAGATATTAATAAGGAAGAAAGAAGATTACGTGATGATAATATTGAAATGTGTGAGATTGGGTTTCTTCCTGCACCGGCCAGAAATGGAAATATTGTTAGAACCCGCACATTTAGAGAAAAGAAAACGGTTATTTTTACAGCAGCAGATAAAGGAACTACTGATGTTATCAATATAAAAGATATTTCCATAGGGGTTTTTAATGAGTTGTTTTACGCAAGAGATTATAAAACAAAGAAATTAGTCGTCTTTGAATCTAATAATATGTACAATCCGATGCTAAATCCTAATATATTAAGGTTTTTACAGGACATATCACATGAAGGGAAGAGATCTTGGTCAGAATTTCCTTGGACATATATATTCTCAGAGTTCCGCCATGTACCAGCCATAAAGTTTGAGGATATTGTAATTGAAAATGAAAAATGGAAGTTAAACCTTAAGGGTGAAAGGGAAAAAGACCTTTGCTCATATCTCATGGTCGGGAAGGAGGTGAACTCTATGGAGCAATCTTCTTCCTATGACGAGAAAACGGTAATGCACCAGTTTGATCGAAAATGCAAATTGGCATTAAAGGGCGAAACTGTGGATTATGAAAGACATTTAGCCTATCTTAGAAAACATGAAACTTTGTTTTCAGAATTATCCGAACAGGAGATGGAGAGTCTTTCTCTATTTGATGAATATGAATTGGAAAAAAGCTATTTTCGGGCAGGCGGTTATGATGTGGAGGTAAAAAATGCTCTATTGGCAGAAGCATTAACTGTGCTGACAGAGAGAAAAAGGGACATTATTCTTTTATCATACTTCATGGAAATGAATGATGCGGATATAGCAAGAAAACTGAACCTTGTAAGAAGTACGGTACATGAGCATCGTACACGATCGCTTGAAATACTAAAGATTATGCTGGAGGAAAATGCAGGTGAAAACGGAAGAAAAAAGCGTAAATAATAAAAAATTGATACCGTTTTGGGTAATCGAAAGAGCATTGGAGGGTGACATTCAGGCGATAAATAAAATTCTGAAACATTATGAAGGATATATTGCAAAATTGTCGGTTAGAAAAATGTATGATGAGTATGGCTGTGTTCATTATTGTGTAGATGAAACACTTCGTAGACGTCTGGAAACAAAATTGATAAAAACAATTATTGGATTTAAAATAGTTCGCTAAAAAACATTTGAAAGCATCCCTTTCTGCTGAAAAAGCTATTTAGCGTTGTTTGTACCTTGAAAATTTAATATTTATCCTGCAGGACATATGAAACAGAGGAGCTGTATAGCAAATACGCCAAGACTGTCTGCATTATAACTTTGCGACATCGTGACGCAAAGTGGAAATGTTGTAAACGAAGAAATATCAAAATGATATTGAAGTAAAGGCACGAGCGATAAATATTTGGCTGTAATCAGGAAGTGGGACTTTTGTGGCGAAGATACTGTTTCTGATAATGATACTTCCGGGAAAGCTGCCCGGTCTGGAAAGATGGTGAAATACCAATGAAGCTATTACCCGATGGCTGCCTGCAGGATTATCTATAAATAAATAAGGAAGGGAAAATGAACAGTACAAAATTATTAAGATATAGTATGCAGCTATCCATGCTAAAGCAACTTAGATCATTAGAACTTATCAATGAAAATGAATATCGCTTAATAGAGAAAAAACTAAAAAAAGATTATGGTGTAATTTCCAATATTACTGCTTGACTAGTACAGAGTTGCGTTGTAGAATAATATTAACACTACGATAGGAATACATAAGAAAGGACCGGTGAAATGGAAGTTGAAATCATTAAAGCGAACAGTTATGATGAAGATATTTCTAATGGAAGAAGGATTGACAGATTAAGAGTTGCCGCATATTGTCGTGTTAGTACTGATGATGAAGATCAGATTAAAAGCTATAATTCAATGGTCAGGTATTATACTGATTTGATTAAAAGTAATAAACAGTGGGTATTTGCCGGAGTCTTTGCAGATAAAGCTATCACAGGAACGAAAACAGATAAACGTGAAGAATTTCAGTTACTGATTCAGGAATGCCTTTCAGGAAATATTGATATGGTAATTGCAAAGAGTATTCCACGATTTGCAAGAAATACTTTAGACACATTAAAATATGTAAGAATGCTAAGAGAAAGGAATATAGCAGTATATTTTGAGGTTGAAAAAATTAATACCTTAAAGGATGGGGAATTTTTACTGACTATTTTAAGTTCTGTTGCACAGCAAGAGGTGGAAAATACATCTGCATATGTAAAAAAAGGCTTAAAGATGAAAATGAAACGAGGAGAACTCGTTGGATTTCAGGGATGCTTAGGTTATGATTATGATGTGGTGACTAAATCGCTTTCTGTTAATGAAGAAGGTGCGGAAACAGTTCGATACATATTTGATAGATATGTTGCAGGAGCTGGAAGTACGATGATTGCAAGGGAATTAAACGAACAGGGAATCCCAACCATTAAGGGAAATCCATGGACCTCTTCCAGTGTGATGGGAATTATTAATAATGAAAAATATAAAGGAGATATTTTATTAGGAAAGACTTTTACAGTAGATCCAATATCAAAGAGAAGGTTGGAAAATCTTGGTGAAGAAGATAGGTTTTATATAAAGAACCATCATGAAGCAATTATATCAGAGGAAACTTTTGCAAGAGCCCAGGAAATACGAGAACGTCGTAATGGAGGACGTAAAAAGGGAGTTGCCCCTGGGAAAAGAGAAAAATTCAGCAGACAGTATGCATTTAGCTGTATGTTGGAGTGTGGATTTTGTGGTGCGAATTTATCAAGGCGAAGGTGGCATAGCAGCTCAAAATATACAAAAACTATTTGGCAATGCGTGGAATCAACGAAGCATGGTAAAAGGTTTTGCCCAGACAGTAAAGGAATTCCAGAGCAGGTTATAGAGGATGCTTTTATTGAATCTTACCGCATGTTATGTATGGATCATAAAGACGTGTTGGAGGAATTTATTAAGAGAGTTGAGAAAACTTTATTGGAAGATTCGATAGAAGATAAAATTGAAAAGCTTAATAGAAGCGTTTATAATATTCAATACAAGAGAAAAAAGTTGCTGGAAAATTATTTAGAAGGTGTTGTGGCTAAAGACATTTATGAGGAAACAGATATGGGATATGAAAAGAAATTGTCTGAAGCAAAATCACAGCTGAGTATGTTGGAACAGCAATATGACAATGAGGGAAGCTTACAAAGAAGACTTGCAGATTTTAAGAAGGCATTGTCAAAAAATCAAGTATTAGAAGAATTTGACAGAGGAATATTTGAAAGTATCATCGAAAAAGTTATTGTCGGTGGTTACGATGAAAATGGAGAGAAAGATCCCTATAAAATTATTTTCATATATAAAACAGGATTCAAAAATGAAATTGGAAACGCAAAAGAACGATTTGGGAAGAAATCAAAAGCAGTAGAAACAGTGAAAGAAATGTGTTCCCATATCGTAGACGAGGTAAAGGATGTGTGTTCCTATGTTAGTGACAACACACGTAGAAAGTGCAGTAAAACTTGTGAGGGAAAACCAACGAATAGAAACAAGGGTGAAATAACAATCCGGAATTTCCGGATTGTTCAAACCGAAGGTTCTCGTCAGGTTACATGCGATACCAAGGACTACACCATCAAAGGCTGGGTCATGGATGATGAGCGTCTGAAGAATGGTGGTTCAGTGCTTACAACAGAGTACTTTGACCGTTTACTTGAGCAGATTCGTGAAATCCGTCTGTCCGAACGTAGATTTTATCAGAAGATAACAGATATATACGCCACATCACTTGATTATGACCGTAATGCAAAAACAACGAAGCAGTTCTTTGCAAAGGTACAGAATAAGATGCATTTTGCAGTACATGGGCATACAGCTGCGGAGCTGATTTATGAGCGTGCAGATGCAGATAAGCCGCATATGGGATTAACCACATGGGCAGCAGCACCGGACGGCAAAATAGTAGAAAGTGATGTAAGCATTGCAAAAAATTATCTAAGCGAAAAAGAAATGCGCTCGTTAGAACGTATTGTATCAGCGTATTTGGATTTGGCAGAAGACCGTGCAGAACGCCATATTCCGATGACAATGGAGGACTGGTCAAAGCGTCTTGATTTATTCCTGATGGCAGATGACAGAGATGTTCTTCAGGATGCAGGCAAAATTACAGCGGAGATTGCCAAGGCAAAAGCTGAAACTGAATTTGAAAAGTACCGTGTTGTTCAGGACAGATTATTTATGTCCGACTTTGATAAATACATGCTGGAATTAGAGGAAAGTGCAAAGAAATAAAGCGTTGATTTCAGGTCGAGACGGTGAAATCCGGTAACTCAACCTTGCCGAGTGCATCGACTGTTTTCCGAATACTTTAATAGTTAAGGCTTCGGTTTTGCTGTCGAATATGAGCGATTTTCAAAGTGTATATTTTGAATTTCAGCGAGTGTGGACTTGTTCCCTTTTTGATATGTTTCCGCGAACAGGCGGTCACTCTGACATCAATCAAGAGTGTACCGGCCAACACTTATAAATACATCAATTTGCAAAGTTCCTTTCCTGTGGCAGTTTCAAAAATATGACCAAGTGCTTGCTTTGCAGAGCTTTTTGGAAGATTATCTTCATATTGATTGACAAGATAATCTGCTTCTAGCAGAATGCGGTAATCGATATCATCAACATCTGTATATGTGTGGTGATGACCGACAAGGTAGCATACGCGGTCAATGACAGTGGTATCAAAATTAAGGCGTTCTAATAGTTGTCTCGCGATTGCGGGACCTTCCAGTTCCTGTAGTTTTCCATTACATTTTCCGTATTTTTCTTCGGCGGATTTGATTCCGATATCATGTACAAGAGCGGCAACTTCTAAGGTAAAAAGAGTATCAGCGGTTAGTCCCTCCTGCGTACCGATATATTTTGCATAGGCATGTACTTTAGTAAAATGCTGTATCCTTTTTGGGTCATTATGATAATAACGCATCATTTCTAAATTTAAAGAAGATAATAGATCCATGGTCATAGCCATCCTTTCTTATCAAAACATCAAATAAAACAGTTATAATAATTTTTAAATCAAATATGAAGAATAGTAATAATGCTACGCTGCATATAAAATAATTATAACGTGAACAGTGGTATTTGAAAAGGAACAGATGACAAATTATATGTTTTTTGTTCTGGGTATGCTTTCTATCATACGGTTTTGTATATAGAAAAGTTTTTTTGATCATTTAATCGTCAAGCTTCCACCTGCAAAAGGAGATAATGAGATTATAGAATGAGGAATAAAAAACTGGTAAGATTAAAATTCCGTACAAGAATTTAGTAAATTTATGATGTAGAATTTAGTGAATTTATGATGTAGTCTTTACTTCTGGACATAAATATGATATAAATTAAAAGATACGCAGAAAATCGGATAAAAGCAAAAGCAGATCGTAGTGATAAAACCGTTCCTTCTATGTGGCAGGAACGGTTTTTCCATGGGAAAAAGCAGATTGGCCGGTCGAGACCGGACGAGCAGATATTGTCAGGGGTTGCATTGTCACAAGTTGTTAGAGTAGAAATGAGGAAATATATGAATTTTGAAGAGTTGAATTTAGATCCGAAGATTATGAGAGCAGTTACCGAGATGGGGTTTGAACAGGCAAGTCCGATTCAGGCAAAGTCGATTCCGATCGCAATGGAAGGAAAAGACATGATCGGTCAGGCACAGACTGGAACCGGTAAAACAGCCGCATTTGGAATCCCTGTATTACAAAGAGTCGATCCGCATAAGAAGAAATTGCAAACAATCGTTCTTTGTCCGACAAGAGAGCTTACTATCCAGTCTGCAAATGAGATTCGTAAGTTAAGCAAATTTATGCATGGTGTCAAAGTGCTTCCTATTTATGGCGGTCAGGAGATTTCTAAACAGATCCGTTCTTTAAAAGGCGGTGTACAGGTTGTGATCGGAACACCGGGACGAGTGATCGATCATATTCGTCGTCATACTTTAAAATTGGGCGAATTAGAAACGATTGTATTAGATGAAGCTGATGAAATGTTAAATATGGGATTTCGGGAAGATATTGAGACCATTTTACAGCAGATACCGACAAAACATCAGACGCTTCTTTTTTCGGCAACCATGGCAAAACCGATCATGGATATTGCAAAAACATATCTGACAGAGCCCGAGATCGTAAAAGTTGTGAAAAAAGAACTGACCGTACCAAAGATCGACCAGTATTATTATGAGGTAAATCCACGCAAAAAGAATGAAGTGCTATCACGTTTGTTAGATCTGTATGACCCGGAGCTTTCTCTTGTGTTTTGTAACACAAAACGTAAAGTAGATGAGTTAGTAGATGATCTCAAAGGCAGAGGCTATTTTGCGGAAGGGCTTCATGGAGACATGAAACAGTCACAGCGTGACAGGGTTATGAACGGTTTTCGAAACGGAAAGACCGACATTCTTGTGGCAACCGATGTAGCAGCACGTGGTATTGATGTGGATGATGTCGAAGCCGTATTTAATTATGATGTGCCACAGGATGATGAATATTATGTGCATCGTATCGGACGTACCGGCCGTGCCGGAAGAAGCGGACGTGCTTTTACTTTGGTAGTGGGACGTGAAATATATAAACTCAAAGATATCATGCGCTATTGTAAGACGAAGATCAAACGTCAGCCTATTCCGTCTGTAGATGATATTACAGAGATCAAAGCAGAAAAGATTTTAGAAAAGGCGAGCAGCTATATTGATCATGGAAATCTTCCTGAGATGATGGATATTTTAGAGGAGCATCTGGATGATAAAGAGTATTCGGCATTGGAAATGGCAGCAGCATTTTTGATGATGGAACTTGGGGAAATCCAGAATCCGGAGCTTAGACAGGATGATTTTGGTGATACCGGAGCAGAACCGGGCATGGTTCGTCTGTTTATCAATATCGGAAAGAAGCACAGAGTACGCATCGGTGATATTTTAGGTGCGATCGCAGGTGAATCCGGTATGGAAGGTAAATTAGTCGGAGCAATCGATATGTTTGACAGTTATACTTTTGTTGAAGTACCGAGAGAATATGCATCGGAAGTGATCGAGGCGATGAAACATGCAAAGATCAAAGGCAAAAATGTTAATGTAGAGCCGGCAAACCGTAAATAAAGATAAGACAGGCATAGCATTGTCTGCAAGAAAGCAACGAAATGATTCCGCAGAATGGAATGATAGCTGTACAAGTGTGCTCATACGCAGAATGGAATGATAGCTGTACAAGTTGACAATTGAAAAATATTATGCTATGATAAAAAGTGCTGTAGAGATACAGCAGTAACAAGTTCATAAAAGAAACTCTTATTCAGAGTGGTGGAGAGTGAAGGCTCAGTGAAACCACGGCAACCCCTTGAAAAAGGAAGGTGCCAATCTCAGCGAGAAATCGATCAATAAGATGCATATACAAAATTCAGGCGTTCATCTTAGGGATCATAAGATGAACGTTTTTTATGGAATAAGAAATTGCTCGTATAGTAGCGGTACACCAACAAGAATTGCTTTAGCAATTCTTGGAGTGCAAAGCGCCGGCTTTGCACTTTTTTATGGAATAGGAAATGATAAGTAACCTATGCCGTAAAATGTTACGCAAAGTTGAAGTGGGGCTGCCCATTTTGTTCTTAGAAAAGTTGAATAAAAGTTTCGCCAGGATACAGGTAAATAAACGAAAAGAGAAAAAGGAGGATACCGATGGATAAGAGATTATTTACATCAGAATCAGTTACAGAAGGACATCCGGATAAAATCTGTGATAATATTTCCGATGCCATTTTGGATGCATTAATGGCACAGGATCCAATGAGCCGTGTGGCATGTGAGACCGTCATTACAACAGACTATGTCATGGTAATGGGTGAGATCACAACAAAAGCAAAAGTAGATTATGAAAAAATCGTTCGTGATACGATCCGTGAGATCGGTTACGATGCTGATGAAAAAGGATTTAATTGTGATACTTGTGAAGTGAAGATTTTACTTGACAGCCAGTCAGCCGATATCGCAATGGGTGTTGATAAGGCATTAGAAGCCAAAGAAAATCAAATGTCTGACGAGGAATTGGAAGCAATCGGCGCAGGAGATCAGGGTATGATGTTTGGTTATGCGACAGATGAGACCGAGGAGTTTATGCCATATCCGATCGCACTTGCTCATAGCCTTTCAAAGAAGCTGACAGAAGTTCGTAAAAACGGTACATTAGATTATCTCCGTGCAGATGGTAAGAGTCAGGTAACAGTAGAATATGATGAGAATGAAAAACCAATTCATATCAATGCGGTTGTTATATCATCCCAGCATGCAGCGGATGTAACACAGGAACAGATTCATGAAGATATCCGTAGAGAAGTCATTGATAAAGTGCTTCCAAAAGAATTAGTAGATGATAAGACAAAAATCTATATCAATCCAACCGGTCGTTTTGTGATCGGCGGACCAAATGGTGACAGTGGTCTGACAGGACGTAAGATAATTGTAGATACCTATGGTGGATATGCACGTCACGGTGGTGGAGCATTTTCCGGTAAAGATTGTACAAAGGTTGATCGCAGTGCAGCTTATGCGGCACGTTATGTCGCAAAGAACATTGTGGCAGCAGGACTTGCAAAACGCTGTGAGATCCAGCTATCCTATGCAATCGGTGTTGCACAGCCAACTTCTGTCATGGTTGATACTTTTGGTACCGGTAAGCTTTCGGATGAAAAGCTTGTCGAGATCATCCGTGAAAACTTTGATCTCCGCCCGGCAGGGATCATCAAGATGTTAGATCTTCGCCGCCCGATCTATAAGCAGACAGCAGCTTATGGTCATTTCGGACGTCTGGAACTGAACCTTCCATGGGAAAAGACAGACAAAGCAGATATCTTAAAGAAATACCTGTAAGCAGACAGTATGCAATAAAATAATAGAATCAAAAGCCTTCGGATCAGAATGCAAAACGGATCCGGAGGCTTTTTAGATGAACAGAATTGGCAATAGTAATAAAATATTTTTTTGAATTTGGTAAAAATGTCTGCCGATAAAAAAAACATATTAAAAATGCTGATTTTTTTAAAAACCGTAGTGCATAGTGCAAAAAATAAAAAAATGATTTTAGAAAAATTGCGAATGGTATCGTCTGACCGTTCCTGATATGCTCTTTGTAAGAAAAAATTTACGCGTAATATATTCTTCTAAAAATCAAAGAAAAAAGAACAATCAAAATCTTTTCTGTTAAAAAGATGAGATATTGTTTCGAACAAGAGAAATGGAGAGATGTTATGGAGAGAAAATACAAAAGGTTAGAAGAACTGGAGTTATGGGATGATTTTATGTTTGGTGCTGTCATGAGCAATAAAGAGTTATGCAAAACATTATTAGAGTTGATCCTACATAAAAAGATCAAAGATATACGGTACCCGGAACTTCAAAAGGTCATGGATTGGAAATATGAAGCAAAAAGTATCCGGTTGGATGTGTATATTGAGGATATTACAGATACAGTTTATAATATAGAGATTCAGGCAACAGATCAAAAAAATCTCCCTAAAAGATCACGTTATTATCAGGATATGATCGATCTGAATATTTTGGATAAGGGAGAAGATTTTAATCAGTTAAAGAACAGTTATGTCATTTTTATCTGTAAATATGATCCGTTTGAAAAAAGGAAATGTATGTATTGGTTTGAGAATATCTGTGTTGATGATTTGTCATTGAAATTAGGGGATGATTCCGCTAAAATTATTATAAATCCTTATGGTGATGATGCAGAAAAATATGGAAAAGCTTTTAAAGCTCTTATGGGATTTTTGAAAAGTGGAAGACCGACAGATGACTATACCGAATCGTTAGAAAAGGAAGTAGGAGTTGTAAAGGCTAGTGAAGAATGGAGGCGGGAATATATGACATTATTGATGAGAGATAAGGAAAATATTCGCTTTGGAGATCTGGCAAGAGGTGTATGTCAGGTGAAGAAAAACAAAACCCGATTTACTGCTGAAGAGTTATCTTCTATTCTGGATTATGATACGGCTACCATTGAAAAAATGATTGAAAGCATCAATGCCCATCCTGATTGGTCAGAAGAAGATATTGCCGAAGAATTGTTATATAAAGTTGATCTATAGTATGGATATATCTGTATAAAAATGGGAAGAACCCCCTTTTGTAGTGATAAGACTTCGAAAAAAGTGCGTGGAATGCAGAACACGTAAGTGTTTTGCAACAAAAAACTTGTTACACTATAGTATAGTGTAACAAACAATATCCCCAAAAAATATTTAGAAAGGCAAAGGTAGAAAATGAATCACTACAAAAAATCAGTAAAAAAATGGATTGCGATAGCAATCAGCATGGCAATGGTTCTGACTTCGGTATTGACAGGTAATGTTACGACCGGAAGTGCAGCAAGTGCACCAAAGTTAAACTTTTCTAAGAAAACTGTGACAGCAGGTAGAAAAGTAACTTTAAAGGTAAAGAAAAAACCGGCAGGATCAAAGATTCTTTTGACAAAATGGAAGAGCAGCAATAAAAAAGTTGCTACGGTAACAAAAAAAGGTGTCGTAAAAGCAAAAAAAGCAGGTAAGACAAAGATTACGGCTACTGTTCGTTACAAAAAAGGTAAGACAAAAAAGACAAAGAAGCTTTCTTGTACGATTACTGTGAAAGCAAAAAAGAGTACAACAAAGCAGGAAGATCAGATTGTAGTAACACCGGCACCGGGCAATGTTGTGACAATAACTCCAAATGAAACAAAGACACCTGATGCGTTAAAAACAGAGAAACCGGTGCAGCCTGGTGCAACATCAGATGTAATACCGTCAGCATCAGCAAGTGTTAGTGCAAAACCAAGCGCAACACCGTCAGCATCAGCAAGTGTTAGCACAAAACCAAGCGCAACACCGTCAGCATCAGCAAGTGTTAGCACAAAACCAAGTGCAACACCGGCAGCGTCGGCAAGTGTTAGCACAAAACCAAGTACTACAAAGCCAACTACAGCACCGATAGTAACACCGGGAAGTCATTTGTCTGCAAATGGTATAGCTACGATTGATGATGGTGTCATGCGTTCTGATATAGATGCATATGATATCGTACATGATATGGGCATCGGTATCAATCTTGGAAATACATTAGATGCAGTAGCAGGCTGGCTCAATGGTGGCGGTACGGTAGAAGATTATGAAACAGCATGGGGTGCACCGGTTACAACACAGGAAATGATCACAGGTATGAAGAAAGCAGGTTTTCATTCTATCCGTATCCCGGTAGCATGGTCAAACCTGATGAAAGATGACGGTACTTATACGATCAATGAAGATTATTTCAACCGTGTAGAAACGGTTATGAATTATGCATTCAATGCAGGCATGTATGCAATCGTCAATATTCATTATGATGGCGGATGGTGGGCACGCTTTGGCTCAAAGACCGAATCAGAGCGTACACAGGCGATGGTCAAATACAAAGCAATGTGGACACAGATTGCAAATCGCTTTAATGAATATTCGGATCATCTTATCTTTGAAGCTGCAAATGAAGAGTTAGGAGAGCGTTTGAATTCAACAGATGACTATGCAGGTTCCGGTTATTTTACCAATACCGATGACCTTTATAAACAGGTTACGGCGATCAATCAGGCATTTGTTGATACCGTGCGCGGTACCGGTGGAAATAATGCAAGTCGTTTTCTTTTGATCGCAGGATATAATACCGATATTGCAAAGACTTGCGATGAAAGATATGTCATGCCGACAGATACGATAGACGGTCATATGATGATCTCAGTCCATTATTATTCTCCGGCAACTTATTGTACGGTAGATGATCCTGATAATTCATGGGGCTATAGAGACTCATGGGGAACAGAAGATGACATTGCGGAAATGAAAGATACATTAAACCAGATGCGTATCAATTATGTTAATAAAGGGATACCGGTTATTATTGGTGAGTACGGTGTTATTGCAGGAAAAAATTCGGATGGTACGACACATCGCAAAGACGGAAGAGATGTCTTTATTTCAACAATCTGTGAATATGCATTAACCCATGGTATGTGTCCTGTGCTCTGGGATACCAATGAAATCTATTCAAGAGTCAGCAATACCATAGTACATTCAACCGAAGCAGCAAACTATAAGAAGTTTGAACAGCAGGCATTAGAAAGCGAAACATATCGTCCGGCTTCTAAATCGACTACATTGACATACACAGGAAGTATCGGTTATTCCGGATGGACTCCTTCTACGGTAACAGCAGAAGGTGATGTTGATTTTTCTGTTACAAACAAAGGTGGAACTTTTATGATCTCGGATGTAAACTGGTCAGATTATACCAATCCAAAGATTACCATGACAATGCAAGGTGCAACCGGAAATGTTACCTGTCGTTTTGCAAAGACAGCTTCAGGCGGAAATCAGTATTATCAGGCGATAGAAGATTCCGATGTCTTGAAAAGTACATCATGGAATTTTTCTAAAACACTTACGCAGTCGTTATCAGATTGTGATTTGACAGGAAAGGCAGATCTGTATTTTGATATGGGAGGACTTGAAGCGTTTTCAGGAAAGATCACGATTACGATTTCTGATGCACAGTAATACAAATGTTATAAAATGCAGCAAACATACATAGTTGCAGTAAAAGACTGCAAAGCATTTTCTGTAACAAATATATAAAGCACAGACGGAAATATTTCCTGTCTCTGGCAGTTTGAGAATCTTTACTGCAGCTTTTGGAAAAAGTTGCAAGCTTATTCAGAATCCGTTATACTAAAATATAACGGATTTTGTGTTATCGCACATAAAACACGAAGCAGGATAACGGAAAAATATGTGCAGAAATGAGGATGATCATGGATATAAAGCTTCCAAAGGCGGTAGAATATATTATTGACACTTTGGAAAAAGCGGGTTATGAAGGTTTTGCAGTTGGTGGCTGTGTACGGGATACACTTCTTGGACGTGATCCACAGGACTGGGATATTACAACTTCTGCAAAGCCGGAGACAGTCAAAAAGCTTTTTCGCAAGACAATCGATACAGGGATTGAGCATGGAACGGTAACCGTCATGATTGACCATGTCGGATATGAAGTAACAACCTATCGTATTGATGGAGAGTATGAAGACAGTCGTCATCCTAAGAATGTAGAATTTACAACCAAATTAAATCTGGATCTGGAGCGAAGAGATTTTACGATCAATGCAATGGCATATCATCCGGAAAGAGGTCTTGTAGATCTTTTTCATGGAATGGAAGATATGGAGCATAAAATCGTATGCTGTGTCGGTGATCCGATGGAGCGTTTTCATGAAGATGCACTTCGGATCCTGCGTGCAGTGCGCTTTTCCGCACAGTTGGGATTTACAATTGAGGAAAAAACGAAGGCTGGTATTCAGGCACTGGCACCGAATCTGAAATGTGTCAGTGCAGAGCGAATCCAGACAGAGCTGGTGAAGCTTCTGGTGTCACCACATCCGGATTATCTCCGAGTGGCTTATGAAACCGGAATTACCAGAGAATTTCTACCGGAGTTTGATGCATGTATGGAGACTGAACAGAATACGCCGCATCATTGTTATACAGTAGGAGAACATATTCTTCACAGTCTGCTTCTGGTGCGGCCGGACAAAGTCCTTCGGCTGACGATGCTACTTCATGATATTGCGAAGCCAGTGATGCGAAAGACCGATGAAAATGGGCGTGATCATTTCAAGATGCATGCACCGGAAGGTGAAAAAATGGCCAAAAGCATTCTTCGCCGGCTGAAATTTGACAACGATACGATCAGTAAAGTCTCCAGACTGATCAAATATCATGACGACCGCCCGATGCCGGAAATGAGTTCGGTAAGACGTGCGGTGAACCGGATCGGAGAAGATCTGTTTCCGATGTATCTCGAAGTACAGGAAGCGGATATGCTTGCCCAGAGTGAGTATCGCCGTGAGGAAAAATCTGCCCGACTGAAAGGGGTGGCAGAGTGTTATCATAAGGTGGTAGAGGAGAAACAATGCGTTTCGTTAAAGACACTTGCCGTGACAGGAAGAGATTTGATCCAGGCTGGATATAAGCCAGGACCGGAACTCGGAGAGGTGTTGAAGGAGATGCTGGAACATGTGCTCGAAGAACCTTCCGATAATACAAAAGAGAAGTTAATGGAATTTATAAAAGAAAAACATTAGAAGTATATGGACCGTACATTTGTATATCGAGATTCCGCAAGGAGAGATATGGGAATATTTTAATGGACCATACATTTTCTGGATTCCCCCTACATAAGATAGAAGGTACAAAATCAAGAGGGGGATTTTTATTTGTATGATTATGGACTGAGTATACTGGAGCAGTACGGACTGAATGCAGAGTCTTCCGCGCGTACGAGAGGAGCGCTTCTTTGCAGGACGGAAAAAGGTCTGGTCATCATAAGGGAATTTGGCGGGACAGAGAAAAAACTTCAGAAGCAGCAGGAACTTCTTGAAAAACTGTCGGAACAGGGGTGCCTGGTAGACTGTTATATCCCGAACCAGGAAGGTGCGCTTGTTACGAGAGATCGTGACGGGATTCCGTATACCATTCAGCAGTGGTATGAGGGACGGGAGTGCGATACA
>OHAI01001832.1_pt1 | contig 16051 bp, 8 predicted proteins | sample 1577091 | NCBI WGS metagenome assembly OHAI01 (sample SAMEA3541548, study PRJEB24748) | human gut metagenome | biome: human gut; feature: human-associated habitat; material: faeces | place: China | collected 2012
CACGTTCACAATCTGCGGCAACGACCGCGTGCATCCTGACAACGACGGGCACATGGTCATGGCGTACATCTTCCTCAAGGCTCAGGGAATGGTAGGCAAGCCGGTGGCAGACGTGCAGATAGACGCGCGCTCAAAGAAGGTGGTAAGGAGCGTGAACTGCACCGTGAGCGACTTGACGGCAGGCAGGAGAGAACTGTCGTTCAGCTATCTGGCGGAGTCGCTGCCTTATCCGCTGGACACCATCGCGCACGGATGGGGATTCAAGCGTCCGCAGGCGCAGGCGGTGAAGATGGTGCCGTCGCTGGTCAAGGACATAAGCAACGAACAGCTCAAAATTACGGGACTCAAGGGCAACTACCGTCTTACCATAGACGGGGTGGTCATAGACACCATTCCGGCACAGCGTCTGGCACAGGGCGTGAACCTTGCCGAATACCGCCACACACCGCAATACCAGCAGGCGTGCGCCGTGATGGCACTCAATGAGGACCGCTGGGAACTGGAGCGCAAGTTCCGCGACTACGGCTGGCTGCAATACGACTTCTTCATGAAGAAAGGTCTGCTCCATGCCAACGACGAGCATGCGGCGCGCGTGTTCCGCGACGGTGAGACGAAGGACGGATGGGTGGCTGCGCGCCGCGACATCTACGACAAGATGATACACAAGGATGTGCGCGACGCCTATACAGCCATGATGGATCTTCTGGTAGACAAGATATACAGTATAAACAAGCCCGTCACACGCCGCTTTGTGCTTACGGCAGTAAAGTAAGGTGGCTGCGGACAGGTGTCTGTGACGTGCCGGGCAACGGTGCTTTGTCAAATAAGTTCGAATATAAACGACAGTGAACTATGGTTAGAATAAAAATGTTAAGATTGTTGTGTGTGCTCCTTCTGCTGTCCGCCGGCAGGGCTTTCGCCGGAAAGGTGGACACGCTGAAGCTGCACAGCGACGTGATGAACCGCGACATACCTGTGGTGGTGATTACACCTGAAAGGAAAGGTGCCGCCAAGGATGTGCGCTATCCGGTGGTCTATCTGCTGCACGGAGCCTACGGCAACGAGCGTTCGTGGCTGGAGATAAAGCCACAGCTGCCCGACATAGCCGACGAGAAAGGCATGATATTCGTGTCGATGGCGGCTCTCAATTCATGGTATTTTGACAGTCCTGTCCTTAAGGATTTCCAGTATGAGACATTCTACACCCGCACGCTCGTGCCTTGGGTGGACGCACATTACAACACGGTGCCCTCGCGCGATGGACGTGCCATTACCGGTCTGAGCATGGGCGGACACGGTGCGCTGTTCCTCGCCATGCGCCACAAGGACATGTTCGGAGCCTGCGGCAGCATGAGCGGCGGAGTGGACATAAGACCGTTCCCGCAGAACTGGAACATTCCGGATGTGCTGGGCGAGATGTCCGCCAACAAGCAGTCGTGGGACGAGCACACTGTCGTGGGGCAGCTGGGGCGCATAAAGAACGGCGATTTGCGGATAACGTTCGACTGTGGCGAGTCTGACTTCTTCCTTGAGGTGAACAAAGACTTGCACAAACGCCTGCTCGGGCTTGGCATCGACCACGACTTCACCACCCGTCCCGGCGGACACACAAGCCAGTATTGGGCGAACTCCATCGACTATCATATCCTCTTCTTCGAGAAGTTCTTCCGCCAGAGCGGCACGTTCGTGGAAATGCAATGGCATGCGGCGAAAGGTAAACGGTAAATACCTGAAGAGCACAGTGGACGGGAATTGACGTGTGAACCGCCACGTAACACGTAATATAAAGCTTGTGCGTATGAAATGACAGCATGAAATGACAGCGTGACACATCTGAGATGGATGTCGGTGCTATAGCATAAACGGCTATTAAACAACCCCTGACAAATTATATACTACATACGTATTTCATGCTGCTGCCAGACAGACTGCTTCTCGCTTTTGCCTAATAAGTGTCGGATGACACCGGACAAATGAGAGAAACGGGATGACGACAGCGGTGTGGAAAAGATATGACGAGCCTATAGTCAGATGAAAAGTATATTAGGCAATCTGATGATATATATGTCTTATTATATAAGATGATATGCTTTTAAGTCATTTTGCATAATGGACAAACTGAATTATGATGTATTCGAATAATAAGTAATAAAATCTAAATTAAACACAATCTATATGAGGAAAAATATTCTTCCTATGGCAGTAATGGTCTTGCTGGCTATGGTATCCTGTCAAGACAGTTTTCTTGACCAGACAGCTACAACTGACTTGAATGAGGAGACTGTTTTCGCAGACAGCGCATATGCGGCGGGATTTCTTACCCAGATTTACAGCAGTATTGGCTTTGATGTGGACATCAACAGATTCAATCCCGGTGGTTTGCAGGTGGCATGTGACGAGGCGGAACCACGCCAGCAGTCAACATCCTCAACCGGTCTTGCCTTTGCCACAGGCACTGTAAATCCGGTGACGGTGACAAATGATGTGTGGGCGACATGCTATGCGAACATCCGTCGCTGCAACAAGTTTATGGCAAATATTGACAAAGCGCCGATGGGTGTGAATATCAGGCGTCAATATAAGGATGAAGCGCGCTTTCTCCGCGCCTGGTATTATTACATCCTGCTGCGTCACTACGGAGGGATTCCCATTATAGGGGATACATGCTACAAGGCAAACGACAAGGTTAAGGCAACACGTGACACTTATGAGACCTGTGTCAATTATGTTGTAAATGAGTGCAAGGCTATACTTGATGACGGTGCGTTGCTTCCACGTCTTTCAGGACGGAGCAACGGCAGAATAAGTGCCGCAGCCTGCCATGCCCTGATAATGCGCGCTTGTCTTGACGCTGCAAGTCCGCTCCATAACGGCAGCGGATTCGGTACAGACGGTACAAGAACACTCCTCGGTTATCCTGTTTATGATAAGGAGCGTTGGAGAACGGCATACGATGCCGCCCGCGCCGCAATGACAATGAGGGGTGACTACCGTCTTTTCGAATACCATTACTGCTATGACTTCCCCAAGGCTGGAGATGAAAAAGGCTGGGGCTTCTATGCCGTTCAGGTGGCGGGAGAGTATGTCACCAAATGTACAAGCTACGGAGATTTCACTTATCCATACGGTCCTTATCAGGAAATAATCTTGCAGCGGAAGCTTCCGCTCAGCACCACGACGAACAGGTATCTTGATCCGCCTTCGGCTGGCGGTGACGGTTCCGGCGGATATGCCTATTCGGACATAGCAGATGCATTCCCGATGATTGACGGTAAGCCTGTCGGTGAGAGTAAATATACTTACAATCCTTTGATTCCGGTGACTAACCGCGATCCGCGATTCGCCAATACAATCATCTACAATGGTCTGAGTATATATAATCAAGGAAACTATAAACCTGTGTATACATATCAGGGCATGGATGAGACGCAAGACGCTATTCACTCGGGAACTCCTACCGGTTACTACACACGTAAGATGATGTCGCGCGGTGCAAGCGGCAACTGGTGGATTGACCCCATCCAGTCACATCCCCTGATACGGTTCGCTGAAGTGATGCTGGCTTATGCGGAGTGTTGCAATGAATATTTCGGTCCGGACTTTTCCGAAGATTTAGGCAACGGCATCATGGGAGGTCCGTACGAGATGCTCAAGCTTATCAGGAGGCGCGCGGGCATAGAAGCCGGTAAAGATGGTATGTACGGACTTAAACCGAATATGACACAAGAAGAGATGCGTGAAGCCATTCAAAACGAACGTCGCATAGAACTTGCCTTCGAAGGTTTCCGCTTCTTTGATGTACGCCGTTGGATGATTGCCGACAAGACAGAGAACAAAACCATGCATGGCTTTGAGATAACCCGCACCAAGGATGGTTATTCAGGCAAGACCATTGATGTGCGCAAACATGTCTTCCGGAAAGCCGAGTACTTCTGGCCTATTCCCTATACGGAGATTGTCAAGAATCCGGAACTCATACAAAATCCTTATTACGATTAATGATGAAAACCTCTGCTGATATTCAGCGGATACCAATAAATAAAAAACATACATATGAATGTAAAAAACTTTATAGGAAACCTCGCATGTATCTTTACTGTGGCTTTCATGGTAGGATGCAGTGCCTTTAATGATGACAGCGACCCGTATGGAGTCGGTGAGGCGACAAAGGACATCAGCGGAGTATGGAAACTTCTTTCTGTATCCAGAAACGACATAGACATTACAAATGAGATGGATTTCACACAGTTCACCCTGAACATCAATCCTGATGGAACATACCATATTGACAATTATCTTCCATTTGTGGTTGAGAAGGATGGCAGTTGGAGTGTTGACAACGCCCGTTATCCGTTTCATCTCTCGTTTATGGAAAACGGTGCAACAGACAGTACTACCATTGACATAAACTATCCTATTACAGACGGTCGACGGTCAATGATTGTAAGTCTGTCACCGGGTTGTGGAAACAACACTTACACTTATACACTGCAACGTGAATCAAATAGCATAACAAACAATAAATAAATGCCATGAATAGAATCTTTCAAAAAAAGCGGACGATGCCAGCCTTTGTCGCATTGATGGCTGTGTTGCTTATTGTGTCATGCGGTATGTTTATCGACGGATACAACATCGCACAGATTGACGAGAATGGCAAAGAGGTGTATTACGCTTACGCCGGACAGAATATGGAATTTTCGGTAAACGGTCATTTGGAATGTAACACACAGGATAACAACGGTGTTACAGGCAACCTTGTGTTCGCCATGCTTGTGCCAAAAGACTGGAATTTCGCAGACAATGCGGTGGTGACATATAAAAACGATTTAGCTGATAATCCGGACGAGCTTCTTGCTATGGAATTAATGCCTTCCACTTCTCTGCCCAAGAATGGAGGGGGAAAGACGTGGCAGCAATGCCTGCAGAACCGTTATGGAGTGGGACCGAACGTGTTGGAAGATATGGAGTGGGTGGTTTTCCAGACTGCCAGAAAATGGACCATTCTCAACAACCAGACCCCAAAGTACACCATATACATCAAAGCAAAAGCCGGCAGAAAGAACTTGCGTTGCAAACTGGGATTCTTCGTTGATGATACCGATGATGGATTCTCTACCGACGACCGTCGCTACAAATGCCTGTTTGCAAACGAGTGTTTCGAGATAGTAGGCGGACAGGGTATGACCATTGATTTCTGCAACAAGCATTATAACAAGGTCACTCCGCTTACAGCACTGCAGAACGACCTCCTTACAGTGAGCTATGAGGGTGACATCGCGACGAACGGACTTAACGCTTATAATGAAATATATCTTAAAGGGGAAGCTATCACAAAAAGCGGTCGTATATTCAGAGTCAACAGGCGTGACGGTACGACTCTGATGAAGCGCGTCGGCACACAGGGCAAGACTTACACAAAGACTTTCTGGCCGGTCAGCTTTTTCGGCATACCGTCTGATGAGGAAATAGAATCATTCAACTATTGGTTTACCAATGCCGACGGTACAGAAACAATAACACAGTCGGATGACGACAATGTCCAAAATGGCACACCTCTGCCGGAGACGAAGGAGCCTTTCAACTTCAGGTTCAACTGTGATTAACTTAAATGAGAACGACAATGAAAATGAATCATTATATTATAGCCATTGCGATGGTTGCACTGTCCATGCAGTCAGCATTGGCGCAGACTGCAGAGCATGGCAGGATACTGGTCTATGACGAGAACAATCAGCCTGTTCCTGGAGTTGTGGTCAGCATTAAAGGGCAGAACAAGACCGCCACGACTGACGCAGACGGGGCATTCGCGCTTGATTACGGTGATGACGATGTTCTCACCTTCAGCCATGTAGGTTACCTATATAAAGAGAATCGTGTGAAAGTAAAAGCAGGCAAAGACTACATCGTTTGTCTGAAAGACCGCTTTAAGGATGAGCTTGCCGGCTATACAAACCATTTTAGTGAGTACCAGAGTGCCGATGACAATCTTGGTGCTGTGAGCACTGTAATGGGACGAGACCTGCAAAAGTATCTTTCCACCGACATTATCACCGGCCTGCAAGGACGCATGGCAGGATTCAACATCTCCCAGTATCGCGGCTTCGACCTGCAACGTACAAGCGTTAATACAAAAGGTGATCTCATCGGTAACCGTCCTGCCAGCTATGGACAGATGCCTTTTAGCGATAACACCCGCTTCACTTTAGGTGCACGTGGCTTGGCTCCTGTTGTCATTGTGGACGGTGTGGAGCGTGAATTCTTTGCTCTGGATCCTGAGAACATCGAATCTGTAACTTTAGAGAAAGACGCTTTGTCTTCTTTGTTTCTTGGAATGAAGAGTTCCCGCGGTGCGCTTGTCATCACAACAAAAAATCCTACGAATGGCAAGCTCCATTTCAGTTTTACCGGTAAAAACGGCGTTCATAGCAACATAAAGACTCCCAAACCACTTAACGCGCAGGAATATTCATGGCTTCTTAATGAAGCTCTCTCTAATGATGGAAGTAAGACAATATATTCTTCTGATGACTTCCGAGCATTTGGTGATGGTAGCCGGCCTTATATGAATCCGAATGTCAACTGGTATGACGAACTTCTGAAGAAGAATGCGCTTTCACAGTCGTACAATCTCAACGTTTCTGGTGGTGGCAAAGCAGCGCAGTTCATCGTGTCTTTGGGTTATAATAACGAGAACGGACTTTTTCGTGAAGGCAGACAGAATGACTACGATACAAACTTTAAAGTAGACCGATACATGATTTCATCGAAGATAAATGTAAACATCACCCGTGATTTTACAGCTTCGCTCGATGCCGTCGCCCGTGTCATAAAAGGAAACCAGCCGGGAGGAAACGGGTCTGGTTACAGTGACCTGCTTCTTGACATATATCAGACTCCTAACAATGCCTATCCTATTTTAAACCCCAACGGCACATATGGTGGAAATGCATCGTTCACCAATAACCTTGAGGCTAAATCTATGGATTCCGGATATATGACAGATAATACACGGGATATCTTTGCCGTGTTACGGATGAAATATGACTTCAACCGGTTGGTTAAAGGACTGTCCGTACGTTTCACAGGCAGTGTTGCAAACCAAAACAGGACTGCTGTCATCCGTACCAAGCAAAATCCTGTATACCGGTACTTGGTAAATCAGGACGGTAAGGAAACGTATACTCTATACGGAAAGTCTGAGTCGCAGAGCAATAATTTCCGTCAGGTAGGGACTTATCAGAAATTGTATGGTCAGTTGGCTGTAGATTACCAACGTCAATGGGGACCTCATGACTTCAAGGCAAGTCTGCTTGGAGATACACGTCATGAGGTTGTGCAGTACGATCTTCCGATGATTCCCAGCAATGTCATGGAGAATGTAAAGTACAATTATGCTAAACGTTACTTTGCCGAGTTTGCTCTTATTCAGAGTTACTTTAACCGCTATGCTCCAGGCAAACGCTGGGGAGATTTCTGGGCTGCCGGAATAGGATGGAATATAACTAACGAGAATTTTATGAAAGATGTTAGCTGGCTTGACAACCTTAAATTCCGCACAACGTATGGTTATACAGGCAATGGAATCGACAACTCAGGTTACTATAGATATCGTGAGACTTTCCAACAGAATGCCACCACGAGCTATCCTCAGGGTACATCTATGAGCAATGGTATTTTTACCATTGAGGTGACGCCTGTGGCAAACCCTTTCATCACATGGGAAAAAGCACACAAATTGAATATCGGCATCGATTTTTCAATGTTCGGCCGCAGACTTAGCGGAACTGTGGATTTCTATAACAACAACTTTTCCGACGTGCTCCAGACTCGCGGTAAGAGCATAGCCCTTCTTGGTGCTTCTTATCCTACAGAGAACATCGGAAAACAGCGCCGCAGCGGTATTGAGATAGAACTCGGATGGCAGGATCATATAGGCGCGCTTAACTATTATGTTAATGGTAACTGGACTTTGGAGAAAACCAAGATGATTTACATGGACGAGCAACTCACTCCGTTCGCCTATCAGCGTCTCACAGGACGTCCGCTCGGTGTAACACTTGGTTTACAGTGCGACGGTTTCCTTACGGCAGAGGATATTAGAAACGGTTATCCTGTAATGGCTGGTTATGAAGCCCAACCCGGTGATGTGAAATATGTAGACAAAAACAACGACAATGTAATTGACGAATATGACCGCACCGTCATTGGCGGTGACAAGCCTTTACAGTATTTCGGATTAGACATGGGCGTTGAGTACATGGGAATAGAGTTTTCCATGCTTTGGCAAGGTGTATACAACCGTGACATCTACGTCAGTGACCGTACTCTCGTAGAGGGCTTCCAGACTTACGGGCAGTCGTATGGACAGGCATATCGCAATCTGCTTGCGCGCTGGACGCCTGAGACGGCAGCTACAGCTAAATATCCCCGTCTTTCAGCTGGTGGAAACACATACAACTACGGTGGCATGTATGGCTCCTCATTATGGATGCACAAGGGCAACTTCATACGTCTTAAGAATATCACACTGGCATACAACCTCCCTGAGAACTGGAGCAACAACATCCTTGGAGGTCTGCGGGTGAAGGTCTTCGTCAGTGCTGAGAACGCTCTCACTTTCTCTTCGTGTGATTTGGTTGATCCGGAAGTGAGTTTTACGTCTTCACCAATCCAGAAATGTTTCTTTACAGGTATAAGCCTTAATTTTTAAAACTTCTGAAGTATGAAAAATAACAAATATATCTTTCTGGTACTGACATGCTGTACGCTGGTTGTGACATCCTGCATGGATCATTACGAGTCGTTGCCTGCCGATGAGTTTACCGAGGATTACCTTTTTTCCAGAACTGATTCCAATGGAACACAGGCGCGGCAGTTCCTCAACTCCATTTATGGTATTCTCGAGAATGGTCATAATCGTGTCGGTGGTGATTATCTTGACGCTTCAACAGATGATGCCATAAGTGTGAATGTCAATAACGAGCCTGATGTATATCGCATCTATAAAGGTCTCTATACGGCAAGTAATATGGTATCCGGTGACATGATGTGGAGCCAATACTATGATGGTGTTAGAAAGGTCAACCGGTTTATACGTGGCATTGACAGAGTTCCGTTCCGTACCACTTATGTTAATGCGCTTGGCGAAAAACGTCCGCTTGGCGTGTCGATGAAAGCGGAGGCAAGGTTTCTTAGAGCCTGGTTCTATTTTCAGCTTGTCCGCCGCTATGGAGGTGTCCCTCTTATGGGTGATAAAGTGTATGGTCTTAACGACAATATTGAGTTGCCGCGAAATAGCTTTGCAGACTGTGTTGATTATATTGTGGGTGAACTTGATTCTATCCGCGACTCACTCCGTACACTGCCTATAAGCAATGCCGCTGAGTTCGGACACGTGCCTACCAAAGAAGCTTGTATGGCTTTTAAGTCGAGAGTATTGCTTTATGCCGCAAGTCCGCTCTTTAATGGTAATACGATGGATAAAGGCAATGCCCTCGTGGGATACACCGATTATGACATTAACCGTTGGAAGCTTGCCGCCGATGCCGCAAGAGAGTTCATCGACACATTTGGAGACAATGGTTCTGGTAGTGTTATTCTGGACGATGATCCCCGTGACGCTTTTCTTGACTTTTATAATTATGCAAAGAATCCCGAGCTGATATTCTTTAGAGCAGGCGGCAGCAACTATTCGATAGAGAGCACTAACGGTCCTCTTGGCTTTACCGGAACAAATCTCGGCAATGGTCAGACTTGTCCGTCCCAGAATCTTGTGGATGCTTTCCCGATGATTGACGGTCGTTCAATTTCTGACCCCACTGATGCGGAATACAAATATGACGAGCAGCATCCTTATGACAACCGTGATCCGCGTCTTAAATATACGATTCTGTATAATGGCTCTGATTGGCTCGGCACCAAACTGCAGACATGGCAGGGAGGAGCGAACAATCCAAGTGGCGGGTCGCGTTATTCACGTACAGGCTATTATATGCGCAAATTCATGGGAAAATTCGAGAACTCTGACTCATACAGCAATCAGACGCATTTGTGGGTGATTTTCCGATACGCAGAAATCTTGCTCAACTTCGCGGAGGCTGAGAACGAGCTTCTCGACGCCCCATCCAAGGAAGTATATAATGCTATCATTAAGTTGCGCAAGCGTGCAGGCATCAAGAAGGGCAATGTGAAGGGATATACCTATGGCTTGAAAGAAAATATGACAAAAGAAGAGATGCGGACGGTCATACGTAATGAGCGCCGTATCGAGATGGCATTTGAGGAGCAACGGTTCTACGATATTCGCCGCTGGAGAATAGCGGAGGATGTATTCTCCAAACCCATTCAGGGAATGCATATAACTGTAGGAAACGGTCAGACAGTCTATTCTCGTGAGAACCTTATGACGACTGATTTCGATTCGAAGTATTATCTTTACCCTATCCCCTATAGTGAAGTTACTAAGAACGTTAATATGAAACAAAATCCTAAGTGGTAAACTATGAAACGACTGATATTCTTTATAACCTGCTTTTGTGTTTGCATTGTCTCATTCGCACAAGAGATTAGTGTAAGCGGTAAGGTCACCTCTTCTGATACCGGAGAGGAAATGGTGGGAGTCACCATTAAAGGCTCCGACAAAAGTCATATGGCAATCACAAATATAGACGGTGTTTTCCATATGAAGGCACGTGTCGGAGAGAAACTCTTGTTCTCGTGTATCGGATATCTGGACAAGACTGTCGCTGCAAGTGAGAGTATGAATGTTGTTATGGAGCCGGACAACAGCAACCTTAACGAAGTCGTGGTTGTCGGCTACGGACAGGTGAAGCGTCTGACCAACACAGGTGCTGTGAGTGCTGTCAATGGGTCGGAACTGCGTAAAGTGCCGGTGAGCAGTGTGCAGAACACGCTTGCGGGTAAGCTGCCGGGATTCTTCTCGCAGCAGCGCAGCGGCCAGCCCGGCAAGGATGCTTCTGATTTCTTCATTCGTGGAGTCAGTTCGCTTAATGGCGACGGCAACAAGCCTCTGATTATTGTCGATGATATAGAATACGGCTATGACCAGCTGTCGCAAATCAATGTCAATGAAATTGAAAGTATTTCCATTCTTAAAGACGCCTCCACGACTGCGGTCTATGGTATTAAAGGTGCCAATGGAGTGTTGGTGGTGAAGACAAGACGCGGAGAGAAGGGTGTGCCGAAGATTAACGTGCGTTTGGAGACTGGCTTGCAGGCTCCTGTACGTAAGCCGAAGTTTCTCGGTTCGTATGAGACCGCGAGACTCGTCAATGAGGCTTATGCCAACGACGGATTGCAGCCTGCCTTCACAGAGGAGGATTTGGAACACTTCCGTACTGGTGATGACCCATATGGCCATCCAGACGTGAATTGGTATGATGAAATATTCAAGAGCACCGCTCAACAGTCCAATGCAAACGTAGATATATCAGGAGGCTCAGACCGTTTGAGATACTTCATTTCCGTCGGCTATTTCAGCCAGAACAGTCTTATGCGTGACTTCGATTCCGGTGATGAATTGAATAGTGATTATCGCTACCGCAGATTCAACTTCCGTTCCAATTTGGATTTTCAGGTAACAAAGAATCTTTCCATGCGGTTGGATATAACATCCCGGTTTATGAATATCAACGAACCGAGGGGTATCAATACCACGGGCGAAATATATAATTTTGAGTCAATGCATCCTTACTCTGCTCCGGTGCTCAACCCTGACGGGTCATACGCCTATCTGTATGACACCAACAGCCGTCGCCCTACCTTGAACGCCCGCCTGGCAAACGAGGGATACAACCGTACGCGTCGTAACGACAACAACCTTCTCTATAATGCAAATTGGAAGATGGATTTTATAACACCGGGTTTGTCCACCAATGTACGTTTGGCTTACTCCAGCATCGATGAGAACGCACGCTCGGCGTGGCGCTCTGAGTATCCTACGTATCACTACAACTCTGCCACCGGTATTTATAATATCAACCCTGACAACGTCTACACCAAGGGTGTCCCTGCCATCACTGTGGATCCGCATAGTGGTATCACCGACCTGAATCTTATGGCATCTGTTAATTATGCCCGCGTATTCAATGAGGTACACGACATCAATGCCATGTTGCTTTACAACCGCGAGGAGACCACCGTTGAGTATAACAGCAACTCTGGAGCATATGCGCCGCAGGTGCCCACAAAGTTTCTCGGCACGACATTGAAACTGAGCTATAAGTACGCCAGCAAATACCTTGTTGATTTTAATGTCGCATACAATGGCTCCGACAGGTTCAAAAAAGGTCACCGCTACGGCTTTTTCCCTGCTGTAGGTCTTGGCTGGGCTATATCTGAGGAACCTTGGTTCAGAAACAATATTAAAAATGTAGATTTAATGAAAATACGCGCTTCATATGGTCTGGTAGGTTCTGATGTCGCCATGGGCAACCGCTATCTTTACAATCAGGTGTATGAACGCGGAGACTCATATAATTTTGGAGATTACGAGCAGGAGATTTTTCAGGGCTATCGTGAAGGTGCGCTCGGTAATGACAATGTGACATGGGAGAAAGCGCGTAAGTTTGACATCGGTCTTGACATGAACCTGTGGAACTGTATTTCACTGACCGTCGATTATTTCTATGATAAACGCTACGACCAGCTTGTTTACCGCAATGACATTCCGCTTATTCTTGGTATTGGCACCTCACCTGTCAATGTGGCGCGGACATCCAACCAGGGATTCGACGGGCAGATAAGCTATCGTGACAGATGGGGCAAATTTGATTTCAATACCAGTTTCGTGTTCTCGTATGCTAAAAACAAGATTATCTATGAGGCTGAGGCTCAGCAGATATATCCATGGTTGGCTGCCACAGGTCATCCTATTGGACAGATGTTCGGATACAAATGTCTGGGATATTATACTCCCGAGGATATAGCATTGATTGAATCAGGAGCTCCTGACGCTCCAGCAGTGCCAAGCACTGATATCCCTGTACAGGCAGGCGACCTGAAATATAAGGACCTGAACCATGACGGCATCATCAATGACTATGACAAGTGCGCCATAGGCAAGCCCAATCTTCCCAACACCACTTTTGGATGGACCGTCGGAGGCAGTTGGAAAGGGTTCACCCTGAGTGTGCTGTTCCAAGGTTCGTTCAACTATAGTTTCAGCATCGTCGGAACAGGTATCGAACCTTTCAAGAGTCAGTTCCAGCCTCTGCACGAGAAACGCTGGACATTGGAGCGTTGGCAGAATGGGGAGGACATTGAGTTCCCGCGCCTTACCAGCAATCCTTCTACCGTAAACTCGGCTGAGGCTTATATGTCCGACTTCTGGCTCATCGATGCATGGTACATACGCCTTAAGACCGTCGACCTGTCTTATGACTTCCCTCGCAAGTGGATTCCTAAGTTCATGAGCGGGCTTCGGCTGTACGCCAATTGCTACAATCTCTTTACGTGGACAAGCTACAAGAAGTATCAGCAGGACCCGGAGATACAGACTAATTCTGCTGGCGACGCCTACATGAATCAAAGGGTTGTCAACTTTGGTGTCAATATAAGCTTTTAGTGAAATGCTTGTGATAGGTCTCTTTTAAAAATATTGTAAGTAACAGTATCTTTTCATGCGTGACTTATAATCAAACCGGAATGGGTCGTCAGACTTCATCCGTGTTTCGTACTGCTGCAGTCAGTTTGGTTTCTGCTTTATCGAAGATGTTTGGGCTACATCGGGATAAGTGGAAACCAAACTGACTGCAGCAGTGCGTAAGAGGGATGAAGAAGTAGACAATCAATCACAATGACGGCGCAAGCCCAGTAGAGACGCAAGATTTTGCGTCTCCCGATTAGTCCATTGCAATATACGGATGCGATGAATACGCTGACAAACAAATGCTTTCCTTGCTTGTGAGACGCAAGATTTTGCGTCTCTACTTTTGTTTAACGCTTATAATATCTTTGATTTTTCCTAATATACTTAATGGCGTCCGCCCAGTAGAGACGCAAGATTTTGCGTCTCCCGATTAGTCCATTGCAATGTAAGCATGTAATAATACGCTGACAAACAAATGCTTTCTTTCCTTGTGAGACGCAAAATTTTGCGTCTCTACTTTTTCCATCTGCGCATAACAATATAATGTATTCCAAAAAACAAACATGCTTGCATCTGTATGCATTAAGTATGTGCATAATTATTCATTCCCGTCCATCCTCAACTCCGCGAGAGCTTCCTACAGCCGACGGCATAGGCTCACGGACGCGAATACGCGGGTTTTGCGCGGTTTGGGTAAGGTGCTGACAGTCAAAGGAATGTGTGTTTTTGTGTTGCAAGACGGTATCTGCCGTGCTGCGGAAGAGCCTTTTCGGTGTCGCGATACGGGCTTTCCTGTGGTGTGAAAAGGGCTTTTTTATGGTGCGGAAAGTGCTTTTCTGTGGTGCGGGATGGTGGTACAGGCATGACGGTTATGTGAGGAATGTCCGCCGGAGTGGGTTTTATGGCGGTGCGGAGGGTATGGAGGTGCATGATTTGACGGTGTGACGGACTGCTCGGAACGGTTTTTGTTTTCTGTTTTGAAAGAAAAAAATGTAATGATTTTTTACTGTCCTTATTGCATAAATATTCATTTCCGGCAATGCCGCGTGGTTCTTTTTTCACATCCGTATATCCGTCCCGCGCGTTCGTCCGACTGTTTTGTGATGCCAAAGAAACATAGCCACAAGCAACACGATGGCAATGAAATGCGCGCAATGATATGGTGAGGATGAATGCGTTTTCCCTCGGGAGACGAAAGGAGGGGCACCGAATTCAGGTGAGGATATTGCCTGGCATTGTGTGGCTTTCCCCTCGGGAGACGCAAGATTTTGCGTCCCCGCTTTGGTTTGCGACGGATTACATCGTGGGAAACATGGAAACTTCATGACGCAGCATCGAGGAAAAGGGATGAAGGCAAATCAACCGGCATATGTTCACCATCAGCGTACTGATGACCTACTGGGATGAAAACCGCCCGCAGCATCATAAAAACGTCATGGCTGAATGCGGACTAAACACCTCGTGAAGCATCCCTCAACACATCGTTGATGAGTTCCGCCTCACGGCTCTTCGGCAATTGCCCAGCCATATGACGCCGTGCCTCGTCGCCTATGCGGCGCGCGGTGTGAGGCTGTTCGAGCAGCAGAGCCATGTCACGCGCCATTGACATGTAGTCGCCCTCGTCCACAAGCAGCGCGGTGACGTCGTGACGTGCGACGAACGGAATGCCGGCATGGCGTGTCGAGATGACAGGCACTCCGGCTGCCATCGCCTCCATCACCGATACGGGAGTGCCCTCGCAGTCGCCGTCGGGAGCCGTCATGGAATGCTGCACATAGGCTGTGGCTCTCTCCAGAAACTGTCCGTGCGCGCTTCTGTCTATCCATCCGGGAAAGCTGACGGCACCGTCTATGCCCAGCAATGCCGCCAGCTGACGGGCAGATTTGAGCAACGGTCCGTCGCCAGCCATCACCAGCCGTGCCTCAGGATGGGTCCGCACAAGCTCCGCAAAGGCAAGAAGCACGGCTTGGGGACTCTTCTTCTCCACGAATCTGCCGCAGAAGAAGAACATCGGTTCGGCAAGCGTGGCGCGAAGCTTATAATAGAAAGGTGACGGCAGACAGGGCACGCTCACAACCGGCACGCGGCATCCCATGAGCCGGAGACGCTCTGCAAGGTGGGGCGAGGCGCAGAGCACGCAACGGGCATAGGCAAAGAGACGGGCGTAACGCTCGCGGTAACGGCGCATCACATCGCGCCGCGTGGCGTCCATGCCGTGGAAGAACGGCACCACGGCGACACCGGCATGGCGATAGACCGGCAGCAGGTCGGCAGCCGATGTGCCGAACTCGCTTAGCACAACCGTGGTGTGCCGGTGCCGCAACCACCTCGACAGCAACAGCTGTTCGGCTGTTAGACCATGAAAAGCTCCGCGCCACAGTCTGTGCAGTACTGGTGTTGGGTGCCGCTCGCGTCTGGTTATTCCCCCATGCTGATGGT
>OHAI01001851.1_pt1 | contig 15947 bp, 16 predicted proteins | sample 1577091 | NCBI WGS metagenome assembly OHAI01 (sample SAMEA3541548, study PRJEB24748) | human gut metagenome | biome: human gut; feature: human-associated habitat; material: faeces | place: China | collected 2012
TGAATGAAGGGGGGAATGTGGTGAATATTGCTATTGAGTTGAACGGGCACACCAGGTTTTACCAAAGTACGGATGAAATCTATGAGCGGTTTCATGCATTCGCTCAGATTGGTAGAACACGCCGGCCAATAGTTCATCTGTAGATTGATATTGTTGTGATAGTCCACACGCCACGGACCATCTACATTATTATGCCATATACCTTGCAAATTGGCAGGAAGATTGCTGGGACGAGAACTGGCTATCAACAAGTAACGGCCAAACTGATAGTACAATTGTTCTAAATAGAAATCTTTTTGACCTTCGCGATAACGACTCAAACGTTGAGTAATCGGCATATCACGAAAATCAGATGAATTTGTCAAGTTCAGTTTCACACGGTTGAACAATGCTGTATAATCTGCATAGTGAGCTTGATATAACGCTTCATAGCCTTGTTTTTCTGCCTCATTTATCCAATAAGTTGTCGTTTCTTCCGGATTTACTCCCACATACGTTTTCGGATTAGTGAAGTCAGGGTTGAAATTAATCAGATAGTCAGTATCAGCTGTAATCAGAAATACCACCTCATCCGCTCCTTCGATAAGGAGTTGGTCATGAGTATTCGTTACAGTTCCACCTTGCGTTAAAACCCGCATACGCACTACATACTCCATACTATTATTATCTAATCTGGCTCGAAAAACCAATCCATTTTTCCCTTCTGGTTGTAAAGAGCCTGCCGAAACCGGATTAGGAGCATAGCTGAATCTAAGGTTCTGTTTAGCAGGGCGGTCAGCACTATAACGCATCACCAAAACGTTTGCAGGATAAGATATAAATGAAGTACGCTTATATTTTACTCCATCTTTGCAAAATTGTACTATTGCACGGGCTGAATCGAGCGACAGTTCACGGCGATATCCGCTTATCCCAATAGTACTTAGTCCTGTTTCTATGTAGAATTCTCCCATCGTCGTAAAGTTACCGAACCGGAATGGGTCTTCTTTATAAGATTCATATGGAACTGTACTGTTGAAGTTCTGGCAGGTCAGACGTTCGGCCTTTTCTTGATTACCTTCAGTAAAGGCTTTACGAATCTCGTCAAGAAGATAAGCAGACTGCTTATTTACATTCCAATAATACGCCGCTCCCTTAGCGGTATTCGGTCCTCCTCTCCATAAGGTTTTCTCGTTAAAGGTAATACGTTCGGCTTCTATTGATCCTAAAATATTAGCACCTATACTGCCATTGCCCAAAGGCAAGGAAGCTGATTCCCATTCTGCATCCGGATTCTTAGCATGGTCTCCAGCTGAAATAGGTTTCTTATCCTTCCATAATTCCGGATTTCCACCATACCATACAGCATGACCGTTTAACGTCGTGGGAGTATCAAACCAGTAAGACAAGGGTGGTTGTATGCCCTGACCATAAACGCCAAGGCTCATTAACAATCCTATAAATATAATCCTGTTTCTTTTCATATTATCCATAAAGTACATACCAAGCAGCTCACACAAAAGAGAATCATAGCAATGAGTTGATTCCTGCGATAGCATTTCCGCATCCACTTCTTCCATCTCTGTTATTTCCGGATTTCCTCTACTACTGCACGCTGTAAAGAAAGTGAATTTTCATAATCACAGTCGGTGGCCAAATCCCATGACATCACACCACGCATGTGCTGGCCGAGCGGTTACCCAACTATGAATCGGCAACATACTGAAGAAAGTTTCGTCTAACTTATCTTTCAATTCAGTACCCAAATACATATTAAAATAGGCATTCATAAATGGAAGTTTCAGAAATGCCGTTGTTTTTCCTGCAGAAACTCCATCAACAAACAATTCTGTGTTTTGGGCTACTCCATCATGAACCAGCGACACATGATGCCAAGCACCTGTTTGCAGCGAGGCTGTAGTATAGGTATGGGTTGTATTATCTACAAAGAAAGTCAACTTGCCTACAGTATCACCTAATTTCAAACCAACCTTTGGGGCATTGTTCCCATTCTGTTTTTTAAAGAGGAATAAACAATTTTAGTGAAAAAGGAGAACAAATGAAATTGAATAAATTCATCAAATATGTTGGTTTAAGCCTTGTGGGCTTAGCAGCAGTTGGGACTTTGGTAGCCTGCTCATCCAAGTCATCAAGTAAATCAAGTGGAAAACGGACCATTGAAGTTGCAACAGTTGGAACAACCAAACCCTTCACCTATGATAAGGACGGGGAATTGACTGGTTATGAAATCGAAGTCATGCGTGAAATCTTCAAAGGTTCAGATAAGTATGAAGTCAACTTTAATAAGACAGAGTGGTCTTCTATCTTTGCGGGCTTAGACGGTGATCGTTACCAAATCGGTGTCAGCAACCTTAGCTACGATAAAAAACGTGCGGAAAAATACTTGTACCCAAATCCTTACGCTAAGAACCCAGTGGTCTTAGTAGTCCGTAAAGATTCAGGTATCAAATCACTAGACGATATCGGTGGCAAGTCTACAGAGGTCATCCAAGGAACTTCTACAGCGAAACAGTTGGAAGCCTACAATAAAGAGCATAAGGATAATCCAACTGAGCTCAAATATACAGAGGGTACCATCCAATCCATTCTTGCTAATTTGAGCGATGGCCGTTCAGATTATAAGATTTTTGAACGTTTGACAGTTGAAGCCTTGATCAAGGACCAAGGGTTGAATAATTTGGAAGTGATTGAACTTCCAAGTGATCAACAACCATACGTTTACCCAATCCTTGCCAAAGGTGAAAAAGAATTGGAAACCTTCGTCAACAAACGGATCAAAGAGTTGTACGAAGACGGGACGCTTGAAAAGTTGTCTAAGAAGTACTTTGGTGGAACCTACCTTCCAGAAGCTTCTGATATTAAATAAGGTTATTTAAAAACATCATAAGGAGAAAGAATATGAAATTGAAAAAAATTTTAGCACAGTCATTAGCTGTGGCTATGGTATTGTCAAGTGTTCCGGTTGCTAACTTTACAGCACTTGCAGCAGAAGATACTGTAGCATATGCCAGTGACGATGCAAGCACTGTTGATGCGACGGCAGATGCACTTCCGGCACCATATATGGATACAAAAATCTGCAGCTGACAGTTAATCAAAATGTAGATGTGACAACAGCTGACTCGCCAAGTACAGCAAAAGACACGAATATTCTGACAAACAATGATGGGGCATTTTTGGCGATTAATGGTAATGATAGTGGGACATGGATCAATTTTCACTTTCATGAGGCACAGACTGTAGCAGGATTTTTATATTATTTATCAGAAGGTCAGTTAAATGGATATGTCAAGTTTGCAAAAGTGGAAGTGAAGACAGAAGGCAGTGATAGCTATCAGAACGTATATGAGAACGAAAATGCCTGGGAGAAAAAGAATGTTACACGTGCAGCACTGTTTACACCGGTTTCAAAGGTTACAGATGTGAAATTTTATGGCATCTCGTTCAATGGTATTGCTAATTATATGCAAATCAATAAGATGCGAATCGTGACTGTCCCGGAAAATGCAGCACTTGTGACAGCGACAGCATCTACATCGAATGAAGAACTGGGAACAGTGACTGTGGATGTTGCTGAGGCAAAAGGAAAATCAAATACTGTACAGGTGATGCAGGGTGCTCCTGTGAAATATCAGGCAACCGCAACGAAAGCAGGCGAATTCGTTGAATGGCGTGATGCTTCCGGCAAAATTGTCAGCAACGATGCAGTGTATACGACAACGGCTGAAGAGGATATCACACTGACAGCAGTTTTCAGAGACGCTTACTATGAAAAGATTGATCAGAGTATTCTGAAAGCAAATGCAAAAGATAATTCGCATGCAAATGGCAGCATTAAAAATAATGTGGCCTATGATGGAGCGGCGATCAATGCTTTTGATGGTAATGTTGATACTTTATGGCATGAAAACTATGATAATACCGGAGCAGGAAGTCAGGCAAAACCATCCGTTTCCAATCCAATCTGGATTCAGACAGGTTTTGGAGCAGAAAATGGCAAAAATAAGATTGAGACAGTGGGATGCCTGACTTACCGTGGAAGACCGGATACTTATACGAGTGGAAGCGGAGTGAAGTCAACGCGTATTTCAGATTACGTTATTCTGGCGGCATGTAAAGAGAGCGGCTCACCAAAAGCCGGTGACTGGGCAGTTGTAAAAGCAGGAACAATGTCATCTAATATTTCTGCCGGAAATGCAGTTGAAACAATAACCTTTACACCGGTAAAAGCAACTCATATCCGACTGGTCACTTTATCTGCATATAATTCAGACAACTATGTATGTGCCGGTGAAATCAATCTGTACAGAGTGAAGGATACTTCAGCAAAAGTCTCAGAACTGGAAAATATTTCAAAAAACACTGGTATTGAGAATGGAACGGTAACGATACTGCCGCCTGGATATAAGACAACAGATGATTCAAGTGCAAGTGCAGCAAATGGTGAATCAGCTTCGATAATAGGAAAATACCTGTCAGGAACGACACGAAATGTTACTTTGTATGCAGCACCAAATGAAGGATATGTTTTCAATGGTTGGAAGAAGGATAATGCAGTTGTTTCAAGAAGTTCATTTTCTTTAACGAATACGTATGAATGTGCCAATTATATACCAACTTTTACTGAACAGCTTTCCTGCTCTCTGATAAGTATACAGCAGGATAATGTACGAGCTAATTCAGCACAGGGAACAAGCACTGGAAATGATGGTCCTGCCTGGTATGCATTTGATGGAATCGAAGCCCATCATTGGCATACAAAATATAATAATACTGGTAGTGGAGAAGGCGGGATACCGTCGTCAACAAATAAGTTGTGGATTGAAGCTGGATTTGGCTCAGAGAAAAATATCAGAAAGCTTACATATCGATCAAGATCAGATGTTGTCTCCTGTAATGCAAAAGATTATGAAATTTTGGCGGCAACTACAACAAAAGAACAGCCAAGTGATAGTGATTTTGTGGTTGTTTGCAAAGGACAGTTTGAAAATAATAATGAGGAACAGACGGTGATTCTTCCGTTTACTGTAAAAGCAACCCATATTCGGTTACGTGTATCATCGGTGTACGATCATAACAACTCTTATCTTACTGCATCTAAAATAACCTTATGGCAGGAAGATGATGCAAATGACAGTGATGTGTCCAAAGTGATATCTGTTCCATCAGTTAGAAGCAATGATATAAATTTAGGAACAGTGTCTACAGATAAGAGTTTAATGTTGGATAAGATTGATACTGCTGTTACTATGACAGCAACTCCGGCTTCTGGTTGCCATTTTGTAAAATGGCTGATTACAGATGCTGAAGGAGCAACCACTGAGAAATCAACAGCAGTACTTAATGAAGTCGTAAACAATAACAGTCAGTACTCTTACATGGCACTGTTTGCAAAGGATGCAGAAGTATCGGTGAGTCTTGACCAGACTTATATAACAATGACAGCAGGTGATTCAGCTACACTGACAGCAACTGTAAAGAATGCAACAGATTCAAATTCAACAATTACCTGGAGAACAGATAGACAGGATATTGCAACTGTTACAGATGGAGTCATAAAAGCAGTCAGTGCCGGGGAAGCTACGATCACCGCAACATCAACAGAAGACACTACAAAAAGTGCAACCTGTACAGTAGTTGTAAATGCAGCACCATCCACAGCAGCATTGAAAGCACTCATTGAGGAAGGAAATAAAAAAGTGCTTGAGAATAATCAGGAGGGTAACCCTCATTATTCAAATGCGTCATTAACGAAACTTATAAAAGAGATAGACGCAGCTAAGGAACTTACTGAATCTACAGATTCTGAGGCAATTGCAGCAGAAGAAGCTAAACTGAGAACGGCACTGAATAATCTGGTAAGATTATATAAGATAACAATAAAATCAGGCGAAGGTAATTTAAGTGATCTTAGTTTGAATGCTGTGGATGGTGATGGTGAATACGGAAGCAATGATGCTACAGAAAAAGTTATTTATGTTCCAATGTTTTCAAGAGTGAAGGTAACAGCACCGGGAACAGCAAATAATCAAAAATTTGCAAGCTGGCAGATACCGTCTGAGACTCCGGGAGCTTTTGGAAAAGTTATGTGTACAACCACGAGTTATACATTCTACGTTGTTGAAAATATGACATTGGAGGCTTCTTATATTGAAGAAGAACCGGAAGTAAATATTTTCTGTGCAGGACGTTATCTTACTTCTCTGGGAAAAGTTTCATTCGTTGCAAAACGTTCAGTTGACAAGTCATACAGAGTGATCGAACATGGCATTATTATTACAGATCAGACAGGATGGGATAACCTGTATAAGAATAATACGAATGCAATGGTAAAAGGTGCAACCAGAACAAAGAAATCAATTGCAAAGGGAACTGCAAATAATGGAACTTATGAAGCACGATTAAAAGTGGGCAAAAAAGAAAAATGGTATGGAAGATCTTATGTCACTTATACGGACGGAGATGCAACCTATACCGTATATTCCGATGTTGCACCGTATGAAAGCAAATAATAAAGAGGTGACAAAAAATGAAAAGAAATTATGAAGAACCGGAAATGGAAGTGTTATTACTTGAATTTGCGGATGTGATGAATCAATCTACTCCTACAACTGAGGAAAGCGAATTAGGTCCGGATTTTGGCAATTTTGACTAAAGCATAATGTAATACCTGCACTGCTGGATTGGAGTGCAGGTATTTTTAAACCTGTGAAAAAGGAAGAAAATAGTATGAAAAAGATTATTTATATATGTTTGATATGTCTTATGATCTGTTCCTGTTCCGGATGCAAAAAGAAAGATCAGACACAGCAGATGGCAACAGTAAAACAGGAAAGTGAGACAGAGACAGTAAAAGAAACAGAAACAAATAAGGAAACGGAGATTCAGAATTTACCGCAGAAAACAACAGAAAGTGACAGTACAGGACAGAAAAATACAGAAGCAAGTACTGATAAGCAGGCGGCAGAAAACAGCACGGTAACTTCGCAGGAGAATGTAGAAACAGAAGAACTGGAAATTGGTGGTGAAGACTCATGGGAAGACAGTGCGGACGGCTGGGACTGAAAAACGATAACAAATGCATATGAATGCAGCAAATCTCTGCTTTTCCGGATAGAAGGGCAGGGATTTTTCGCATTATTCTGGAATGCAGTGGAGGAGAGCAACCGATATGCAGCAACGGGAAATAAAACTGGAACAAATAGAACAGACAATCCGGAAAGTTCTCGCAAGGGGTGGTGAGTTTTCTTTTTATCCGGGAGGAACGAGTATGCAGCCGTTTATCGTCCAGGGGCGGGACAAAGTCACACTTGCAGCACTTCCGGACAGGATAAAAAAGTATGATATCATACTGTATAAGCGGGAAAACGGTACATTTGTGCTGCACCGGGTAACAGGAAAAAAAGAAAATGCTTATATATTCCGTGGGGATAATCAATTCTCGGATGAATATGGCATAAAAAGGGAACAGATGATCGGAAGGGTGACAGAAATCATCCGTGGAGATGATGTGATCCCGGTGAATGATATAAAGCATAGGATGTGGGCAGGATTTTGGGTAAATACTGTCTTTTTCAGAAGGGTGAAACGTTTTTGCCTGAAGTGCAGAAAGAAAAAACAGAATCTGGATAAAAATAAGTCATGTTGAATAAAAATAAGAAATAAGTCATGTTGACCAGGAAGACAAATATCGCTATAATTATGGAGTAGAGAATGGTTTTTGCGGCTTAATATTTCGATTCGATAGGAGCAGTGTAAATAATGTTTCCATATTCAGAGTGATAATAAGGAGAAAATTGATATGAAAATCAAAGGAGATTATCTTTTAGATACGATCGGCGGCGAGAAGATGGCTGTGCCGATTACAGTAAATGACGGAGGACTGGCAGGGCTGATCAGGCTGAATGAAGTGGGAGCGTTTCTGTGGGAGAAGCTTCAGGGCGGAACAACAGAGGCAGATCTTGTAAAAGCACTGACATCGGAATACGATGTGAAAGAAGAGAAAGCGACAGCCGATGTGAAGAAGTTTCTGGAAAAACTTCGCACAAAGGGATTGTTGGAGGAGTAGAAAATGGTAACGAAAAACTACCGGTTTGCAGATGTTGCTTTTACATTACAGATGCAGTATCCATATCTGGAGAAGCAGTGCAGAAGTTATGAAGTGGAAGAGCCGGGGATACTGATCGCAGCCAGTGATGAGGAGATCGAAAGAGAGGATCCGTCTGGCGTCAGCAGTTCGAATGGAATGCTGGAGAGTCTGGCGGTGTACCGTAAGATTTCGGAAATTATGGTTGAACACGATACATTTTTGTTTCACTGTTCCGCAGTTGCACTAGACGGTCAGGCTTATCTGTTTACAGCTCCGAGTGGCACCGGAAAATCAACCCACACACGGCTGTGGCGTGAAGTTTTTGGTGAACGTGCGGTGATGGTAAATGACGACAAGCCACTGATCCAGGTGCGAGAGGATGCCATCTATGTCTGCGGCACACCGTGGAATGGCAAACATAACCTGGACAGCAACCAGAAAGTACCGGTCAAAGGGATCTGTCTGCTGGAACGCGGAGAAAAGAACCATATCGAGATGATTTCACCGGCAGATGCGTTTCCGTATTTATTTCGCCAGGTCTACCGGCCGGCAGATCAGGCAAAAATGATTCGGACGATCACTCTGCTCAAGCAGACGGCAGAGCGTGTGCCGCTGTACCGGATGCAGTGTGATATTTCCCATGAGGCTGCCAAAATGGCATGGGAAGAGATGAGTGGTAAGAAAGAAGAACAGAACCGGTGAATGAAAAAGATACGATGAAGAACAGCAGAAAGACCAACGTAAAATCCAATACTTCAGACATAGAAGCAAAAGAAAAGAAAGAGCAGCAGGAACAGGAAAAAATTCTTGCAGCTAAATATCTCATCGAGTTGATCCGTTCTGTCCTTGAAGAGCGGAAACCGCAGCCAAAGCCGGAACAGATTTCCATGAAATGCCTGTTTCTGACAGCAAAGAAACACAATCTTGCCTGTATGGCATACGATGCGGCAAAACAGATCGCAGGCGAGGAAGACAAAGAAGTCATGGAGGCATGGCAGAATTATAACCGTACCTGTATGATTATGAGTGCTGTTCAGGGAAAAGAAGGAGAACGCTTGCTTGAGAGATTTTCGGATAATCAGGTGCGTGTACTGCCACTGAAAGGCTGGATTATGAGGAGATTTTATCCGAAACCAGAGTATCGGCAAATGACAGATCTGGATTTCCTGATCGATGAGGAAAACAGAAAAGCAGTTAAGCAAATTATGACGGATCAGGAGAGATATCAGTTTCAACATATCGAAAATGAAAATACGGTGGACTCCTATCAGAAAGATCCATGGATGCATGTAGAGATCCATAATGATATGATTTCATATAATAAGGAACGATATGAGAACATATGGGAGCGGTGTGAACAAAAAAATGCTGTTTATTCCATGAACTGGGATGATTATTATATGTTCATGTTAGATCATCTGGAGAAACATTTTACCCTTGCTGGATGTGGGATTCGATTTTTGCTGGATGTTTATATTTTTCTGCAGGCAAAAGGAAAGGAACTTCACCGGGATAAGCTGAAAAAAGAGTTTCGAAAAAGAAATCAGGAAGCGTTTTTTAAGCAGGTGGAAGAGACAGCAAATGCCTGGTTTGGGGAAGCATATCATGTTGGAGATACAGAGCTGGAAAAAGTGATACTTTTGTCGGGGACTTTTGGAACAAACAGCCAAAAGTTTGAAAATCGACAGGAAAAGATTCAGAAAAAATATAAGAATAAAAAAGTGGCAAAAGCCATGTATTTCCTGACAAGGACATTTCCGGAGTATTCTTATATGTGCAACATATATCCATTCCTGTATAAAGCTCCGGTATTGATGCCTGTTATGTGGATCGTGCGTCTGATCTGTGCACCTGTAACAAAGATGGACCGCATCCGAAAGGAAGTCGGGTTCTGGAGAAAGATGGGGAAAAAAGAATAACAGATGTTATACCGGAATAAGAGTGGGTTAAAATAATGCGAATGAAGGGGAGAACAGTATGATTGATTTTCACACACATATTTTACCACGGATGGATGATGGAAGCCGCCGCATGGCGGAAACACAGAAAATGCTTAAGATGGAGTATGATCAGGGAGTTCGGCAGGTTGTGGCGAGCTCTCATTTCTATGCCCAGCATGAATTCCCGGAGACCTTTCTAGATCGGCGGGGAAGACGGCTGGCACGTGTAAGAGAAATACTGCATGAGGAAGAATGGGGACAGGAAATGCAGATCTTCGGAGGAGCAGAAGTACTCTATTACAATGGAATGGCAGATTCACCGATGCTTCCAAGTCTTTGTATTGAAGGGACAGATACACTGCTTCTGGAGATGCCTTTTTCTCAGTGGGATAAAGAAGTCTATAGGGAAGTGCGGAAAATCATTGAACACCGCAGGATTAAAGTGATACTGGCTCACGTGGAACGTTACAGTTCGTATCAGAAAAATAAAGATATCTGGGAAGAAATCCTGGATCTTCCGCTGACAATCCAGTTAAATGCAGGAGAGATCCTTCAGTTTGGAAAGAAAAAACTCTGCAGAGAGCTGCTGAACAGCGGGATTCCGGTGCTTCTTGGGAGCGACTGCCATAATACAGGAAGAAGAGCACCGAACATGCTAAAAGGAAAAAAAGCAGTGGAGAAGCTGGCAGGGGCAGGAAAATCAGAAGAGATCGATCGATTGGGAGAGCAGGTATTAAACATATGAAAAGACAGAAAACAACAGGGATCATAGTGCTGCTGGCAGTACTTGTGTGTGTACTTGCTGTGGGAACGTGGTATTTTAGAAAACAGCGGTCAGAAAAGGTATCAGCGACAGAAGGGCAGACCAAGACGCAGCAGAGTGAAACAACGGATGAGCTGGAGCGGCTTTTATGGAACAAAATAAAATTAAACGGGAAAAAATATAAATATTCCACGGACTATGAGACGTATCTGTTTATGGGGACGGATGGCAGCGGTAAGGAAGATGCAGACCGTGATGAGTATATCGGAAATATGGCAGATTTTCTGATGCTTGTGATCGTAAATCGAAAAGAACAGACGTATGCATTCCTGCAGCTGAACAGAGATACGATGACAGAGATCAATCTGATCGGACGCAATGGGAAAGGGATGGCCACCGCCGATATGCAGCTCTGTACGGCACATTGGTACGGAGGTACACCGGAAGAAAGCTGCGAAAATACAGTAAAAGCAGTCTCCAGGATGCTTGGAGGAGTCAAAATCAATGGCTACTATGCGATCAATATGGAAGATATCGGAAAACTGAACCATGCGATCGGAGGAGTTACCGTAACCATCGACAGTGATTTTGGTGATGTAGATCCGACACTGAAAAAAGGCGAGACCGTTACGCTGAGTGATGAACAGGCATATAATTTTCTGAGATATCGTCAGGGAATCGATGACGGCGAAAATACTTCACGTATGAAACGTCACAGACAGTATATGCAGGCATTTATGGCGAAATTAAAGAAAAAAATGCACGATGATCCATCCATTGGGGCAGAAATTTATGAACAGATGTCAGAAGTGGCAGTCACCGATATGAGCGGAGGAGTTCTGACAGACATTCTGACGGATATGCAGCAGGCAACAAACAGGGGAACATTTGAACTGGAAGGTACGATAAAACTCGGTCAGCATCTTGACGATGGATTGGAGCATACGGAGTTTTATTTGGATAAAATAGCCATTGTCAAAACTTTGAAAGACGTGTATAATATGTAAGAAAAATGTAGAAAAAGCAAAAGAGAGGAACTACTTATGGATCAGAGCAGGGAGAATAGAATCGAGGATTCTCAGGACGAAATTGATATTGGCGAACTGCTTCGTTATCTGAAGACAAAATGGATTGTGCTCGTGGCAGTGTTTTTGATCGGTGTGATTGGAGCCGGCGTTGGGACGAAGTGTCTGCGCACACCCAGGTACACAGCAGTGTCCAAACTTTATGTTGTGTCTGCTTCAGGGAAGAATATTGTCAATCTGGATGATTTAAGACTTGGTACAACCTTATCATCGGACTATACAGAGCTTTTGAAGACCAGACCGATCTGCAACGAGATCATCAGCGAACTTGGACTGGATTATACGGTCAGCCAGCTGAAAAGTATGATTTCGATCGTTCCGATCGAAGATACCAGACTGCTGACAGTCAGCGTGGTAAGTGCAGATCCGGAAGAAGCAAAAAACATTGCCAATACTCTGGCAGACAAGGCAGTTACATATCTTCCGAAGCTGATGGGTATCTCAGCCCCGAATATTGCAGAAGAAGCGATCACCCCGGCAGTACCGTCTTCCCCGAGCACAAAGAAAAACGTAGCTCTTGGAGGCATTCTGGCACTGGCACTGATCGTTGGGATCTATACCGTACGTTTCCTGATGGATGATACCGTCAAGACAGCAGAAGATGTAGAAAAGATTATCGGAGTTATGCCGCTTACTGTTATTCTGGAGTATCAGGATAAGGACAAGAAAAAACAGGGAAGACATCGGAGGAAGTAGGTTATGAATAAAGTACAGATCAATAATATGCCGACGCTTACCTATTCTACAGAAGAAGCGATCAACCGATTGAGAGTAAACTTAAACTTTCAGGCAAAAGATGTGAAGAAGATCATGGTGATCAGCACTACCGAGAATGAAGGCAAAAGCTTTGTGGCATTTCATACCTGGAAACAGATGGCAGAATCCGGTATCCACACATTGCTTCTGGATACGGATCTGAGAAAGTCTGTTATGGCAGAAAAATACCAGATGGAGGCAGAAAACGGCAAAAAGCTCATTGGTACATCCCATGTGCTTTCCAAAGATATGCCGTTAAAAGATGCTGTATGGCACACGATTATGCCGCAGGGGGATATTTTACCAAACGTAGAAAACCTGGTAAACCCGGCAATGCTCTTAGAGAGCGAGACATTCCACCGTCTTCTGAATGAGGCGTCCGAAGAATATCGCTATATTTTCATTGATGCACCTCCACTGGATCTGGTATCTGACGGAGAAAAGATAGGTTCCCTGTGTGATGGGGCGATTCTTGTTGTCGCAAGCGGCAAGGTGTCACGTGGCATGGTTCAGAATTCCATCCATCAGCTGGAGAGAGCCGGCTGTCCGTTGCTCGGCATTGTACTGAACCGTGTGGAAGATCAGCGAAAGAAAAATTATTACCAGAAATATGGTTACTACGCAAGCGAAAAAGGAAAGAAAAAATAAATCCGGGTATTTCAGCGGCTATCAGGGCTTGCTGATTTACTGCATGGCATCTTTCTTACCATGCAATATATTTTTATAAAAGGAGAAAGGAGGAAAAACAACATGAAAAAAGTACTGAAGAAGGTTATGGCCTTGACTCTGGCAGCAGTATTGACGATCGGTACAGCTGTTACATCTTCGGCAGCAGTATCAAGCCCGACAACAGGTAAGAAGCCAGTCAACCAGATTGCAGACACAGACAGTAAAGATAATAACACTAAGACCCCTGTTTATACGGTAAAAACCTATGATACAGGCAGAGCACGTATTATCGGAGCTGCAACAACCAAGAAAAATGTGACTGTTCCGAACTACGTAAAAGTAAACGGCGTGAAGTACAGAGTTACCAGTATTGCCGCAAAGTCTCTGAAAAACTGGAAATCTGTAAAAAAGATTACACTTTCCAAGAATATCAAGACCGTTCACAATCAGTCTTTCAAGAACTGTAAGTCTCTGAAAACAATCGTTGTGAAAAATACAAAGAACATCTGGTTCTCACCGGATACGTTTAAAGGAAGCAACACAAAGAAAATGACCGTTAAATTCAGCAAAAAAATGTCTAAGAAAACTTATGCAAAAATGCAGAAGAGATTAAGAAAGATTGGATTTAAGGGTAAGATCACCAGAGGCTAGTTCTGGATGGGCAGCTGCAACAGCTGCGAAGGAAAGGCACTATGCTTGTTAAGCAATACATTATAAGTATAGTGCTTTTGCTTTACAGTTGTGAAAAAGAAAACGATGTAGCACGGGGGGCAATTTGCAAAAATGGAGTGCACATTTGAAAATAAAGGATGCATGGGGATAAATAAAGGATAAGAAAGAGAGCAGTTTTATGTATAGAAAAGATTCAGAAGGCTGGTTGAAACATGCAGATTTTATTGCATTGGATCTTCTGTGCCTGCAAATCTCATTTATTCTGGCATATGTCCTGAGCGGATATGGCTGGAATCCATATCATATTATGCTATACCGAAATATGTCTATATTTCTTGAACTGGCAGATTTAATGGTGATTTTCTGCTATGGCACAATGAAAGGCGTACTGAAAAAAGGCTACTATCGAGATTTTGTGGTGACACTTAAACATTCCATCATGGTTGGAGGACTGGCAATTTTATATCTCTTTCTGCTTCAGCAGGGTGGAGATTATTCGAGACTGGCATTATTTCTTACTATTTTATTGTATACAGGAATTACTTATCTTGTGCGAGAACTCAGGAAGAAATCTCTGAAAAAACAGATGCAGAACGGAGGAGAGAGGTCTTTACTGATCATAACATCAGGAGAAGTGGCAAGACGAGTTGTTGATAATATGAAAGAAAACAATTATGCACGCTTTCGGATTGCAGGCGTATCTGTGATCGACGAAGACTGGATCGGAAGAAAGGTCGAAGATATTCCGGTTGTTGCAAACGAAGAGACCACTCCGAAGTATGTCTGCAAAGAATGGATCGATGAAGTCCTGATCGTGATTTCAGATGATCTCCCATATCCGACTGAACTGATCAGAAAACTGAGCGAAACCGGAGTAACGATCCATCTGAACCTTACGAAAGTCACCAATATTCCGGGAAAGAGACAGTTCGTGGAGAAAGTCGGCGTGTATACCGTTCTTACGACAAGCATCAACTACGCATCTGTATTTCAGCTGGCACTTAAAAGAATGATGGATATTGCAGGAGGACTGGTCGGATGTATTCTTACTGGACTGATCTTCCTGGTCGTGGGTCCAATGATCTATATCGCATCGCCGGGGCCGATCTTCTTTTCACAGGAGCGTGTCGGCAAGAACGGAAGAAAGTTTAAAATCTACAAATTCCGCAGTATGTACATGGATGCAGAAGAGCGAAAAGCAGAATTAATGGACAAAAACAAACTTGGTGACGGCAAAATGTTCAAGATGGATTTTGATCCGCGCGTGATCGGAAACAAAGTCCTTCCGGATGGCACACACAAAACAGGAATCGGAGATTTCATCCGCAGGACAAGCCTGGATGAATTCCCACAGTTCTTTAACGTGTTAAAGGGCGACATGTCGATCGTCGGCACAAGGCCGCCGCTGATTTCCGAAACCAATCTCTATGAGCTGCACCACAGAGTCCGCCTGGCAATCAAACCGGGCATCACCGGCATGTGGCAGGTGAGCGGTCGCAGTGATATCACAAATTTCGAAGAAGTAGTACGGCTGGATAAAGAATACATCAGCAACTGGAATATCGGGCTGGATATCAAGATCCTGCTGAAGACGGTGCTGGTAGTGTTTAAAAGAGATGGGAGTTTGGTCTGAATGGTAAGAACTTTATCAAGACCATGCTGAATGTCGGCAAGACGCACGATACTGTCCGTGTGGTCAATGACCAGATCGGCACACCGACCTATACATATGATTTGGCTCGACTGCTCGTTGATATGAATGAGACTGAGAAGGACGGCTATTACCATGCGACTAACGAGGGCGGATACATCGTAAGTGCAAAATAATTCGACGGATTGTGTTGCCCTAAAAATTAATCCATAATAATCATTAGAGAATGCAGGCATTTCACTTCATGTTCTCTTGCTGGAAATGATAGATGCGAGCATTTTACTTTATTCAAATTATGGAGGTGTTCTCATGAGAAGCAAAA
>OHAI01001860.1_pt1 | contig 15890 bp, 16 predicted proteins | sample 1577091 | NCBI WGS metagenome assembly OHAI01 (sample SAMEA3541548, study PRJEB24748) | human gut metagenome | biome: human gut; feature: human-associated habitat; material: faeces | place: China | collected 2012
AGATTGAGAAGAAATGGACACAGCCTATTCATAACTGGGGATTGATTATGAATCAGTTTATACTCATTTTTGAAAACAGAATCCAGATATAAGAAGGAACTTACAACTGAATCCTGTTTACATTTACACAAAATTTTGGACAGTGTCTTTGAATGCCGGAAATATATTATCGAAAATATATAATAACATTATTATTGTTACTATTAAAATAACAATATACACACCAATCTCTATTTTATTAAAAGAGGAAAGCAATTTCCTATTTGGTCGTTTCATACATCTTATTTTAAACAAAAAAAATATTATTCTGATTTTTTGAGTAATCTACAAATATATTCTCTACATTCATTTTGAAAACCACATATAAGATTTTTATTCAATTCACATATTTTAGTTGGCTTGGCAAACATTTCATTAATAAAATTAAACCGTTCATTATTTTTCTTTTCTTTTAATTGTGGATCATTTATAGATGCTATTTCTGTATTTATTATTTTCAAGTTATTAATATCTAACATTCTTTCCTTTTCTATTTGCAAGACCATTTTTAATAAATCACTTGCTTTTTGACACAAATTTTCATCCTCAACAAATAAAGTTAGTAATGGTAGGCTATTTGCTGTTTGTATAGAAAAGTCATAAAGTTTTTTCACATAAGAATCTAGTGCATTATTATTGTTGCAGTCTTCAATACCTGCTGCTATAAAATTTACAAATGAAAATAGATGTTTATTGAAATCAATAATAACATCCCGCTCAATAGCTGAAATATCTGTCTGTATATTAGTTAATATAGATAATTGACTTTTAAGCGCTTCCGTTTGGTTGGTGAACTTTGTTTCAATTTCCTTTATTTTATTTGTAATTCCACTTATTGTTTGTTTCTCTATTAATTTCTTTATCCATTCAGAACATAGGATGATAATTAGCTGTATAACAATGAACAAAAGAATAATTACCCAAAGTGGATATTGTGATTCAATTAATGTTTTAGTTATTTGTTCTTCCATAATTATTCTTCGTTTTTATTAAATACAAATGCTCCTTTTTTATATTCATTACTCATATCTCTATTTTCATCTTCATAAAAAGCATAATCATCTTGGAATTTTGGAACATATAATTCTTTCTCTCTATCTGTTGCCAATAATTCTACTCGTAGATTATTGAAAATTGCATATTTCTCAATTAGAGGCTTAAACTTTTCTCTTCCATTACTTGATAGGCAATTATAAAATAGCATAATAAGTTCATATTGTGATAGACTAGCTCTCATAATGCATGCATATTCATATTTATTCTTTCTGTCATTTATAAAAATAGGAGTTTCGTCAATAAATTTAAAAATTCGGTATAAGTGTCGAAAATAATGGTCTAAAATATAAACGTCTTTATCTTGTTCATATGATATTATTCCATTTTCCTGAATGCCACTTTTAATACCGAATTCCGAAAAATCTATTCCTTTTTCTTTATACAGAATTCTAAACACTTGTCTTCCATGAAAGACACTGCCATATAGTCTATCAGCACCATCTGTTGGGGTAAATGATAAATTGTTAGTAATTTCTTCCTGAATCTGTATTAATTGAAATAAGTTACTTTCAAACCGTTCTAATGCAATATCGTTCCTTTGTTGCTCATTTGCTTTAAACTGTACCCAGAACGCAAGAAAAGTAAGTATTGCTGCAGCTATTGCTACAAACGGCCCCATTATGCCCCCTATGGTATCACCTATTTGACCGGTATTTCTGAAGTCTAACCTACCAGATTCTGTAAACAATGCTGGAAAATAACAAATAATACCAATAAGAATTATGAAGATGGATAAACACCACCAAAAATCCCATGTGAAGGTTTTATTCTTTTTGCTATTTTCTTTATATTTCATATTATTCCTCATTTTCATCGAACCATTTGTTTTGGTTAAGAATTTCATATAATTGATTGCCTATTTCGTTTAATTTCCAAAAAGGTTCATCAACCTCATTTAAAATATCGTCTAATTCTTCAGCCATTATTATTTGATTCTTTCATTAAGCTTTTTGATAAAAGTACCACATAATGTATATATATTTTAATCTAGCACTATAGATTTATTCCAATGGTGGCTGTCCAAAGATTGCTCTTACTTTATTTGCCATTTCTTTAGCTTCTGCTTCTGTTCTGAAATAGTTATTGCTTTCTTCATAAAAATTGATTTTTTCATTAGGTTTGTAATACCTTGGTATCACTTTTACATCTCCAAAGTTACAACAATGGTCGACTGATACATACCAATAGGTATCACCTGGTTGTGGTATAAACTTCTCTTTCATGATTTATAAATTTTTAATTAAACATTTAATTATCTTATATCAAAATTGTAGTCATATTATTTAGTGTGTTTTTATATAGATAATTAAAAAACAATGGTATTCTTTAAAAAGAATGATTCTTCCAATACACACTCTGGGAAATATTGCCTTTGTAATGGTAAATCAATATTAACAAAATAAAGCCGGAAACTTAGCGCTCAGGCTTTATTTCATCTAAATTTGCTTTAATCGCATAAAATAACTTTAATATAAAGTTATAGTCTACGTGTAAATTGGGACTCTCATAAAAATATCTCCATTGGATAAAATTATTCTTGTTTTCTAATAATGTTTTATTGAAATGCTCTACTTTGTAAGACGTGTATTGTATTATATTTTTCTTAGTCTGAGGACTTAATTCACAAAATAGATCATACAAATTATGTCCATGTGAAGGCTTGTTCTCATAAGTAAGCAAGGCTTTTAATCCAACTTCACATGCAATAGCATTTAAAATTATACATCCAATATAAAAACTAGCATTTGGGAAATCTTCAACTCCTTTTCCATGTCTTTTTATCATATCACAATATACATAGAAAGCGTCCCTAATATTTTCAAATGTAATTGTTTTATGCTGTTCTTTTGTTACAGGTTCCATTGTTTTTATTTTTTCAATTCCAATAACTTCCTTAAGTATTCAAACGAGTGTACATCATAGAGAATTCCTTTGATCTTTATGTTTCTACAAAATTGGGGATTTGAATCATTATAGTTATATTTTTATCTACTGCCATATAGGATTTTTTTTAATTATGTTTTATTAAAATATCTATGGCTCCAGATATGGTTTTAGAAAATCTATGTTCATCATAAAAATCAGAACGATCTTTATATTTAGGTGACTTAATTTGCGTGTCAAAATACTGATACATCCATTTTAGAGGAAGACTACCTTCTATACCCAAAAAAGTATGATCATTTGAATCTATATTATTATATAGTTTCATCTCATAAATTTGAACCTTCTTTACTTCTATATCATTTTTTGTAACACTTTCTATACCAATGTATGGATTGGTAATAAAAGCAATATATAAGGTATCTCCTATATTAAATTGGGGATAAGGTATTTCAGCTTTTAAAGAATCAATTTTTAATTTTGTTGCTTTGTTGCATTGTGCTTTTATATTGAATGTAGAAAATGTAAATAACAATAAAAATATAAGTTTTATAATCTTTATTTGTTTTATTTCTGAAGTATTCATAATTATTAAATATTTGATTTCCTTTATAGCTTGCTCAAGTTCTTCTATTGTGGTTGCTTCGTAGAAACATCCTTTATACAAAATAAGTGCAATAAGTTCCTAGTCTTTTCTAACACTAAATAATTTTGTTATCGGAACATTTAAAGGTTTTAGCAATTTTATCTAAAGTTACAACAATGGGATTTCCTCTCAATAACCGAAATAAACTAATTTCTGTCCCAATTTTAACTTCTATATGTCAAAACTATGATTAAGTTCCTGTAGTATATTTTCATACTGTTTCTCTATATTATGTTCTTCCATAAACTTTCTCTTTAAATTAAACATTCAATTCCAATAACTTCCTTAAATCTTCAAATGAATGGACCTCATAAAGAGCTCCTTTTACTTTCACATACCCATTCACTTCAGATTCTGGTCTGTTTTTTACAAATAATTCCGCGATATCCACGCCTAACCTCCAAAAAAGCTTTTTCTCAGCTTTCTGCGTGCATTTCATCCACCACGGGGAATTCCATAAAGAAGGTTGTCCCCATGTATTCACGGCTTTCAATGCGGATACTGCCGCCCAAGGACGCTACCGCCGCATTCACCACATCCAGACCAACCCCTCTGCCGGAAAACATCGTTGCGCTTGCCTTTGTGGTAAAGCCGGGACGCAGCAAAAAGGCGTAAATCTCACTGTCCTCATATTCGCTTTCAGGCTTTTTCAGAAGCCCTTTTTCCTTCGCCTTCTGCAAAATCTGATCACGGTTCAGACCACGTCCGTCATCGCGGAACGCAACAAAAACCTTCTGCGCCGCCTTGCTGATTTCCACAGAAATCTCCCCGACAGGGGTTTTCCCCATCTGCTCGCGGTCTGCCTTGGATTCCAGACCATGATCCATGCTGTTTTTCATCATCTGCAAAACTGCCATGGAAACCTTATCATAAATATCTCTGGGCACCTCCGTATCCGCACCGGAAATTTTTACAGTAAATTCCTTCTGCAATTCCCTGCTCATTACCTTTGCCAGACGATCCATCTGCGGCAGAAGTGCCTCAAAATTCGTATAGGGAATCCGCTTTTTTCCCTTTCTGGTATAGGCAATCTGATAGCTTGGGCCCTCCGGCTCATTCTCACTATCCACATGAGAAAGGAAATTCTTGATGCGGCGCACCACTGCCCATCCGAAATCCGTTACCTCGTCATCCGTTTCCAGACGGCGCAGCTCCCGCTTCAAAAAGCCGGAAACCATACGCAAAAGCTGCAAAATCGACTGCAAATCCTTCTGCGCAGGCGCGGATTCCTCTCGCAGGTAGGAAAATAAATCCTCCGCCGCGTGCGCTGTTTCGGAAATGGCAGGATAGCCCATCATCGCCGCAGAGCCCTTGATGCTGTGCATCGTGCGGTACAGGCTGTTGACCTCATCCGCCGTCACCTCAAATTCCTCTGCATTTGCCTTGGATTCAATAAATCCATCAATTTTATCTACATTTTTCCATGCTTCCTCCAGAAAAAGTTCCTGCAGGAAATCCGGATTTTCAACAAACCGCTCCACCTAATCATCCTCTTATCATAAAAGAATTTTCATCCTGTTTTTGATTTTACCCCTGTGCATGGAGACGCAGAAACGAGAAATCCCATTTCTCCGCCCATGTTATCACAAGTATAGACCTAAATTGAGAAAATTGCCATACGATTTTTTTAAAAAAACAGAAAAAATATGGTATACTTTATTTTAATCAGAAATTGAACATCAGAAAGGAGACTTTCTTATGAAAACCCTTGGTATCATTACCGAATATAACCCCTTTCATCAGGGGCATGCCTATATGCTGGAGCGAGCAAAACGAAAGGCCGATGCCGACCGCGTGGTTGTCATCATGAGCGGCAGCTTTGTGCAGCGGGGGGAGCCTGCCATTTTCGATAAATGGACAAGAACCGCCGCCGCGCTGAAAAACGGTGCAGATTTAGTATTGGAGCTGCCTGTGCTTTTTGCCGCAGCCAATGCGGAAGCCTTTGCCAGGGGGGCGGTGCGCCTGCTGACAGAAAGCGGCATTGTGGATACGCTTGCCTTTGGCTCCGAAAGCGGCAACTTGCAGGAATTGCAGGAGGCGGCGAAAATTCTTGCAAACGAAACAGAGGAATTTCAACGGCTATTAAAGGAGCTGCTCGGTGAGGGGCTTTCCTATCCTGCCGCGCGCGCGAAGGTTCTGGAAACGCTTTCGCAGATTAACAGCGATATCCTTTCCAAGCCAAATGACATTTTAGGCTTGGAATATCTCAAGGCGTTGGACTATTATTCCTCTCCCATTCTGCCGCTGACCATCCGACGCAAGGGTGATTACAACAGCCTTTCCCTTTCAAATGGCTATGCATCCGCAAGCGCAGTGCGGAAGGCTTTGACAGAGGAAAACAGCACCGAAGCCATGCTGCATCTGCCCGAAAATACGCATGACCTCTATAATAAAGCACTTTCCATCGGCACAGCACCCGTTTTCTGGGATGCACTCATGCCTGCTCTGCATTATAAGCTACGCACCACCTCGATTGAGGAGCTGAAGGAGATTGCAGAGGTGACAGAGGGTCTGGAAAATCGGATTCTCCATTCCATTGACAGCTGCTATTCCTTTGAGGAAATGATGGATTTCATCAAAACAAAGCGCTACACACGCACGAAAATTCAGCGTATCCTGCTTCATATTCTTCTGGATATCAAGGAATCCGAGGTTTCGTATTTCCTCAATCTGCCGAAAATGCCCTATGTGCGTGTACTGGGCTTTCAGAAGGATCATTCCGATATTCTCGCAGATTTAACGGAGCAGGCAAAATGCCCCGTTCTGACAAATCTGAAAAAAGCCCCCGCGCTTCTGAATGAGGACGGGCTTGCCATGCTTGCTCTGGAAAAAACAGCGACCGATTTGCACGCTCTGGCGTACCCCAACCCGATTTATCGCGCGCCGAATCAGGATTTCACAAAACCCCTTGTCATTCTCTGACCGACAGCGGCATAAAATAGAATCAAACAGGAAAAGCCGAAGAATTCAGATTTCCTCGGCTTTTTTATTTTATGGGAGGGATTGCATGAAAAAGGGGGCTTTGCTGTTGGGCGGCTGTGCCTGCTTTCTGATTTTTGCCCTGCTTTGCTTTCCCGCAGAAATGCTTGCCGCTTCCGCAGAAGGGGTGCAGCTCTGGCTGACAAAGGTATTCCCCTCCTTGTTTCCGTTTCTGGTTGCCTGCGGTATCCTACTGCGCATTGGTGCGGCACAGCGGATGGGTGCGGCTCTGCGCCCTCTGATGCAGCCCTTGTTTCACCTGCCGGGTATTGCCGCCTTTCCCTTCTTTTTCGGACTTCTTTCCGGATACCCCATGGGAGCAAAGCTGACCGCGCAGCTTTATGAGCAAAGACAGCTTTCCCTCGCCGATGCGCAACAGCTTCTTGCCTTTTCCAACTGCCCCGGACCCTTGTTTCTGATTGGCACGGTTGGCGTTGGCTTTTTCGGCATGCCTGCCTTTGGGTATCTGCTTTGGCTCTCCGCTTTTCTCGGCGCAGTCGCCACAGGTATTCTCTTTCGCAGGAAAAAATCCGTTCCCGCCTTTCATTCTGTTTCCGTTCCTTCCTGCCAAACTCTGACAGAGGTGCTTTCCGCTTCTGTTGCGGATGCACTTCGCACCATTCTGCTAATTGGAGGTTATCTTATTTTGTTTGCGGTGCTTTCCGCGGCAATGGAACAGGCAGGGCTATTTTCTCTGCTCTCCCGTCTGCTGTTTTTTCTGCCGCTTTCCACGGAAACACTGCGCGGCTTTTGCAGTGGTATTCTGGAAATGACAAACGGAGCGCATCTCCTAAGCCTCTCCCCCGATGGTCTGCGTCTGCGGCTGACGCTGGTCGCATTTCTCGTTTCCTTCGGCGGTCTTTCCATTCTGGGACAGACCTTCGGCGTGCTTGCCGCCATGCCCATATCAAAAAAAGACTACATCAAAGGGAAGCTTATCAATGCCCTTTTCAGCAGCCTTTCTTTCTTTTTGCTCTATCCGTTTTTTTATCCATACGCACAAAAAGAAGTTCCTGCGTTTTTTTCGCTCACAGAAACCTCTTTTACGCTCTCTTTTCTCTGGCTTTTGCCAAGCCTGTTTTTCCTCGCGGTGCTTTGCTATGCAATTTCCCGCAGAGGATAAGGGAAATTATTTGCCCATACGCAGCTCCTGAATATTTTCCGCCAGAACATCCAGTGTCTGCGCGAAGTAATCATCTGTCTTGATGCTTTCGCTGTAAACAACGGATTTCAGCTCCTTCAGCTTACCTTCCGCATCCGCCAGCACGCTTTCCGCATATTCCATTGCGCCCAGACGCATATCCTTGGAGGTCTTCTTTGCAGAATCAATGATTGCCGCCGCCTGTTCGTAAGCCTTCTTTGTTACTTCGTTTTCATCCACAAGGCGCACCATACGGTCTTCCGCATTTTTTACGATTTCATCCGCTTCTCTCTGCGCATCAATCAGAATTTTATTTCTTTCCTCGATAACCCATTTGGACTGCTTCAGTTCATTGGGCAGCTTCATGCGGATTTCGCTGATAATATCGTAAATTTCCTCTTTATTTACAGTAACCTTACTGCTGAACGGCACAGCCTTGCTGCTGTCCATAACATCTTCCAATTCATCTAATAACTGCAATACAGAATCCATTCTATCTCCCTCACTTCTGATATTTTTCTATAATAAAAGGTTTAATCTCAGCGGGTACCATAAAGCTGATATCTCCGCCAAACACAGCAACTTCCTTCACATTCGTGGAGCTCAGGGCAAGATGCTCCTCATCCGCCGCCAGATAAACCGTTTCGATTTTATCATACAGCTTGCGATTGATAAGAAACATGGGATATTCCGCGGAAAAATCCAGTGTGTTACGCAGCCCTCTGACTGCGATATTCGCGCCGATTTCCTTTGCAAAATCCACCAGAAGCCCCTGAAAGGAAGCGACCTCTACGTTTTCAATATGCTTTGTTGCCAATTCCAGATGATGCTTTCTCTCCTCTACAGTGAAAAGAGATTTTTTGTTGGGATTTTCCAACACTGCCACCACAAGACAGTCAAATAAATTTGCGGCTCTTTCAATGATATCCATGTGCCCTAAGGTAACAGGATCAAAGCTGCCTGCATAAATTGCTTTTTTCATACGTTTTCTTCCTCCGCGCACAGGAACGTCAGGGTTGTTGTCTTATACACCTTTTCACGCAAAATTTTCATACCCTTCGGAATTGTGAGCGCAATCTGCGAGGAGCCTTCTGCAATGAGATACCCCTCCGCCTTTAACAAACCATTTTCCGCAATTCTTTCCAGTACGGACGTATACAGCCCCGCTTCATAGGGCGGGTCCATGAAAATAATGTCGAATTTCTTTCCTTCCGCTGCAAGCCTGTCCAGCGCAGAAAGCACATCCGTTTGCAAAAGCCTTGCTCTTCCCTGCAGCTTGGTATGCACAAGGTTTGCCTGAATAACCTTCTGACATTCTGCCGCATTTTCCACAAAAACAGCCTCCGCCGCTCCTCTGGAAAGTGCCTCAATCCCAATCGCACCGCTGCCGGAAAATAAATCCAGAAAGCTTGCCTCGGGCAAGTCGAACGCTATGATATTAAAGAGGGTTTCCTTTATTCTGTCCGTCGTCGGTCTGGTTGCCAGCCCTTCGATGGTTTGCAGATTATGACCCTTTGCTGCTCCTGCGATGACACGCATACTGTCTGCACCACCCAAAAAACCTAATTTTACATGATATCGTTTAGAGTATAGCAAAAAAAATTTCAGTTGACAACCAAAAAGAGAAAAAACACAGAAAAACTCACATTTCCAGACGTTTTCCGTCCAAATATCCCGCGATTCGCGCTTTCAGGGGCTGATGCTCCGTCTGCTCCAGATTCCTGTCCTTCCGCAAAAGCTCTGCCGCTGCTGCCTGCGCCTCCTTCAGAATCGGCAAGTCCCGACAGAGGTCTGCAATCTTCAGCTCCGGCAGACCATGCTGACGGATGCCGAAAAATTCCCCCGGTCCGCGCAGCTTTAAGTCCTTCTCGGAAATGACAAAGCCATCCTCCGATTCCGTCATGGTTTTCATGCGCTCCTTCGCGACCCTTGTTTTTGTATCGCTCACCAGAATACAATACGATTTTTCCGCACCACGCCCAACGCGCCCGCGCAGCTGATGCAGCTGTGCCAAGCCGAACCGCTCCGCATTTTCAATCAGCATAATGGTTGCATTCGGCACATTGATGCCAACCTCAACGACTGTTGTGGATACAAGAACATCAATCTCCCCTGCCGCAAAGCTGTCCATGATTGTCTGCTTTTCCTTCGCCTTCATTTTTCCATGCACACAGGCAACGCGGCAATGCGGCAGTTCCTCTGTCAGCTCCGCGGTATACTCCAGAACGGACTGCACCTCTAATTTCTCATTTTCCTCAATCATCGGGCAGATGACATACGCCTGTCTGCCTGCCGCAACGTGCTTTTCGATAAAGGCATAAATCCGCGGATGATATCTGCTGTCTACCGCCGAGGTATCAATTTTCTGTCTGCCGGGCGGCAGCTCATCAATAATAGAAATATCCAAATCGCCATATAGAATCAGTGCTAGGGTGCGTGGAATCGGCGTTGCCGTCATGACAAGGGTATGCACATTTTCGCCCTTTTCCGCCAAGGTGCTTCTCTGGCGTACACCAAAGCGATGCTGTTCATCCGTAATCGCCAGACCTAATTTTTGAAATTCGACTCCCTTTTGAATCACGGCATGGGTGCCAATCACCATCTGCGCCGTACCATCAGCGACCTGCGCCAGACGTTCCCGTTTTTCCTTCGCCGTCAGGCTGCCCGTCAGCAAAACAACCGTAATCCCTGCCGGCTCCAGCAGATCACGGAAGGATGCCGCATGCTGCCTTGCCAGAACCTCTGTCGGTGCCATCATTGCCGCCTGATAGCCATTCTGTATTGTCCAATACGCCGCAAGCAACGCCACCGCCGTTTTGCCGCTGCCGACATCCCCCTGCACCAGACGGTTCATGATTTTGCCCGAGGTCATGTCCTGCACGATTTCCGCAAGAACGCGCTTCTGCGCATCTGTCAGGGCAAAGGGAAGAAGCGTTTCACCATCCTGCAAGGCTTTTTTCTTTTTCAGCCGAATCCCTTCGCCCCTCTCCTCAAGCGTGCTTTTCAGCTGATAGAGTGCCGTCTGCAACAAAAACAGCTCCTCAAAAACAAGCCTTTTCCTTGCATCATGAAAGCCTTGCTCCGTTTTGGGAAAATGGATGTTTTCTATTGCAAAATTGCGTTCCGCCAAATGATATTCCTTTCTCAGCCAGAGGGGCAGCTCCTCCTGCATGCCGCCGCTCATTTCCTTCAAGGCCTCCTCCATCAGATTGCGGAGCATTTTCTGCGAAAGCCCCTCTACGGAAGGATAAACCGGAAGGATGCGCCCCCCTGCGAAATTCTCCCCAATCCGCTCACATTCAGGGGAAACCACCTCTGTTCTGCCGTATTTTTTTTGCAGCCTGCCGGAAAAAAGATACCATTCGCCGATTTTCAGACTGCTTTTCATGTAGGGCTGATTATACCACAGCACCCCAACCGCGCCCGTTTCATCGTAGACCTTCATTCTGGTATACACAAGCCTGCCGTGGCGGCTGTTTTGCCCCTCCTCCTTTATCTGCGCCAGAAAAGTAGCAGGTTCATCCGGCGGCAGGTCTGCAATTTTCAGTATTTCGCTTCTGTCCTTATATTCTCTGGGGTAATGCGTCAGCAAATCCTCCACTGTCACAATGCCCAGCCTATGCAGCCTTTTTTCTCTCTGCTCGCCAACGCCCTTGAGCACGGAAACCGTATCCTGTCCTCGCATGAGACACACCTCCCTTCTTTTTTCCGCAAAGATTTCTACAAAGAAACAGGGAGATTTCATCTAAGAATCTCCCCATTTTGTTTTGTTATTTTTATTCAATAGAAATAATGTAGTAATACAAAGGCTGCCCGCCGTCCTGCACCTCTACCTCGCAATCGGGGAATTCTTCCTCGATAAAGGCAGACAATTCCTTCGCGTCCTCCTCTGCTGTGTCCGCACCGTAATAAATGCTGACAACCTCGCTTTCCTCTGTGATGGCATTGCGCAAAAGCTCCTTCGTGCCCTCCATCACATCCTCTGCGACTACCTCGATTTCATCATTCAGCATCCCAAGGATATTACCTTCCTTGATTTGCTTATCACCGATGGAGGTATCTCTGACCGCAAAGGTTACGGTTGCGGTATCCACCTGCTGAATGGCATCCTTCATTGCCGCTTCCATTTCATCGGGGTCTGCGTCATGCTCATAGCAGAACATCGCGCTAATCCCTTCGGGAACAGAACGGGAAGGAATGACATGCAGCTTTTTCTCCTCGCTCAGCTTTGCCGCCTGCTCCGCCGCCAAAATGATGTTTTTATTATTCGGCAGAATAAAGATATGCTCTGCATTGATTTTATCCACCGCATTGAGGATATCCTCTGTGCTGGGGTTCATGGTCTGTCCGCCCTCGATAACCTCATCCACACCAAGGTTTTTGAAAATCTTCGTCAGCCCCTCGCCTGCGGAAATAGAAACAAAGCCGACATCCTTCTTCGGCTGCTCTGCCTTGGGTGCTTCTGCCTTTGGTGCTTCTGCGCTGAAATTGATTTTATTTGTATGCTGTTCTCTCATGTTGTCAATCTTCAAGCCGCTCAGACTGCCGATAGTCAGTGCCTTTTCGATTGCCAGACCGGGGTGGTCTGTATGCACATGAATTTTGATGATATCATCATCGGCAACACATACGATGGAATCCCCAATCGTACCCAGATAAGCCTTCAGCCCTGTGGTTACGGCTTCATCCGGATGGTCTACATTGATGAAAAATTCCGTGCAGTAGCCAAAGGTAATGCTTTCATTTTCTACAGATGCCAGAGAAGCGAAATTCGTTTCGGGTGCGGCTGCTGTGCTCTGTCCGTCCTGCAAAGTCACAGGCAAATCACCGCCCAGCTGCTTGAGTGCGCCCTCCAGAATATACAGCAATCCTCTGCCGCCTGCATCCACAACGCCTGCCTGCTTCAACACAGGGAGCATTTCGGGTGTCTGCGCCAGAACCTTGTGTCCGTCCTCGATAATGCCCTTCAGGAATACCTCGATTTCGTCTGTTTCCTCTGCCAGCCTTACCGCAGCCTCCGCACAGCCTCTTGCCACCGTCAGAATCGTGCCTTCCTTCGGCTTCATCACTGCCTTATATGCCGTTTTCACTGCCTGCTCTGCTGCCACAGCCAGTTCCTGCACACCTGCTTCCTCCATACCCTCCAATGCCTTTGCAAAGCCACGGAAGATCTGAGAAGTAATTACGCCGGAGTTCCCTCTTGCGCCTCTCAGGGCTCCGCCGGATGCCGCCTTTGCGATATCCGCCACCTGTAAGGAGCCGTTTTTCTCTGCTTCTCTTGCCGCCGCCATAACGGTCAGAGACATATTTGTGCCGGTATCCCCATCTGGTACGGGGAATACATTCATTGCGTCTACCAGCTGTTTATTTGATGCCAATTCATTCGCACCGGCAATTATCATTCTGCCTAAGCGAACACCGTTCAATTTCGTTGTACTGCTCACCAATAGTTCCTCCTCTTGCTCAGTTGTCGACCCTTACGCCGTCAACAAAAATATTTACATCCTCAACCTCAACCCCTGTAAATTCCTCCACAGAATATTTCACAGTGCTGATGATATTATCTGCAATGGCGGAAATATTGGTACCATATTCCACAATAATATGCAAATCAATACTTACCTTATTTGCATCAATGCGCATTTTGATTCCCTTTGTCAGGCTTTCCAGCTTCAAAAGCTGCACCAAGCCGTCCTTCACATTTTTTGCAGCCATGCCGACAATGCCGTAACATTCAATCGCCGCATAGCCTGCAATCCTTGCAATCACTTCGCGATCAATACTGATAACGCCATATTCGTTTTCTAACTTTGCTGCCATACTGATCAGCCTCCTATTCTAAAAACCTTCGGCTATTTTTTTACAGATGTATAGATGTTAATAGTATACCATTGTATATGCAATTTTGAAAGCTATTTTTCTCTTTTCCATAAAAAAGAAGAAGAATCTGCATGCAAATTCTTCCTCCCTCCAAGCTATTTATTTTTTGCTCCGCGGCTTTTCAATCACCACATCATAGGAGCCGCCAACCCAATAGGAAGGGTTTTCAAGCGAAAAGGTCAGTTTTTCGCGTTTTCCTCTGGGCAGATAAACACTTCTCTCCTGTATCAGAAATTCATTTGTCTGTTCCCAATCACGTTCCACGCCGAAATCATCCTCTTTCAGATAACGCAGATTTGCCGCGTACATCTTTCGGATTCCCTTTGCAGGCACCGTTTTGTATCTCACCGTCACCTTTGTTGCCTCCTCCGTCCGTTCGGAATCCTCATCCTCCCAGATGACATCCTCCTGCATAGCGGATAAAAATTCAACTGTTCCGTAATGGAATTTCATCTGCGGCAGCTCTGCTCCTTCTGTCAATGGAATTTCAACCTCTTGCTTTTCTCTGTCTGTTCCTGTATAGGCTGAATGGTGCAGTGTCAGAGGGAAATCCTTTTCCGTTCCCTTTAACGTATACCTTCCGCCGTTTTCCAACGATTCCAAATGTCCCCGCATTCGTTCTCCTGCCGCATTCTGAATATACGCATAGTCCTCTAAAGGCGCAAACCGATACGGACAAAGGATAATCCCCGTTTGATAATAATCCTCCATCGCCTGCGCCACCTCAGCAGAGGGAATCTGATAATATTCCAACTGAATGGTATCCCCATCCAGATTGGCTTTCGCAATTAAGGATGTACCGTTTTTCGTTACCGAATACCCAAGGTCTTCAGGGTTTTCCGTCGTTTTCGCCTTCACGACCTTCAAATGAATTTTCTCATCAAAACCTTTAATCGAAAACGCGTAATCATAACAGCCATCCTTCAGGTAAAGCCGTTCCGAGCAGTGCGGCGTATACTGCAGCACCTTGCCTTCATTGCTTATATGCCAGCCGCAACCGGAAAACCAAATCACCCTGCTTTTTTCTCCATAATAATAGGTGACTTCATATTCTTCAGACAATTCATCGACAATTTCATCTTTGCCATTTTTTTCTGTCGGCAAGCCCTCTCCGGTGAATACAAAATCTCCCTTGAGCATATTGTTTTCACAATAGAACCCTTTCAGCTCCACACGCACGCCGTCCTTCTCCTGCACAGGGTTATCAATCTGCACCTCATAAATTTCCGCGTCTGTATCGTTGATATAAACCCCAACACCGGGCAGATAATGCAGGATACGCTGGAAATATGCTGCAATCGGCTTGCGTGCAAATACCCCGACCGCAACCAGGCAGCAGACCGCCGCAATCAAAATACGCCTTTTCTGCCATTTTTTCTGCTGCTTCGCTTCCGCCTGCATCCGTTCCGATACAAGATTCTCAATCCGCTTTGCCGCTATTTCGTCCTCCATCTGCGGCAGTGCTTCCGGCAAATTCCGCAGGAGATCTTCCTCCTCCAGATAATCAAATACATCCTTCATAAAATCCCCCTCCTTCCAATGCTTTTCTCAGCTTTTCCAAGCCACGCCGCACCTTCTGGTCCACTGTGTTCTCCTTTAACCCTAACGCAGACGCAATCGTTTTTGTCGGATAGCCATAATAAAATTTCCAAATCAATATTTTTTCATCCGGTTCTCCCAAGGAACGAATTGCTTGAAGCAGCACTTCCCTGTCCTCAAAGGATACCTCCTTCGGATTCTCCTGTATTTCTTCGTGCAGAGGCAGATTTTCTGCCTTTTTCCTGTAGCAATCTGCCGCCCTCCGCCGCGCAAGCGTTGCTAAAAATACACGAAATCCGCCTTTTTCCAAATCAATCTTTTCCCGATAACGATACGCGTCCACAAAAACATCACTCACACATTCCTCGATGTCCTCCTGTGGAAATTCCGACAGCTTGTTTCTCACAATGTAATAGCAATACCCCATATATTGCCGCATCAATTCCTTCATGCCCTCATTCGGCCTTTTCTGTAATAAGGTCAGCAGACTTCTTTCGTCCATGCAATCCCTCCTCCCTTTATCTATCTATTCTCCGAAAAATAATGAAATCTGACAACCGTTTTGAAAAAAGTTTTGGAAAAAACGCAAAAAATCGTCGAAATTTCTTCCGACGATTCCATAAATCTGTTTTTATACAAAGAAAAAGAGAGCCTTTTCAGACTCTCTTAAACTAGGGTAGCAGGATTCGAACCTGCGAATGACGGAATCAGAATCCGTTGCCTTAC
>OHAI01001867.1_pt1 | contig 15853 bp, 15 predicted proteins | sample 1577091 | NCBI WGS metagenome assembly OHAI01 (sample SAMEA3541548, study PRJEB24748) | human gut metagenome | biome: human gut; feature: human-associated habitat; material: faeces | place: China | collected 2012
TAGGTGTCGCAAGCGACCGCCGCAGGCGCAAGAATGTGCCGCGGCACATTCTTTGTTAACTTTATATCGGGAAAATGTTATTCAAGAAATTTCTTTTACACGAAAGAGGTACAATCTATGAGATAATATAAAGAAAATTGCAAAAAAAATAATTTTTTAAAAAAAAGGGATATTTTCATTTTAAATCCGTCTAATCTATGTAAATAAAAGCTGGCTGGCAAAAAGGGGGTACCAAATTGACGAAGGAGGCACTTGGAGAATTGATTCTTTCATCAGAGCGACAATTGTATGCAACAGCAAAAACAATTTTGTCAGATGACCAGGATTGTGCTGATGCAATACAAGAATCGATTGTGAAAGCATTTTCTAAAATAGATACACTAAAAAAAGATCGCTATGCAAAGACCTGGTTGATGCGGATATTGTTCAATGAATGTTATAACATTGCAAGGCGTATCAATGTCAATGAACCTTTGGACGAAGAATATGCAGAAAATAGGAAGCAACCCAAAGAAAATCGGGATTACAGTGAATTATATAGAGCTGTGAACGAACTGAAAGAAGAACTGCGGATTCCAGTGATTCTTTATTATATGGAGGAGTTCAATATAAGAGAGATTGCTCAGATTCTTGAGATATCCGAAGGTGCTGTACAAAAGAGACTTGTAAGGGCACGGAAAACGCTGAAAAAGAAGATTCAATTGGAGGAGATTTTTGTATGAGATTAGATGAATTAAAAAACGACTTTCCTGATATTCCGGACTTTGTTCATGATATGATTCAAGAAGAAGTAGAAAAACAAGTAAATTCATCAAACATTACGCCAATACAGAGAAAAAGCAAGTTTAACCGAAGCATAAGCAGGGTAGCGGCTGCGGCAGCTGTGTGCATTATTGCAACATCAACCGTTGCTTATGCAGGAACAAAGCTTTATCATATGTACCTTGAAAAACAGGGAAACTACGGTACTTTAACCACCATAAAATCAGATGAGAATTCTGAAGACGTAAAACTTCCAAAAGAGATTCATGAAATCTCTGTTACATCAAACTATATTCCAAAAGGAATGGAGTGGATCGCCGAAGGGTATAAGTTAGGCTATAAAGATGCACCTGATACAGCAGGGATAACCGTTGATACTGTTTTGATGGATGAGAAGAGTCTGGATAAATCATTGTTGGATAGAAATGTTATAGAAAGTGAAAACCATGTTTTTGGATCCTATGATGGAATTTATCTCAAATACAATACAACAGAGGGAGAAAACTCATTTGATCAAAGAATTTATCTTCTGTGTCCGGAAGAATATCGTGTTTTGACACTCTATATTGGAAATACAATTTCAAAAGAAGAAGCATATAAATTTGCTGAAAATCTTGTGATTACGGAAGAGGATGAAATGATCAAAATTGCTGACATGATTACCTGGAGTGATATTATTGATCCGAAGGTTTATGCAGATAAGAGATTGGTAGTAAATGGCCAGCTACCGGTTCATCAAATTGGAGAAACCTATAATTTAGAATCTTATGCTGAAGATAATAATGGAAATTACATAAATACAGATAAGGTGACAGTTTGTGTAGATAAAATGCAGGTCGCAGATGATTTACAGCTTTTAGACAGTGATAAAATTCCGAAAGCCTGGAAGACGGCAGTTGATGCAAATGGAAAATTAGTACAGAATCATTTATCCTATATGAAAAAGGGGGATGGTGTAAACAATCTGGATTCAGTTGTGAGAGAAGAAAACGTGGATCAGAAATTACTGTTTGCGACGGTCACATACACAAATACATCGGAGGAAGAACTTAATCATATGCTTTATCTGGGCACAATGATCGCTCTTTCGAAACAGGATGATGGAACATATACTATTTACATGCCTGGCACCGAATCTGGTACGGATTATGATTATTATATAAGCGACGGTGTTGCAAAAACTGCTGAAATGACCTATTGCAGTGTACAAGATGACTATAGTAACGGAAAAAATCATATTCCATCGTTAAAGCCTGGTGAGAGTGTTCAAGTCAATATGGCATGGATCGTCAATGAAAAAGATCTTGAAAATTTATATTTAAATTTGAATGATACAGGAGGACCTTATGAAATAAGTGAAGACATGCGTCATACAGGAGTAGTTTACGTTGGGGAGGAATGACGAAAGGCGATAGTTGTGAAGAAGAAAATAATAACTTGTGCGAGTGTTTCTTTTGTCATTATACTCGTGTTACTATCTGTTAATTTCTTACAAAGCGAAACAGATAGCATAAGTAAGGAGAATATAGAAAAAGAAAATGAATTTAAAAAAGTCTTGATGTGGTAGCCCAAAAAGAGGAGCCAGATGAAGTATCTAAAGAATTTGCAAACAAACTTGGAGTCGATGAAAAAAATATAGTTTCAACAGGAAATACGATAAAAAGCACTTATTATAGTGGGATAGATACGAGTAAAGTGAATTATGATACAAAAATAACAGAAGTGAGTGTATGTCTGAAGAACACAACGGAGGAAGAAAAAGAAGTGCCAATCACTTATCTGTCGTTAGAGACAACAGGCGTTGGAACAGCAATTTCTCAGGAACTTTTGATGGGCAATTCAGAACATTACAGTTCTATGGTAGAAAAATTAGAACCCGGAGAAGAGAAAGTAGTTACGTATCCATATGAAATATGTTCCATATGGTTTCATAAAAAAGACTGGAAGAATATAGAGATGAGAAGTTTTTGGATGACATTTTCTTCGTATCCTGATAAAACGGTTTTATATTTATGAGTCCAGGTCTTGAATAGGATGATTTAATTATAAGGAATATAGTATGGAGCATTCCTGTAATTCAGATGCCATTCCAGAAAGGAGATTTCTATGAAAAAAGTGCAAAAGTATTTCTATTGCTTCCTATCTATTCTCTGCTTGTGCATTCTTACATTTAGTTTGTCAGGCTGTTCTGAGATTAAAGATAGAATTGTGGGAACATCTGCGGGAGGTGGAAAGCCTGAAGGTGAAGCACCTAAGTCAGATGTGAGCATTACAACAGAAAGGACAAAGCAAATCGGAGATGTTTGTGAACTTAGGACAATGTCGGACAATGATTTTGACACTTCTACTGTGAGATGGAAGTGTATAGTTCAAAAAGCAAAGTTGTATGATAAGCCGTCGGATGCGGGGATAGACACAAGCAGAATAATAACTTCGGAGTACTATAAAAGTCCAGAGATGCCTGTATGTATTGATGCAAGTGTGGCGGCAAATAGCATGATGTTACTATGTGATATAGAGATTGAAAACCTAAATGATTTTGAGAATCTTAATATCACATCTCTTGACTTGGTTTCTAAAGATTCTAAAGGCGAAGCACAGCAAGTTGGTTTACCAAATTATTTTTCTCACGGGGGAACTGAAGATGCTAAATATTATGATTTTACTTTGACAAAGGGAAGGAAGGAGACAGTTCAGGTTGGGTGGTATATAGATCCGAATGATTTAGATAAGGATAGTCTGTATTTAGCAATAGGCTTAGGAAATGCTTTGAAAGATCAAACCTCCTTGGCTACTTATGTAAATTTGAACTTATAAAATTGGAAATTCTTAGAGGTGCAGTATATGAAAAACACAATAAAACTGGAAATCCACAAGGCAATAAAAAATAAATTATTTGTTATTTCTGTGCTTTTGGGGTGTGCCATCACAATCTTAAGCTTGATTTACCAAGTGAACATCTCTAGTTTAGACTTTGCAGCAAGTGGAAAAAACCCTATGATCTCGGCATATACAGTTTTTAGTACATGGATTGGAGGTGATGGGTATTCTTTGGGTGCTTCTGTTTATTTTTTTATATTTCTATTGCTAATTTCAATTCCCTATGGATGGTCCTATTGTGAGGAGAAAAAGAATGGTTATATAGGAGCAGTTGTTGCAAAGGCAGGAAAGACATCTTACTTTTTGGCAAAATATATTGCGGTATTCTTGACAGGTGGTTTAGCCATGGTTATCCCCCTTATTTTTAACTTTTTACTTGCCATGCTGTTTTTTCCTGTTGCTACGCCACAGCCCATATACTCTACAATCTATGGGATATATTATAGTTCTTTAATGTCTGATTTATTTTACACATATCCGTTTTTATATGTATTTTTCTATCTTACTCTTGATTTTGTATACTGTGGTTTGCTTGCTTGTATATGTTTGGCAGTTTCGAGATGGATCAAGCAAAAATGGGTGGTTGTCATATTACCTCTGTTCATCTGTCTTACATTGACCTATGGACAGCGTTTTATTTATACTTCCCCTTTGTCGGTTCAGTATAAACAGACCTCCCCATTGTATTTTCTCCATCCGGTAGAAATACAGTATCCTGCATCATGGTTCTTCATCCTCATATCAGCTTTAGTTATTTTCGCTACTACCTTGTTGATTCACCTTGTATGGGAGCGTAGTCATGAAATATATTAAAATGTTTTGGATTGATTTTAAAAATGGAATTTTAAAAAATGTACTCTTGTTTTTGTGTCCCATGATTCTGGCTGTGTTTACTTTTTGGGATGCATGGAATCGTATACATGGGGTTAAAGAGATTAATTTGTCTTTGGCTGCTTATGGGGATTACTGGTTTTATGTTTACGGTGGAATGCAGAAATATATGCCGGGTCCTGGTAACACATTCCAAGTTCCAATTATCTGGATGGTCGTTTTCATACTACCTGCGTTCCTTCTATTGAATTATCCTGTAAAGGATATGCAACATATGGGAACACAGATGATGGTACGTATCGGTGGGAGAACTCGTTGGTGGTTATCCAAATGTATGTGGAATGTTTTAGCAACAGTGTTATACCATGTTCTTTTGGCAGGCATCCTTTTGGGGCTGTGTTTCGTCTTTGACATACCATTAAGCAGTCGTATTCATGTAGAACTTTTGGGTATGCTATTTAATTTGTTTGGTGGAAACACATTGCTACCACGGGAAATGATACCAACTGTTATTTTCCTCATTCCCATCCTGTGTTCTGTTGCATTTAACTTGCTACAGATGACCTTGTGTCTGTTTATTAAACCGATTTTCAGTTTTTTTGTAACGGCTGTTTTACTGGTGTCTTCTGCGTATTTGCTCTCCCCGTACATTCTTGGCAATTACGCCATGCCTCTTCGTTACAGTTGGATATTCGAGGGAGGCGTTTCTTTTCAGGTAGGCATTGTTGCGTCTGTGCTTTTGGCTGTTATAGCAGTGATCATTGGAATGGTACGTTTTCGCAAGTATGAAATATTGAATAGGGATTAAGGAGAAAGAACATGACGAAAATAGAACTTAAACATGTATCCAAAACGATTCATAAAAATGAGGTACTCCATGATATTTCCTTTATGATGGAGTCTGGGAAAATATACGGATTCCAAGGGGTTAACGGTTCGGGAAAGACGATGTTGATGCGTATTATCATAGGATTGATTCATCCCACAAATGGAAGTGTTGAAATAAACGGGAAAGTGCTTGGTCGAGAGCTAGAATTTCCTGAAAGCATAGGCTTTCTTCTGGAAAATCCAGCTTTTCTGGATCGTTATTCTGGATACTCCAATTTAAAGTTGTTGGCTGAGATACAAAACAACATCTCCGATGCAGAAATAAAAGAAGTGCTTTCTCTTGTCGGTCTGAATGAAGAAGCAAGTAAAAAGAAGTACCGGAAGTATTCTCTCGGTATGAAGCAACGCCTTGGAATTGCAGCGGCCATTATGGAAAATCCTGATATTATTATCTTGGATGAACCTACGAATGCATTGGATACGGCAGGTGTGAAACTTGTAAAGGGTATTCTTCAAAAGCAGAAGGAGCGGGGAGCTTTATGTATTCTGTCCTGTCATGACCTTCCTGTTTTAGAGAGCCTGTCGGATGAAATTATCAAGTTAGAGGAAGGAAAAATTATCGAACATATAAGCTTATCAAAAGCGGGAGGAGGAACTGAATTTTGAAAAAGAGAGGAAATATACTCCTGTTTATTAGTTTGTGCCTTATCTGTTCATTTGCCATTAGAGTTTACTTTGTAAACCGTGATGTATCTAAGCCGCCAATGAAGGAATATAAAAAAGGAGAGATAGTTACCTTTGATGAAGAGTATTCGGTGGACAACAGGAAAATTAGCAAAGGATACACTATTCAAATTTTGGACTCCGAGATATTGTCCGTTGAAGATTTCCGAGAGAAGTACAATCTCTCAGAGGGAGATCTGGAAGGACAGTATAATTTCACAAACGCATATTATGTCGTAAAGGCTAAGTTTACAAACATAAACAATCAAGAGGGCGAAGAACAGGGAATCTCGCTTCTCAGTCTTCCGTTGGTTGGAAAAAACTATATGGTTGTATTTAATGCCATTGCCTATCCTCACTTAAATCCAACTATGCCTATTGGTGGAGGATTCTCTCTTCGTCCTGGTACAGATATGACAGTGTATCTTACCTATGCAATTATAGCAGGAAATGCACCAGATATAGAAGAACTTCGCAAAGATCCTCCACAACTGCAAATTGCAGAATATCCAATCCGAAAAATGCTTGATATAAAATGATGCGACTGAAACTATATTCAGATAACTTTCTATATTGTTTTAGGAGAAACCATTATTTATGATTGCATAAATAATCAAGATAACCGAGGATCAACGAAACTAATTATGCCGTTGATATCGTCTTCTAAAAGATTGAACGTAAGTAGGTAATACAATGGGCTTTAACAGGATATCCTGGCGAACGTACATATGAATTATGGAAAGGTGTTGGACAAATACAGTCTACGATCGGAGCTTTTTTTAATATTCAAGAGCTAATTTTAAATTCCATAACACGCTTTCATCTTTTCTTACAAAAATTATAGAAGTGAGTGTATGTTTAAAGAATACAACGGAGGAAGAAAAAGAAATGCCAATCACTTATCTGTCGTTAGAGACAACAGGCGTTGGAACAGCAATCTCACAGGAACTTCTAATGGGAAATTCAGAACATTACGGTTCTATGGTAGAAAAATTAGAACCAGGAGAAGAGAAAGTAGTTACGTATCCGTATGAAATATGTTCCATATGGTTTCATAAAAAAAACTGGAAGAATATAGAGATGAGAAGTTTTTGGATGACATTTGCTTCGTATTCTGATAAAATTGTTTTATATTTATAAATGAGGAACAAGTTAAAGAATGTCGAAACCGTTCCCCGAAAACAGCAAAAATGCACAGCAAGTCAATGGAGTGAGGAGAAATTTAATGAAGAAAAAAATAATATATGTCTTATGCATTTTAGGTGTGCTTGTGGTGTTATTAGGACTGAAAAAAAGAAATGACACAATGTATTCTTCGGGGGTATACCATCTTAACAGAAGCGGGATTGTAGAATCTATAGAGAAGAATATTATAGTTGTTCGTTTGGATAAATTGAATGAACAAGATGAGGATTTTAAAAATGTCAATACATTGCAATTAGATTGTAGAAATTGTAGTTATGAATTAGAAAATTTAAAGGAAGGTACAAAAATTATATTTTACTATTTCCCATATAATGCGGACGTTCGACCACTTAAAGTCGAAAATATCTATGTGATAAATGAAAAAGAATCTAATATTGATTTGACGGAGAAAGCCGGACAATTATTTAATTCCTATCGAGATAAAACAGATGAGTCTATTTATGCAAGAGGTAAATCTGGTGGCGTTATTACTACAAAGGATATTGAACAAGCTACTGAATTCTACATTTTAGCAGGGTATGAACAGTCAGACGCTGAAGATAAGGCAGTAGAATATATGTTACAACGCGATGCGACTTATCAAAGAGCCATTGCAGCGGGATATTCTGTGTCTGATGATGAAATCAATGATTATTTAGATGATTTAAAAGTTACAATAAATGATTCGATTAATAGTGAGGAGGCTCAGGCTCTTATAAGTCAATTTGGTTCGGAAGAAGGATATTGGCAGCATGAATTTGAAGTTTATAAGATAAATTTACCAATTGAAAAATATTTAGAATCATTAAAACAAGAATATTTGAAGAATAGTATTTCTACACAATCAAATAATCAAGAGGCAGAAGAAACAATAGAAAATTATAATCGTTATATTGAAGAAGTTCAATCAGAGTTAGTTAAACAAGAGCAATATGAAATATTTGGATGATCAATATCGTGTCAACATGAAAGACTTTCACGTACGGTTCCGTAAGAAGTTTGAGGTGAAAATTTTCTTACCTACTTGATTGAGAGGTTGGCTAATCAACTAATGCTTAGCCTCCTACTCGATTGCCATGAACTGCCAGAGAGGATACGAAAGGGGCATGATACCCCATTCCCAGTCAGAAGAGTGGAAATTCCAAAACCAGACGGAGAAATGCGAAAGTTAGGAATTCCTACCGTCATAGACTGCATCATCCAATAGGCAATATTACAACAGTCGATGCCGATTTATGAGCTGAAGTTCACGAATGGAAGTTTTGAATACCGTCCTGGACGGAGTCCAAAAGACGCGGTTCAGAAGATAAAAGAATACGCAGAACAGGAATATACAAATACAAAAACGGAAGAAGAGCAGAATAAAGAAAAAAGAGAGGAGGTTATAAAGGAGTGATATGAATAATAATAAGATTCAAAAAATTTTCCACTATATAATAGTTCTTTTGCTCGTGATTCTTTGGTCTATTATGATGTTCTTTCCTGAGCACATAGATACTATGAATTTTAAAATATTTTTTTCTATTTCACTTGCTTGTACCATGATTTACTCTTTCTGTAGAAAGAAATACTTTTCTATGCAAACATACTGTAAAACAGAAAAATTTGTTTTTACTTTTTTAATAATACTGCTTTTTTTAAGGTTTATGTTTTGGAAAAATTAAGTTATAGAAATAGTTCTGTCTATAGTTGAAGCGGCTATCCTTTGGGATAGCCGCTTTTTTCGTTTCTTTACTTCCTTTTACTCTTTAAAATGTTTATAACGTGGATCTCTATTCTCATCTTCCAACGGATCCCTGCCACCATTTCCATAATTCTCATATCCAAGTTCCTCACTACCTCGAAAAATCAGATTCTTATATTCATAATAATACACTTGTTCTTGAAGGAAACTATTTACACTGGCTACCATCCGCACCCCATTCTGCACCACAATATGTTCCGGTGTATAAGTAAATATACTGATAAACAAACCTATCAAAATGACAACTATTCCTATCACTACTACGAAACCATACCATATTTTCTTTATGACGGAAAGCAGCCGAATTCCTCTTTTCCTGCCCCAAGCAAAGAAACTCTTGCTCAATTCCCAAATCAATAATAGGGATGATAAAATACCAAACCACATCAAGAACATATGTGGAAGACTTCGCAAAGTAGAGTCCGTTAATTCTTCTATTCCCCAAATTATCAGTTGTAAAAAAAGGAAAAAAACCAACGGCAAAAATGACCACTGCTTTTTCATAAATCTGAAGAACATTTCCTGCTTTCCATCTATCACTCCATCTCACTTCCATATCAATCATTTGATCTTCTTTTCTCAATAATCCGTTTCATCTTTCATATCCCTTAGATATCTGCGATACAGCACGCCTACTTTGTCATATAGGAAATATTCATAATCGTCTGATTTTAAAATATCTCTACTATGATACACCGTTAGTGTCCCTGTTTCATTTACAAAATCTTTATCATTTACAATAGAAATTTTCACAAAATTCCATGCTAAATATAATACAATGCTACTGCAAAAAAGAAACAATATAAAATAGTAAAATATACTAAATATTCCCGCACTTTGCTTTGAAACAAACTTTTTCCCTAAAACAATTGTTCCGATAACAATTGCTATTTGCCACAAAACAATCAAGCTGCAACCGAAATTCACACAAAACCATGAACGTAATTCTAAACCTGCAGGAACACGATAAATTTGCCATATGTAAAAGCATGAACAGACTAACAGACTCACAAAGCAAGTGTATCATTGCGGTACTGGCTGTGTCCGTTCCGTAGGACTGCCCTAAGTGTATCGGCTTCACCTTGTTCCTTTACCTCACTATTCACAAATCACTTTTGCTATTTTCGCACTAATATTGCAAATAAAACAATTAGAACTAATATAATTATCAAAAAAATAAACCTTATTTGACCATGAAATCCTAATCCAATCCACTGCAATACTATTATTAACACAAAAACTAATAACGCCCAATACTCTTTTTTCATGATTTTCCTCCTTATTATGTTTTTTCCAAAGGTTCCTGCCACCATCATATCATATTTAAGCGGATAAGTAAAAAACGCTGATAACGGTTCTAATAAGAAAATGTGGAAATCATCCTGCCTGTGGATTCTTTCCCCATTTTTTGCGTATCCTAGTCCGCCGCCTGATTTCTGCCTCCGGCATTTCGGTTATTCACTGGCCAGCTCGCCCTCATTCGCCTCTTCCCTGCATATCTCCTGCCCGGACTGATAATCCGTCACAGCCAGCTCCATTACGGCCTGGGAATAGTTCACGGACATCCTGACATATTTTCCTTTTTCCCTGGCTGCCTCAGATGCAATGCCCGCAATCTGCTCCAGCACATCCCTGGTCAGATATCCTCCCCGCCAGTGGAATACATAATAGGGCTGTTTCTTCCTCAGCACAGCCTTAAAACGTCCCGCCACGTCCTCCAGCTTGGTCAGGGACAGCCTGTTTTCTTTATAATAAAACCTTCCCCCGTCTGTGCACGCAGGCACCTTATACACCAGGGGCTGATGGTCCTTAAATATCATCTTGTCGTCCAGATTAAAATAATCAAACCGCTTTTGTCCATACCGTCCCAGGGAATTATCAAAGGTCGCATCCAGATGGTACCATGTGTTCTTCAATTTTACCAGATTCCATGCGTGACGGTACCGGATTCCCCTGTCAGGAGCTGATTCACTTATGGCTATCAGGCACTCCAGCCCCATCCTGTCGCACAGTATTTTCACGGTCTTGGCAATGCCTTCGCAGACGCCGATCCCCTGCTGGAGAGGCCCTATGATTTCATGGGAATACTGTTTTTTCAGCTTGTCATAGGTTATATTGGAGCAGATGAAGTCATGCACGTACTTTTCCTTTTCCTCCGGCGCCATTCCCTCTGCCTGCCGGACCAGCCGGCTTATCCTGGACTCCAGGGCTGTTTTCATCTCTTTTATTTTCTTCTTCTCAAACATATATTCCGGAATCATCTGTACATACTCTGAATTCTGGGCAAACCTGTAGTGAAAGCCCTCCACATAAAATATGGCCGGATGGTCCAGGCGGAGCCGGAAAAAAATATCTGACAGCTCCTTACCATCCAAGCGCAGAACCGGAAATTCCGGCGACAGTGACTCAAATCCATCCAACATGGCCCTATAGGCGTTCTGCTGAGCTTTATTCATTTGCTGGTAATAAAATTCTTGTTTCATATTCGTTCTACATATCCTTCTTAAGTCTGTTTGTCCTGCCTCTGAAAGAAAAGGCAGGAACCATGCACCTTCCGGTACATCCTCCTGCCTTGTATTCTCTCCTGTTATCAACCAACCCTTAATTTAAACTTTTGTACTTCCCGGTCGGAATCTACTTTTTCAATCATAGCTCCCAATCCCTGAAGCTTTTCCTCAAAACACTCATATCCGCGCTGGATATAACCGATTTCATCCACCACCGTATACCCGTCAGCGGCCAATCCCGCAATCACAAGGGCTGCTCCCGCCCTCAGGTCCGGTGCATTGACCTGGGCTCCTGTCAGGCCTTTTACGCCGTCTATGACAGCCACATTGCCCTCTACCTTTATATTGCTGCCCATGCGGGCCAGCTCGTCCACATATTTGAATCTGTTCTCAAAAATACTCTCTGTCACCATACTGGTGCCGTTGGCCAGGACCAGGGCAACCGACATCTGAGGCTGCATGTCCGTAGGAAAGCCGGGATAGGGAAGGGTCTTTATATCCGTATGCCTCTGGGCAGGTTTTCCCACCACGCGTACAGCGTCATCAAATTCAATCACCTCACAGCCTATCTCCGTCAGCTTGGCGGAAATGGCTTCCAAATGCTTGGGAATCACGTTCTTAACCATGATATCGCCTCTGGTGGCAGCTGCAGCGCACATAAACGTGCCTGCCTCAATCTGATCCGGTATAATGGAATACTCAGTGCCGTGAAGACGGTTCACTCCCCTGATACGAATTGTATCCGTACCGGCTCCCTTTATATTGGCGCCCATGCTGTTTAAGAAGTTGGCAACATCAACAATATGGGGTTCCTTGGCAGCGTTCTCCAGGATGGTCTGTCCCTCTGCCAGGGCCGCGGCCATCATGATATTAATAGTAGCTCCCACTGACACCACATCCAGGTAAATGTGGCTTGCCACCAGGTCGATGGCATGGGCAATGACAGCCCCGCGTTCAATGGTCACCTCAGCCCCCAGTGCCCTGAATCCCTTGATATGCTGGTCAATGGGCCTGCTGCCGATATTACAGCCGCCCGGAAGGGGCACCTGGGCGCTCTTATACTTACCTAACAGTGCACCGATGAAATAATAGGATGCACGGATTTTGCGGATGTATTCATCATCCACAGATACTTCCTTTATGTTGCTTCCGTTAATCTTTACAGTGTGTCGGTCAATCCGGTCAACCCTTGCACCGATTTCCTGAATCGCCTCTAACAGTACATTGATATCCCTTACATCCGGCAGATTATCAATCACCACATCATCGTCAGTCATGATAGAAGCAGCCAGTATTCCCAGTGCGGCATTCTTGGCTCCGCTTATGGTCACATCTCCCACCAGTGGATTCCCGCCTTTGATAATATATTGTTCCATTCCACACCTCTGATTTTTATTTAAACAAATCCAATATATAAGGAAAATACTCCTAAAGAAATCTTTAAAAATTTGTTCATAATTTATTTACATCTTCTTAGATTATACCATAAGAATCAGATTTGTAAAGTAAAACGAAAATGCACACCCTAAAGTACACTGTCTACTCCACTGCCAAAGCACACAGGAAATCATTCTGCAGGTTCTTGAAATACTCTGTGGCATCATTCAGCCCCATCTTCTGTGTCTCCTGGGTCTGAGGGTCATAGAGCGTCACATTGTACTGGTCGTAGCCGGATAAAAGCACATACTGGCCTGATTCCACATAGGCAATCACAGGAATACCCTTGTCAATATAGTACAGTATCTGGCTCAGGCTGCATCCTCCTGCGTCAATGAGAATAAGTCCATCCTCATAGACGTGGCTTCCGTCAAATGAATCCAGATATTTTGTCACCTTCCTGGCCTCATCCACCGGGGATTTGATATTGCGTATGGGCTGTCTGTTGATTCTGTCCCACACAATATGCTGGCTGCTGTCCGTCACATACCCCATCTGCCCATAGGCCATCTCCACTGCCTGGCTGAAGGTTCTGGATGAACCTAAATAATGTCCGCCTCCGTATGCCCTGAATATCATGCTGTTATCAGATGATGCGGAAGCACTGGTTCCTGTATCCAGAACACTTGTATATTCATAAGAAAATGCCTTTGGCGCAGATGTACGGACCTCATTTCCGTGTATTTCCGAATCTGCCTGTACAAAATAAACCTTTCCCTTATCCTGGGAGGCAAACCAGCCGATTCCCTCCAAGGGGTCCTTCTCAACCCTCTGGTTGCATACAATGGTATCCTCATTCTGATACAGATACTGGTTCTCTCCCAATGGAACCAGACGTTTCAGATGAATCCTCCCATCCTGTGCAACTACATCCGTTATATAAATGCCGTCCTTTCTGTATTCACTCTCCACCTGCATCTGCGTATCGACAATGTACATTGCATACATAGGCATACCCTTCATGCGGCCATTGACAATCCACTTATCCTTGGAACTGCTCAGTCCATATATCAAATCATTTCCAACAAATCCCAATACTCTGACATAATCATTTACCTCCCCTACGATTTCCTGTTTCTGGGAAGTGTTAAAATCCATAACATGGACCTTTTCGGATTCATAGAGGTTCTGGCCTTCCTGCCATGCAAACCGGCTGGCATCGCCGCTGACAGCATAGCTTCCCTCTGTCAGCCCCTGGGCCACTACCAGGGATTCATTGCTCTTGAGATCGATACCGTACACAGTACCCTGAAGCATAATATACATCATGTCATTCTCGCTGAGATAGGACAGTTTATCAATGTCTGCTTTCACCATATCATAGGATTCAGATGCAGGCAGGAAGAACTTTTCCTGTACCGTATCCTGTTCCTTATCATAGTGGTAATATACCACTCCCATCCGTCCTTCGTACTTCCCCCGGTTCATATATCCATACACCAGAAAATCCATAGAGCCGTCATCCTGCATGGACAATATCTTTATGTCGTGCCTGTCATAATTGCTTCTCACACCGTCGTCCGAATTGCTTCTGAACGAAAATACGCACACCGCCTGCTTATCATCATAGTCATAGCACCACAGATCTCCTCCTGTTTTAAATGCCACATACTTGGATTTTGGACTCTTCATGGTTCTTACTTTGTTGTCATTTGTAATTCCAAGAAGAATCTTTTTGCCTGAAAAAGACTGATGACCTCCGTCAAACACTTCATTGGCATTGCGTTCGTAATTCATCAGGTAGATTCTCTGCTCATTCCATTTCATGGTAAAATTGTCTTCTGCGTCAACCATGGAACGTGTTCCGTCTTCCTCATTAATGGCGACCTGATACCGAATCTGGATTTGTCCCATAATGCCGTCAAACTCCTGGAGAGTCATCAGAGGCTCTCCCACCATCTCCACATCCAGGCCGTCCCATGTTAAATGGCTGAAGCTGGCCCTGATGGTAACATGCCCCAGTGAGCTGTTATCCTCTGTGTCATTGGTTTCCAGATAGGATACCAAATCTCTTGCCTGATTATAGTCCAGACTCTTCCTGGTAAACTCCTGGGCCAGTCTGACCATATCTGACGCATAAGCGTTATCCGGCCACATGATTCTGGTGTAATAATGCAACTCCTTTTCTCCTGTGGACACGGTAATTGAAAGGAGATATGTCTCATTTCTGGCCAGCAGGTTTTGAATCGGGAGCACCGCGCTGACGCTTCCGTCCCCGCTTACCCAGTCTTCCACTTCTGTCCTCTCCACCAGCCTGTCCAGAGTAAGATTTCTCACTTCATAACTGATGCCTGTAATGGTATTTCCATACTCTTCAATCCGGATATTCAGCCCACGGTCTTCAGGCAGCACAGAGATACTCTCCCTGGCTGCCTGATTCCCCATATCCTGCATGTATCCATGCAGGCAATTGATTTCCTGACCGCCCAGCTGGGTATAAACCACTGGCAAAGACGGTTCTTCCATAGATGTATATACAGCTGATTCTTTTTCCATCGTGTTTCTGGCACTGATAAAATAAACTACCAGCGCTCCTATAAATATCAGGAACAAAATCCCTGCTTTTTGCAATATTTTTTTCATATGTGATTTTATCCTTTATACTGGTTGCTCTGTATCATTTCTATTTTATATAATATCCAGTAAAACTACAACTTAATCTTTTCGGAATTTTATTAATAATATCTTTGCTGCTCCTATAAGGCGCACAGACCTCTGGCACACCTTCTGTGGAACATTTCATTCAGCAGAAGTACCTTGACCATGTCTCTAAGCCAGGATGGCCTGTTTCCGGGTTTAGGTGGCGGAACCGGTCTGGGCGGCATTGGCGGTCTGGGCGGCTGTGGCCTCGGCGGTCTTGGCGGGGGCGGAGGCGTTGGCCTCGGCGGCTGCGGCGGTCTTGGCGGAGGCGGCGTTGGCCTTGGTGGCTGCGGCGGTCTCGGGGGCGGAGGCGTTG
>OHAI01001881.1_pt1 | contig 15808 bp, 20 predicted proteins | sample 1577091 | NCBI WGS metagenome assembly OHAI01 (sample SAMEA3541548, study PRJEB24748) | human gut metagenome | biome: human gut; feature: human-associated habitat; material: faeces | place: China | collected 2012
ATGTAAAATATCTTATAACATAGAAAGAAAAAAGTCAAGCAAAAGCCTGCAAGGAAACAGAAAACCCCGGAAAACATGTTTTTGACGCCATGTTTTCCGGGGAAACTGCCTGATTTGCAGTGTTTCGGTCATACGTGAAATAATCTGAACAACTGCCTGTATCAAGCCTGCACCGCCTCTTGGTATCAGGACATCAATATAGCCGTTTGCCTGCATCATCTGTGTTGAAACTTCTCTTGATGTATCTTCGACTAATTGTATCGTTTCTTTTGCAAAGCCTGACGTTTCTAACGCCCGCTGCATTAAATTAACTAAGATCATATTGGAATGAATCGCTTCTTTTCCACCACGCAGGATTGCTGCATTTCCACTTTTTAAACAAAGTGCTCCGGCATCTACTGTAACATTTGGTCTGGATTCATAAATAATTCCGATCACTCCCATTGGTACACGTACTTTTGTGATCCGCATTCCGTTTGGACGAACAGATCCCTGAAGCACTTCTCCAACCGGATCTTCGAGATTGACAAGCTCCATGCAGGCATCGGCAATCCCTTTGATTCTTTCTTTTGTCAGACGGAGACGGTCTACCATAGTTTCTGATATGCCATTGTCTCTCGCATTTGCAATATCTTTTTCGTTTTCTGCTAAAATCGCATCGCTGTTTTCTAAAAGCACCTGTGCAATTGCTTCTAGAACTTTGTTTTTCTCACCGGTAGAAGCGGTTGCGATCTTTCTTTTTGCCTCTAATGCCTTCTCACCAAGCTGCTCTATATAATTCATATCCTGCCCCTTTCTTCTTCCTTGCTGTCTTTTCCTAAATGTTGTCAATTTCCAAAAGCATTTTCCTTTTTTATACCAGTCCTTTCGAACAAGCGACTGCTAATGATCCTGCACCGATATGGCATGAAATGCTAAGTGACAGCGGATACATATCTACTGTCTCTACGCCAAAGCGTTCCTTGATCATCTCTACTAATTCCAAAGCGGCTTCTTCATTGACAGTATGTGCAACTTCCATATGAATGTTTTCCATATTGTCAAGACCGCCAAAGCGTGTCTTGATATCTTCTTCGATTGCAGCAAGCATTTTGGATACCCCTTGCTTTTTAGTACGGGCGATTGAAAATGCATCAAGCTTTTCTCCCTGAATCTGTAACACCGGCTTTAAACGGAGTGCAGAACCTAACGCTGCTGCCGCCGGTGTGATCCTGCCACCCTTTTTGAGATATTTTAATGTATCAAGCATGATATAAATACTCGATTCAAACTTATTTGCTTCTAAAATTTCTTTGATCTGTACTGCTGTCTTGCCCTCTTTAGCAAGTTCTATTGCATCTAACACCGACTGGCGCTGTGTTACGGAAATTCTCTGATTATCTACAACCTGCACTTTGCCTTCATAATCGTCTGCAAGCATGATCGCTGTCTGGCATGAACCGGAAAGTCCGCTCGACATCGGAATATATACGATACTTTCATTCTCTTCTAACAATTCTTTCCATGCCTTTGTCACATCCTCCGGAGAAGGCTGTGAGGTGGAAATATCAACATCCTGCGCAAGTCTTTCATAGAACTGTTCCTGCGTCAGACTGATTTCTTCAAAGAAAGTCTCTCCATCAATCAGGAATGGCATTGGAAGCACTCGGATCCTTAATACTTCTGCTTCTTTTTGTGTAATACCACTATTACTGTCTGTCATGATCGCTATCTTATTCATAATCACCTCTACCTTACTTTAAAAAACCATTTACTATCTGTTCTTCGGCTTCCTCTTCTGTTAAGCCTAATGTCATTAATTTATTTAACTGATCCCCGGCAATCTTACCGATCGCTGCTTCGTGGATCAATGCTGCATCAATATTATTTGCCGTTAATTGCGGAACCGCTGTCACACTCGAATGATCCATAATGATCGCATCACATTCCGTATGACCGTTACAGGCATTATTTCCATTGATCATAGACGCAAAGACCTGTTTGGAATTTCCTTTTGCCACCGAACGGGATACGACATTTGCACTGCTGCCTTCTCCATTCATGTCTACCTTAAAATTCGTCTTGGCAACCTGGCTGCCATGTGTCATGATCTTTTCATGGATCACGATAGACGCACCCTTTGCTAAATCTGCTTCTGTATCACGGATCGTAGAGTCTACACCTTTGATCTGAACAGAATCCATTTCAAAGTAACCATCTTCTTCAATATGAATGATCGTTGTCGGATTCAGAATTCTTTTTCCTTCTCCATCACCTTCTCCATAATGCTTTTCAATGTATTTGACTTTTGCTCCTTTTTTTATATAAAACGTATGAATACCGTCATGTTCCGATGTATCCACTCCACAATTATGAATACCGCATCCTGCTACAATCGTAACATCTGCATTCTCACCGATATAAAAATCATTATAGACCATGTCCTTTAAGCCTGATTCACTTAACACAACCGGAATGTGTACACTTTCATTTGTCGTACCCGGTTTGATGATGATATCAATTCCCGGTTTGTCTTCTTTTGTCACAATATCAATATTTGCCGTTGTATTTCTACCAGCTAACGAACCGTTGGAACGGATATTATAGGCACCTTCAGGTACACCATGGATATCTGCCACCTGTTCAAGTAAATTCTTTTCGATCGAATCCATTGTATTTTTCCCTCCATTCCTATTGTTCCATCTTGCCGGTCAGAGTCGGACAGGCGACAGGCTGCCCAAGCAGCTTAGGCATGACTTCTTCTCTGCTGCCAATTTCTTTTACCGTACCATCTGCGATCACGATCAGTTGATCAGCAATTTCTAAAATACGTTCCTGATGGGAAATGATCAAAATATTTCCCTGAATCTTTTGATACATTTTTTCAAATACCTGGATCAGATTCTGAAAACTCCAGAGATCGATCCCTGCTTCCGGTTCATCAAAGATAGAAAATTTTGTACCGCGGGCAAGGATCATCGCAATCTCAATTCTCTTCATCTCTCCACCGGATAAACTGTCGTTGAGCTCTCTGTTAATATATTCTTTTGCACACAGACCAACTTCTGATAAATAGTTACATGCATCCGACACAGAAATCTCTTTGCCTGCTGCAAGACGGATCAGATCCATAACAGTCAGTCCCTTAAAACGGACGGGCTGCTGAAATGCAAAGCTGATTCCCTTTTTTGCACGTTCTGTAATGGACAATTCCGTAATATCTTCCCCATCTAACAGTATCTTACCCGAAGTTGGCCGTACAATGCCTGCGATCATTTTGGCAAGTGTTGATTTGCCACCGCCATTTGGTCCTGTGATCACAACAAAATGGTCATCTATTTTCAAATTGACATTGCGTAAGATTTCTTTGTCGCCATCCTCATCATTAACCTGATAACATATATTTTGTAATTCCAGCATATGCTCCTCCATATGAATATTTTATCCAACCCTATAACTTATTATTATAACGGAAAAACCATAGAAATACAAGCTTTCCACGATTTTGGAATATTTTACGTTTTTGTTTAAAAAACGTTTTCCGAAACGCCTCCTCTTTAGAAATATCCCCCTTTACCGTTTCGCTTTGGAAAGTTTTTCTTGCACCTTTTTTTCTGTCGTAGTATGATAGTTTCACAAGAAAACAGAAAGGGCGTACAAAAAGATGCATCGTTTTTTACGAGCGGTTGGATTCAGCCGGATAAAAGAACGCAAAGATTTAGATAATCTTCTCGGCAGGATCATGAATCAGCCGGACAAAAAAAATCAAATACATATACAGAATTTTCCGCTTATTTCACTTCCAATACCGGCATCCGGATCTGTGGAGAATATGATGAAAAAGGCTTCTTTTTTATGGAACATTATTATCCTTTTTGCGAAAGCAGACTTGTAACTTCTACAGAAGATGTAACAGTAAATAAAAGAGTCGATACCAATGCGTTTACCGGTATGTGTGACGACCCGCGTCTTGGGATATCCATGATCTTTTATTTACAAAATGCGATTGATTATCTCGCTATGCGTAGTGCGGATAATCAGCCTCACAAAGCAACCCTGACATTATCCGGTCTCTCTTTAAAGGGTTCGATCCTTTTAGGTGTGTATCATACTCCTGAGACAGTAGAGCGCAGACAACGCCACGCAGGCAAAAGAAATCATTTGATCTCACTTGCAAAGAACGGAGACCAAAAAGCAATCGATGATCTGACATTAGAAGAATTCGACCAGACAAGCCGTATCCGAAACCGTTTTCTGTATCAGGATCTCTACTCACTAGTCGAAACAACTTTTATTCCTTATGGTTCCGAATCGGATCATTATTCGATTCTCGGCACGATCATCAACTGGTCTTTTTTAGAAAATTCTGTATCTAAAGAATGTGTCTATCAGCTCATCTTAGATTGTAATTCTATCTGGATCGCTGTATGCATCAATGCGAAAGATCTGCTTGGAGAACCAATGGTCGGCAGACGTTTCAAGGGTGTGATCTGGATGCAGGGACACGCTGATTTTCTTAAGAAAACGTGAACATAACGTAATAATAAGCAATTTACCATCGCATCATTTCTTTGATTTTTGCAACAACTTTATCTGCCACTTTCCGATGTGTTATGGCCGTCGGATGCCAGAATGTTCCAAGTCCGTCTTCTTCTGACTGTGCCGGCAGTTCTAAATACTCGATCTGTACTTCTTTATGATTCTTGGCATATTCTTCTACCGCTCTTTTGGTCGCAGGACACAATCTTTGATCCATTGTTCCAAGCATACATAAGATAGCTGCTTGCGGCTGTGTCTGATGGATACGTCCTAAAAACAATTTATATGCATCGATAAACTCCTGGTCTCTTTGTGGAATCTCACGTGTATAGCTTGCATCATTTGTACCAAGGTATACCGTTACAATATCTGCCTGATAGCTTTGATGATTCCATTTTTCCCAGTCCTTTTCCTCTTTTTTATAATAATCCTGCTCTGATCCTCCATCGGTATAATCATAAAGGAACGGTAAACGCCATTGTGGATCAGGCTCATCTCTTTCTTCTCCGATATAAGCCGAAATCACACCTTTTCCATTCCATGCTACAATCTGGTATTCTGCATTTAATTCCTGTGCAGTTAAAAGAGAATATGCTTTTGACGGATTTTCTTTTGCTGTACAAAAGATCTCATCCTCAACATCGCCTTCCACACCATAACCACAAGTGATCGAGTCACCTATGATCAGCATTTTACGTTTCTTTTGCTGTGGCGGTGCTAAAAGAGTATCGGAATCGGTTATGATCTCTTTGATCAAACATTTTGCATATTCCACTTCTGAATATTTCATCAATGTGATCGTAACTTCTGCTTCCTGATCCGATTCGTATAATGTATACTCTGCTTCTGCTTCTTTTAAAGGAAAACGCTTTGCAGGCGTTGTCTGATCGTTCACAAAAACAGCCATCCATGCAAGACTATCCTGTGTTCTTCCTTCTACATCCGATAATAATACGGCACTTGCTTTCTTTCCTTTAAAACGGAATGTCACTCCCGTGGCGGTATAACCAAGCACACGCATATCATTCCGATATAAGGTTCTTCCGTTTACCTTTACAAACTCATTATCTGCTATTTCCATTTCATAATCTACTCCTAATCCTCTTCTTTTTTTGATTTTTTCTCTACAATACGATATTCAATATCCTTTTTCTCCGTCGAATCATCTGCTAATTGATTTGTTCCTTTGATATATGCATACCGTACATGTATATCACAATTTTCCTGTGGCTCTGTTCCTGATACAAAATATTCTTTACGAACACCAGAAGATTTTGCCTTGTCACAAATTCCTTTTACCGCGATCTTGCCACTTGCAGTACAGATTTTTTTCTTTACGATATTAGCCGGTTTTTTGAATTTTCCCTGACTGTGTTTGCTATATGCATGAACCTGCATCATAATCTTTTTCCATATTCTAATATGGTAACCTGAGACCTCTACTTTTTTATTTTCATCTTCGCCAGACCAGATTCCTGCAGTATAATATGGTGTATATCCTTCAAACCAGACACCGGATTTCTTTTCATTTGTTCCTGTCACACCGGCAACTGCAATCTCGTTAGTTTCGAAATTTGCCTCTTTTGCCGAACCGCTTTTGACATTTTCCTGCAAGACATTTGTCAGCAGCCATGCCGTAGATTCTTTCATGATCTGTGTCGGTTTTGTTGTATTATCTAACAAGACATTGCCGGCCGCATCCACCACCCTGTTATAAAGTCTTGGCGGCTGATAAATCCCGGTATTTGCAAGGGATGCATAAGCTGCTGTCAGTTCAAGATTCGTAACCCCCTGATTTAGTTTACCAATTGCAAGTTCTAGCTGAATATCTGTTGATTTCTTACTGGATTGTGTACTTTTACTCTCCACCAAAGTAGAAAATCCCATATTTGTCAAATAGTCAAAACCTGTCTGTGGCGATATTTTTTCTAATACTTTGACTGCTGGAACTGCAAGTTTCTGTGTGATTGCTTCACGAAGCGTCACCTGACCACGGTATTTTCCGGAAGATACTACTTTTTTACCGGATTGTGAAAAACGATAGAGTTCGTCTTTTTCCACACTGCCAAGAGTCATGCCTGCCGTATCCAGTGCCGGTATATAAGTTGACAGGATACTGAATACATTTCCCGGCTGATAGGTCACTTCCATAGCTCGATTTTGTGCACGATTTTTACGTTTTGTACCCCGTCCGCCTACCAATGCTTTCACTTCTCCGGTAGCCTGTTCGATCAGAACAAACGAAGCCTGTGGTTCTTTGACTAATTGCATTTCTTCATTGACCGCTTTAGCACCATCTTTCAACTTGGCTTTCCGAAATGTGTTAATGTACTTTTGTGCTTGTTTGCTATCGGTAAAATATAAAGAAAAGTTAATCCCCTTTTGTGCAAAGTAATTTTTCACATCAATTTCACTATATTCTTTATAACTTTCAAATTTTTCAACAACTAATGTATAAGAAAGATACGATTTTGTACCTTGCGGATAGTTACTGTCACTATTGATCGTTGTATCACAAATATTTTGCAATCCTTTATCCTGACAGGTATAGATCTTTAATCCACCATGATACAGTGTGTTATATGCCTGTGTCTGTGTGTAACCAAGATTCTGTCTCATATCGGAGATCACCTGATTAATAACGGCATCTGCATAATAGGAATTGATCTTACCCTCTGATGTTATATTCGTCGTAATATTTTTAATCCTAAGGTATACATCATCGCCAAGAGCATCCTCGTATTCATCTTCTGTCAGATATCCTTCGTCTAACATTGCTTTTAATACTATTTTTCTTTTCTCTGCATTTGCTTCCTGTCCGCTGACCGGGTTATCCGAAATCGGATCATCCACCATTGCAGCAAGAACAGCCGCTTCTGATGCTGTAATCTCACTGACATCTTTATCAAAATATTTCTTTGCTGCAGCCTGTACTCCTAATGTATTCTCATCCATACTGATCGTATTCAGATAATCTTCCAGGATTTCTTTCTTATCCAGATAATCTTCTAACTCAATTGCAAGAAATTGTTCCTGAATTCCATTTGCAACTCTTTCGATCAATGTATTTTCATTCGACTGCGTCATGATCTGGTTGCGTATCAACTGTAATGTAATCGTTGCATTGTCATCTGCCATATCAGGGTCACTAACCACATTTTGATAGATTGAGAGCAAAATTCCCCGCATATCAACACCATGATGTTCAAAAAATCGTTTGTCTTCCACAGCAACAAATGCATTCTGTACTACCTGTGGGATATCAGCGATCGAAACATTCTGCTGCACGGAATTCGCTGCACCGACTGTTTGGATAACTTCTCCATCTGCATCATACATCTTACTGGCTTCCCCTGAAGGCATCAGTGTCAGTTCCCGGATTTTAGGTGCACTGTCGACTAATCCACGTACCACTCCTATTGCAGTAAATACGAAGAACAAAACAAAAACAACTGTGCCAAAAACACAGCAATACCTCATCCATTCTTTGACACGATACTGCATCTTTACAGAAGTTGAAGTCAATTCCTTTTGCTTTTTTTCAATTTCAAGTCGACTGTAATTCATATATTTCCTTTCCATTCCACAAATTGTGTTAAAACTTATAAAAGCAACGTCCAAAGCAAAAAGCCTTGGACGTATAATCTTTTTTGATACTGAATTTATACTCTTTATCCACGATGAATGATGTCATGTCTTTCCGGACCATTTGATACCATCTTGATTGGCACACCAATCTCTTTTTCAATAAATTCAATATATTTCTTACAATTTTCCGTTATTTCATAACGAAAGTGAATATTTATTACAAAATTATCAAATTGCTTATCTGGATAAATATCTGCATATTGCTTACTCTCAATATACCACAAATATGTATTGAGCTTATCTTGTAATATAACAATATGATCAAATTCAAACTTACCCTCAAAATGCAAATGATCATATATTTCCATAATTAAGGTTTTATTATCATCATCAAATGCTATTCCATCAATAACATTTACATCTGTAACAGCCATATATTTCACTTCCTGTTTTAAATTTGGTTAAATGAAATTTTATTTACCTCTAATCGTATTGATTGGTGTACCTTCAGGAATTACATCTACAGGTTTAAAAACACCACCACCTTCTCCAGTAACTACAAGATCTTTATTTAAAGCTCCTGTATCAAATCCATTAGCCTTTTGATTAGATGTGTATGGTGCAGTTTGACTCGCTTTATACTCTTCAATAAAATGATTTCCATCTGAATCTAAAGCAATACAATCGAGGTAATTTTCACCATTTCTCATAGCATTTCCATTAGAATCCATTGGCTTTACTGGAACTTGTGTTTCTGCTTCAGGGTGAGCTTCTTTCAAATTAGAAAATTGTTCTTTCTCAAACTTCTTCCCATTTTCTTGATTTTTGGTAACGGTTTCAGCCTTTTTCCCTGAATAATCCTTGCTAGCATTATGCACCAACACGCCCAATGTACAAACATGATAAGCATGGAAATCCTCCACCTGAAAATTATACACTGTTGGAAACTTTGAGTTATCTGCGTAACTAATATCTAATCACTGTTACATAATTCCCACATATCCATAAACAACGCATTTCCCACAGTCATTTGGTTAGTTTCTTCTCTGTCTTTAAACTTTTTTATACCTGGATATACTTCGTCCATATCATTAATATATAATCTTGAATAACCTTTTTCTGTGAGATAATTGCAAATCATTTCGTCGATATCAAATTGCTTTTTACTATACGGCTCATTTCTGAATCCAGCAAGATATGAATCCATTCCATCAGGATCTGGACTGTCAATAGAAAATTCATCTTGAAGATAGAAGTACTTAACTATTTTGTTTATTTGCAGCAGAGAAACATATTCAATTTCACCTTCTGAAAAAGAACACCTATTTACAACAATTCTAATCTCCGAAGAAGGCTCGTTTGAATCAAAAAACTTCTCAACATTTTCAGATTTGGTCTTTATTTTTTCCAATAGTTCATCAAGAAAATCAACTGTGTCCCTGCACTTTGAAATAAATAATTCTGTATTTCCGTTTATGTATATATCTTCCATCGCTTTTTTTATATCATTTTGCATAAAATATTACCTCGTTATATCATTACTATACTATTAAATCGTGTTGACCCGATGTATCAGCAGGTTTTGTATTATTAAAATCAAAATCTACCCCTCTTAAAGTCCTTAGCAGGAGAATATTTTCTACCAAAATTATGTACCAGCACACAAAAGAAGTCAACACGGTAGGTGTGAAATATTTTAATTAGACGTCTTTACTGTAATATTTTTTTGCATCACTTAGGCTGACCTTTTTGATATAACGTAACTGTCAGTCCTTCCTCGCCCATAATTTCTTCGCCAATTTCTACTACGATATCTCTGCTTGGGAAAAGCGAATTAACTCTGAGTTGCCAAAAATACTGAATTGCCTTTGCAAACTCCTCAATATAGTCACCTGAACTATTTATAACGTCACATTCTTTGACTAAACTTTGCAGTGACCAACTATTGACGAACATCTCAATATCTTTAGTATTTTTATAAAGTTTCCTTAATTCCATGATATTTCCATTATAGAACTCAGAAATAAATATACAATCATCAACTTCAATGATCTCTGGACAAAACAAACTAGCAAAACTAATTGCCGTTTCAATATCGTATGAATTAGCAACATGATTCATTAAAGACCTGCCCTGTATTTTAGAGAAATCATGTAGTATCCTCTCATCAACTATGCTTTTATATATTTTCATTTTAATCACCGATTTTCTAATAATTCTCTTGGAACAGGACCAATTAAATTCATATCACGTGGATATAAGTGCCCGTTCGGAGCAATATCATAGCCTCTTGCTTTGACTCTCTTTGTAGAAATATCCAAATTTAATCTACCATCCGCCCCATAAACCAATTTATGTCCACTCTCTGTATTCACATAGGTATTCGGCTGGCCTTCAAGAGGTCTTGAACCTCCACTTCTTCCACCAGTTCTTATTGTTCCATCATATTTAGTTTCCTTGATTTTTTGAATATTCAGATCAGATGTATTTTGTGTACGAGGATTTGCATAATCATTTGCATTATGCACCAACACTCCAAAACCACTAACATGATAAGTATGGAAATCTTCTACCCCAAAATTATAAACCTTAACAGGTTCGTCTGTCAACTCGACATCAAAATTTTCAACTAAAAGAATGTTTCCGTTTACATCAAGAAGTTTATCGCCAACAAGCAGCTTACCAGCCTCAACAAACCCTCTACATTGTACATAAAACGGGTGCGTTTCAGTTGAAGCAAGTACACTTACAGTTCAAATCGGTGTACCTGCAAAATCGTTGATAAAAATGTTCTGTAAATAGTAATTATATTATATTTTCAAAGGATTCTAAAGGTCCGTATAATGTATCTTCATAATACAATAGAACAATATTGTTATTTACAATAAGAAGCACATCTGAAGGATAACAAAAATCCGACCATTTTTCACAAAAAATAGATGCTGTAATGCTTATTGCTGAAGTATGATCATATAACAATGTTACTTTGTCTGAAATACTTTTTTCGAATAAACTCATTAATTTTTGTTGAGTTACTCTCTCCATTGATTCATCGCCCCAACCACAGTCACCTATGAAAACAGTCAGTTTATGATCAATCATCATTTGAACATATGAACTTTTTTGAAGTATTTCATTATCGCATATACTATTCCAAATTTCAACTGCTTTGTTTTCATTAACAACATTCATTTCTGATAGCTGCTTTGGAGAGAATAGCGCATAATTTTCGCTTGTATATCTCCAAGCATATTTAAATTCTTTTATATCCATATCTATTCCTCCCAAAATATATGTCCTGCAGAGCCATTATGTTTTCCCTTTGCCCAATCATGATAACAAATATGTGGCATGTTATATTTATTATCAATAGGGTGAATTTGATAATTAGATTTTGGTGCATTTGTTGCATATGTTTCTGCTTTAGGCAAATCAGGCATTGCTTCATTTATAAGTTGTTCCGCTTGCTGTCTATTTGAAGCAATATAATTGTTTCCTTTTTTTCTAGCAGATCTTAATTCTTTAACTGCTTGTTTCCAAGAAGGAGAGCCTGGTTTATCAACAATGGGAATTTTTTCTTCTCCCTTGGCGGTACGGACAGTCTTTGTTTTATATTCATTACTTGCATTATGCACCAACACGCCTAATCCGCCAGCATAATAAGTAAGGAAATCCTCCACCTGAAAATTATACACCGTAACAGGTTTATCTGTCAACTCGACATTAAATTTTTCAACTAAAAGAATGTTTTTGTTTGAGTCAAGCAATTCATCACCGACTGCAAGTTCTCCTGCGTTGACAAAGCCACGATCATTCACATAAAACGGGTGAGTTTCAGTCGTTATGATCTCTTTGCCGTTGATCACCAAATGAATAAGCTTAGAATCTTCTCTTATGTAGGTTTCAAGAACTGTTTTCTCGACAATTTCAAAGGTTTCGGGGTCTGTTGAAATGACTTTAGCCTTATACTACACTGTCACGAAATGGATCAATATAGTTAAATTCAGTTTCTTCAAATATATTTTCTAATGCTTCTAAGCCATTTTCTTTTTTATATCGTAATTCTTCCTCAGTTATTGGTATAAGCCATAAAAACCTAATGTTCATAGATTTAGTTTCTAACCACTCAAGTTCTGGTCCGTCTAAGTAAGGCAATGAAATTAAACCATGGTCACATCTAGATTTTTCGTACCAAGCACAGCCAAAATTAACCGTGTGTCCTAAACCAAGCATATTTCCGCTAGCATAATAATGTGCTATAGCTACAAGCAAATTAATTAAAAAGTTATTCTCGGTTGGAGCTAGTATAAATAATTCTAATCCTTGCTCTTTGTCTTTCCCTGACATCCCGCAAGTTGCATATATCCATGAATTTCTTTTTTCATTGGGTTTAAATTTCAGCACTTTAAAAAATGGCAACAAATTATGAATAGGTTCTTTATCATTAAAAATATACTCTGTGCACTCACCCCAATTTATTAGATAATGTTCTTCAATCTTTTTTATCAAGTCCATACTTTTTCTTCATCTCCTTTGAATAATGTGACGTTCGTCCACCTTGCGAATTCTGTTCTAACCTAGTTGCTGGCTTCATCCGACTACGATCTTGTGCACTTGCCCTTCGTTCACTGGCGGTCATTTGATAACCTGGCTTTTCACCTGTGCTAGGGTCTCCTTCATAATATCGTTTAACCAATGGGGGATCATGATCTGGAGAACCACCCACAACCTGCCGGTCTTTCTTCGTTGGAGTATTGCCATAATGTTTTCTTCTATTATATGGTTCAGTAGGCTTAGCATAATCATCGCCAGCATTATGCACCAACACACCAAAACCACTAACGTGATATGTATGGTAATCCTCTACTTGAAAATTATACACCGTAACAGGCTTGCCTGTCAATTCGACATCAAAATTTTCAACCAAAAGAATGTTTTTGTTTGAGTCAAGCAATTCATCACCGACTGCAAGTTCTCCTGCGTTGACAAAGCCACGATCATTCACATAAAACGGGTGAGTTTCAGTCGTTACTTCCGGGCGAAAATACGGAAAATATCCTGGAGACCATGCGTTACTTAAATGCACACCACATTGACGGCATCAAGCTGCAGCTGCTCCATGTGCTGAAACACACCGATCTGGCAGCTTATTATGGGCAGACCGGATTTCACATTTTATCGGAAGATGAATACGTTGATCTTGTGATCCGCTGTCTGGAAGTGCTCTCGCCGGATATCACGATCCACCGCCTGACCGGGGACGGTCCGAGCGATCTGCTGATCGCACCGCTCTGGAGCCTGAAAAAACGCAGCGTCCTCAACCATATCCACCACGAACTGAAAGTCCGTGATACCTGGCAGGGACGTCTGTTTACCGAATGAAATTCAAGTCGGACACAGTTGAGACCTGACACGCTTTTGCAGAGATTTTTTACATAAGGAGGCATTTTATGGCTGAACCATTTACGCTTTATAAATTAATTATCTTATATATGCTTGACCGCGTGGATTTTCCGCTTACAAACAGCCAGATTTCCAGTTTTCTGCTTGACCGCGGCTACACAAACTATTTCACGCTGCAGCAAGCTTTTTCAGAACTGGAAGAAGCCAATCTTGTTAAGCCACAGACCATCCGCAATACCACACAGTTTCAGCTGACAAAGAGCGGACGCGAGGCACTTGGCTATTTCTGTGACCGCATCCCGAATGCAATCCAGGAGGAAGCCGATCAGTATCTTCAGGAACACAAGCTTGAGCTGCGAAATGAGGTTTCTGTCACGGCGGATTATTACCGTACCACGGCAAAAGAATATGCCGTACACTGTGTCATAAAAGAAAAAGAGTCCGATCTGATCGACCTGACTCTTACGGTTCCGGACAAAAAACAGGCAGAAGCTATGTGCAAGTCCTGGAAAAACAAATGCGAAATGGTCTACCAGTTTCTGATGCGGTTCAGGCCGCTCAGGAGCAGGGAGAACGCTATACGCTGAAGTCAGACGAGGTGACGCGATATCAGGAAGAGGGAGACTTCGGCGTCTGCTGAAGCTCCCTCGCTGCAGGTCATAAGGCCAGGCCGGGCGGTGGGTCTTCCCCGCCGTCGTGGCGCTGGCCGAATCGGTTTTAAATTAAAAAGCTGTCCAGCGATTTCCCCTCGGCGACCGCCAGGGCAATCGGCTTCGGCATTCTTCCCTGGCCGGTCCAGGTTTTCTCGGCGCCGGTATGATCGGTATAACGATATTTCGCCGGGCGCGGTTTCCGCTTTTTACCGCCCGCCATCGGCGGCTGAATATCGGCCACCAGCTCGTCAGGAGAAATACCGTCGGCGCGCATCAGCTCAAGCCAGGTATTCACTTTTTCCTGATATTCCGCTTGCTGCTGTGCCGCCAGCTGCTGTTGCGTACGTATTTCTTCAGTGACGATCCTGAGCTTTTCCAGCATCTCTTCAAGCACGTCAATGGAGAATTCACGGGACAGCGCGCGCAGTGAACGGATATTATTCAGTTTGTGTAACATTGAAGACATAAAATTAAAAAATTCCAAATAGCAAATTAAAAGACACAACGCGGCAAGTGTAATAGAAACATTTATTTATTTCCAGCCTGCGGTTGTCCAGATAAATATATTATGCAGAGAGTAAATCTCTTCCGCCTGCCCTATATCGGAAAATCCCCGATTCTTTTTCGCCAGCGCGGGCCAACGAGACCATGAATAAATAAAAGCGGCGGATAGTGAGATAGAAAAATATATTCAGCAGGCGATATTACCTTTATGGTCAGCGGCTTATCCTCTTATCGTCGGCGGATGCGCTGGCCCTCTCCACACGGCCTAATGAATAGTTACCCAGCCAGGCAGAATAAAACGCCACACGTCACTTTAGAATTTTTCACCACAAAAACCGGCATAATGGCATAAAAACATCTAAACGAGACTCTCATCACAGGCTAACGCGATTTTGCGCCACGGCGAGTGCTCAGACGCCGCCTCCCTGGTCAAACACCATGGCAAAACACCACATAACCACCTGAAAATAAACACATTTAATGAAAGCAGCAATAAAAGTAGCGTAACGGGCAGAAAACCAACCGTCACAGAGTATTTTATCGACAAAAAGGCAATAAATAAAAATTTATAGCTAGTTGCCACTTTTAATGCAGAGATATACTCTACGCATATCAAAACAGGCAGCCCAAAAACGCTATACCAACGCGCATTTTTCGGCGTTCTTGACTTCATTTTCGAGGAGCACTCCGATGTTCTCTGCGCACTCCCGCTTGCGGCACGCGGTTGCAGACACCTTTGCGATGGTGGTTTACTGCACCGTCGTCAACATGATGATCGAAATTTTTCTCTCTGGTATGACGTTTGAGCAGTCGTTATCGTCGCGTCTGGTGGCGATCCCGGTCAACATTATTATTGCCGTACCCTATGGGATTTATCGCGATTTCGCCATGCGTCAGGCCCGGCGCATCACTCCGGCCGGCTGGATGAAAAATATGGCCGACGTGCTGGCCTACGTGACCTTTCAGTCGCCGGTATATGTCGCCATTCTGTGGAGCGTGGGTGCGGACTGGCACCAGATTGTCGCTGCGGTGAGCTCGAACCTGGCGGTATCGATGATGATGGGCGCCGCTTACGGCTACTTCCTCGACTATTGCCGCCGCCTGTTCCGCGTGGCTCCCTACCAGCAGGCAAAAGCCTGACC
>OHAI01001882.1_pt1 | contig 15805 bp, 20 predicted proteins | sample 1577091 | NCBI WGS metagenome assembly OHAI01 (sample SAMEA3541548, study PRJEB24748) | human gut metagenome | biome: human gut; feature: human-associated habitat; material: faeces | place: China | collected 2012
CACGAACACCGGAGAAAGTTTTTAAAAACGTGGCGCTGGCGCTTTCCGATAAAGCAAAGGAAATGGGCACAACCACAAAGTTCTCTGCGCTTGAGGCTGCCGATGCTATGAGTTACATGGGAATGGCAGGCTGGAACTCATCGCAGATGATTGACGGTATTGCGGGTATTATGAACCTTGCGGCGGCGTCGGGTGAGGAACTTGCGAGCGTGTCCGATATTGTAACGGACGCGCTTACAGCGTTTGGGTTAAAAGCAAGCGATTCCGCTCAGTTTGCCGATGTTCTTGCGGTTGCGTCATCAAAATCGAATACGAATGTATCGCTTTTGGGTGAGTCTTTTAAGAATGTGGCGGCTACGGCGGGAGCAATGGGTTATTCCATGCAGGACACTACCACCGCGCTCGGTCTTATGGCGAATGCCGGAATTAAAGGCTCTGATGCGGGTACATCTCTGCGCGGTGTGATGACAAGGCTTGCAAAACCTACCGCGGAAGTCAAACAGGCCATGACGGCGCTTGGTATATCCGCCGTTAATACGGACGGAAGCATGAAACCACTGTCAACTCTTATACCTGAACTGCAAACCGCATTCTCATCTCTGACAGATTCTGAAAAGGGTCAGTACGCGACTATGATTGCCGGAAAGAATGCACTGTCAGGCTTTCTGTCAATTGTAAACTCAAGCCCGGATGATTTTTACAGCTTATCGGACGCAATAAATAATTCCGAGGGCGCTGCTCAGTCTATGGCAGATACAATGAACGATACCGTAAGCGGAAAGCTGACACTTTTGAAGTCTCAGTTCGAAGGTGTAAAAATTGCTATTTTTGACGCGCTCGGCAGTTCACAGTTTAAGGGTGTGCTTCAATCAATGTCAGACGGACTCGGCGCATTAACACCGTCTATTTCAGGAGTTACAGTAGCAATCGGCAACGGACTGTTTTATGCAATACAAGGTATATATAATATCGGAATGACTGTATTTACTGCGGTGAAAACGGCTGTTGAAAACAATCAGCCTGCGATAGAGAAATTACATACGGCTTTTGATAATGTTAAGAACAGTATTATCAACGCTTTCAGCGGAAACGGCACTGCGCTTATACAGACGCTTGCGAATGTAATTATTCCAACGCTCTGCAATTCATTATCTTTGGTGCTTAATATTGCGTCCGGAGTTATTTCTGTTGCGAGTACGCTTTCACCTGTAATTGCCGGAATTGCAGGGACTGTGACAGCCTATAAAATTGCCGTTACGGCGGCTAATGTTGTAGAAGGTATCCGTAACGGACTTATTGCATTTTCGGCGGTTATGACGGGAACACAGGCGGCAGCATTTGCACCGCTGACCACTGCCACCATTGCTCAGATTGCGGCAACATCTGCGCTGAATGTTGTGACAGGCGTATTTGGTGCAATTATGACATTTGTCACATCGCCTATCGGATTGGTAGTTATAGCGATTGGCGCAGTTATTGCCATAGGTGTGGCGCTGTATAAGCATTGGGATACTGTCAAGCAATGGGCAGGCAATCTGTGGAATGGTATCAAAAATATTTTTAACGGTATAAAGAATACAATATCCAACGCTTGGAACGGTGTCAAGGAAACTGCGTCAAATGTGTGGGGAGCAGTTAAAGATACTGTTTCCGAAAAGCTGAATAATATAAAAACCGCATACCAAGAGCATGGCGGTGGTATAAAAGGCGCTGCTGCAGGCGCTATGGAAGCCGTAAAAGGCTATTACACAGCAGGGTACACTTTTATCAATAATCTCACGGGCGGTAAACTCGGTCAGGTTGTTGACAGCGTAAAAACAAAGCTGTCTCCTATGGTGAATACCGTAAAGGAGAAACTGTCCGGCGTTAAGGACGCGTTTGGAAGCGCATTTTCAAATGCGTTTGAATTTGTTAAGACCACATATAACGAAGGCGCACTCAAGCCTGTGGCAGATAAGGTAGTCAGTGCGTTCAGCGCGGTTAAGACCGCTATTGCAGAAAAATTTACTGGCATTAAAGATGCCATAGGAGAAAAACTGACTGCAGTTGGTGATGCTGCATCAGGTGTAAAGGATAAAATTGCAGCAAAGTTCACAACCGTTAAAGACGCGGTAGTTGAGAAGTTCAACAGCATAAAGGCCGGTGTTGCGGTGGCTCTTGCCTCGATAATTGAAGTGGTATCCAATATTGTCGGCGGAGTTCGAAGTGTTGTTACAACAATTATTGAGGGAATACGGACGCATATCGGAAACGCGGCGGAAGCTGTAAGAACAACGATAACCAATATTATAGAGGGCATTAAGCTGAATTTTCAGAATTTCTTTACAAGCATAAGGACTGTTTTTGAAAATATAAAGGCGGCGGTGTCAGGCATATTTGAAGGGATAAAAACTGTTGTGTCAGGTGTGTTTCAGACAATTGTCGGCATATTCACTCTCAATCTTGACACCATAAAGGGTGGCGTGCAGAACGTCATAACCGGGATTACAGTGATAATTGACGGTGCAAAGCAGGTGGTTATGAATGTATGGAATGCGATAACCTCTGCCGCGACACTGGCGTTTAACAATATCAGAACAGTTGTAACAAATGTTATTGAGGAGATAAAAACTGTAATTCAAAGTATTAAGGATACATTCAGCAATGTGTTTAATTCCGTTAAGAATATTGTATCGAATGTCTTCAATTCTATAAAGACAACCATCAGTAACGTCTGGAAAGGTATAAAGAACTTAATCAAAGCGCCACATATCGTGCAGACGGGAACGATAAGCATTGCCGGAATCAGCACGCCGATACCGAAACTCGGTATTCAGTGGTATGCAAAGGGCGGTATTATGACGCGTCCGACAATGTTCGGAATGAACGGCGGCAATGCAATGGTCGGCGGCGAGTCGGGAGCAGAAGCCGTACTGCCTCTTGATATGCTATGGTCAAAGCTTGCGCAGTTTCTAACACCGCAGCCGGCGAGCGACAGACCTAATATCACTAACTATATTGAGGTAAAGGTGTATTCTGGCAATGACGATGATGAAACGCTTGCCAATAAGGTGGCTGCAAGGATTGTGGAGGTTATAGAGAATATGTAGACGGGAGGAACGGTATGGATATATATTTAAGCGTAAATAACAGAGCGGATATATTAAAAATTCCTGTTCTGCCTCCGTCATTCACGATAAGCAAGCCGCAGTCGCTGACAGCATTTGAAACAGTATCACAAGGAGAACTGCAGCTCATAGGAAGCCCGAAGTTGAAAGGTATTTCAATTTCGAGCTTTTTTCCTGTGCGCGATTATCCGTATCTTCGAGATACATCAATGAAAGGCTGGGAGTATGTCTACAAGATTGATACATGGATAGAGCAAAAACTCCCGATACGCCTTATTATTACCGATACGCCGATAAATATGGCAGTGGCAGTAAAGGATTTCAAATATACGATTAAAACGGACGGTGACCTGTGGTACACATTAGAGCTTGAGGAGTTTAATCTGCTCGGCTGGGAAAATCCGCAATCCGATGAGGAGGATGAAATTGATATGGAGGAATTAAATAAATTAAAAGAACAGGTTGAATATCTACTTGGCATTATTGAACCGTTGGCACATCCTATGATATACAATTATATTGATGAAAATATGCCGGAATGGGCAAGGGAAAGTGTGCAGAAGCTTATTGACAAAGGTGTGTTAAGCGGTGACGGCGACGGATGGAACTTAAACTACGACCAACTGAGAACGATAGTCTGGCTTGATAGATTGGGGCTGCTTGGATAATGGCGTCGGGAGTTGATGTGGCTAACAGAGCCAGAGCAGAAATGCAGGAAATCGGCGGTCAGTGCGGTAATAACAACAAATACACTCATTGGTATTCCGATAATGTAGAGAATATGGGATACAGTTTTTGGTGGTGTGCGGCTTTTGTCACATATGTTGTCCGTCAATGCGGTGTTCCGACGAGTGTTGTGCCGAATTATGCGTACTGTCCGAACTGTATTGATTGGGCGCGGAGCAGAGGACGGCTGTATTCAAAATCTCAGCTTACAAGCGGAGCATATATACCGCAGCCGGGAGATATATTCCTGCGAGAGGGGCACACAGGTATTATAATATCGGTCAGCGGTAATCAGTTTACAACAGTTGAGGGAAATACAGGAGGTACGGAAAACTGCCGGACTGTGGGTAGCCATACTTGGACTTTTTCCGGTGGCAATTATGCATATGTGTTTAATCCGGATTATCCGGATAAAGTACAGAGCAATGGTTCATATTCTTCCAATGGAGTTGAAAGCTATATGTACTCGGAAAATTCCTACAGCGACAGCAGCAATGCGAGCGTTGTATGGAATAACCGTGTTAAGGAAAATATCCATCCGAGAATGCAGAGCCTTGCCCCAATTGCTCCAACAGGACAACTGACATTATATGCAAACGATACGGATATAACGAAAATAGCCGGAAACCTTGCGTGGAAAAACAGCATTTATGTACTCGCGACAACCATGTCTTTTGAAGTAGCAAAAACGGATGCGGCATATTTAAAGGATTTGATGTATATTCCACAGGTAGGGGATATTATTCGTATGGTAACGAATGTGGAGATATTCAGAGGTGTTATAACAAAGGCTGACGATGGTGATAAGAATAAAAACAAATATACGGTTGTTGATCTCGGCTGGTATCTGAACAAGACCAGTCAGACATATCAGTTTAAAAATATATCGGCAGCGGATGCTATAAAGGAAATATGCGCTGATTTGTCAATCGAAATAGCAATGTTACCGGAGCTTACAGCGAATATATGCCGGATATATTTTGATAAGGCTGTATCGGATATTATAACGGATATTCTTAGTCAGTGTGACGGTGATTATAACTATGACTTTGTGCCGGAGGGATTGCGGATTTATAAAATAGGTGACTTAGTCGCATATCCCGAATTTCGAGTGGCAAGTAATGTTGCGCGGGCATATTCGCCGGAGTATAAAGGAAGCGTAAGCCATAGCAAATCCATTGAGGAAATGAAAAACTCAATTAAAATCACTTCGGAAAAGGATAGTGTGTATACGGAGCTTATGGTTATACAAAACCGTGAACTTATTGACAAATACGGTTTTTTACAGAAAATCGTGAAGATTGATCCCGAAAAGGAAAACGCAGACGCTGTTGCAAAGCGTGAACTCAACGAAAACTCAAAAGAGAGTGAAACATATTCATTTGAAATTGTGGAGAAGTATGACAGCTATACCAGAGCGGGTGAGGTCATAGCGGTTGACGATACCAAGTACGTTATTGAAAGCACCGACCACAGTTTCAAGGATGGGTGGCATTATGATAAACTGGAATTACGGAAATTTTAGTCTGATTTTTTTGATTGCTTGTCTAATACGGATATGGTATAATTAAACTCAGAGTTAAATCGGAATATGTGAAGATGTTTTTGACAATAGCAAAGAAGTACAGCTTTGGAACTAACCATAACTGTACTTCTTGTTTTCGATGGTTAACTTAATACACTACGGCATCATCTGCAGTAAAACCGCCAAGCGAGTTTTCTTTTACCTGAATGCAGATATAAGTGAGTTCGGAATCATTTGCAGCGAAGAATTGTCTTTTTGCCATTGGGGCAATTTTTAACCAATCGCCTGCAGAAAGTTCTATTTCTTCGCTATCAATCACAGCTTTGCCTTTACCGGCGATAATACCGTAAATTTCTTCATTGTTCTTATGAGAATGAACGAATGGAATACTTGCACCGGCAGGAAGCTGATTGATGCTAATCTCTGCACCCGTTAAAGAAAGTTTTTCGTGAAGTTCTATTCTGCCTTCATTTCCGATGTTTGTTTTAGTGTAGTTTTTCATGATAAATACCTCCAAAATTTTTTAGCAATCTTTCCTTGCTTGACAATAGCTTATCACTGCACACATAGAAAAACAAGTACGCACTTTTTTATAACTATATACAATATTCAGAATGCGTGATATAATATGATGGTGAGGTGATAATGTATATGAAAACAAAAAGTGAATTACCTGATTGTCCGGTGGCAACAGCTGTGGAATTAATCGGTGGTAAGTGGAAACTACTAATTCTTCGTAATTTGAAAGCACGCCCATGGAGATTTAATGAATTGCAAAGAGATTTGGAAGGAATATCACAAAAGGTGTTAACCGACAGTTTAAGGCAAATGATTGATGATGGACTTGTCTATCGTCACGATTATCATGAATGGCCTCTGCGAGTAGAGTACGGATTGACAGAGCTTGGTCGACAGATGCTTCCGATTCTCGACGCACTTGCGGATTTTGGGAATTATTATAAATCAATCATTAATTAAAAAATGATAATTTTGATTTATACATTAGAATAACAAATTTCGGTTTATGGGCAAAATTAGGAATCATTTAGATATAATATATTAAAAACTTGGAGGGGTTATCAAATGACAGATACAATTAAAACATTAAAATCACGCCGTTCCTGCAGGAAGTTTGACGGCAGGCAGATTACAGATGAACAGCTTAATACAATACTCGAGGCGGGAATGTATGCGCCCACGGGAATGGGGAGACAGTCGCCTGTTATGGTAGTGGTTCAGGATAAGGAAACTGTTGCACAGCTTTCAAAAATGAATGCTACTATTATGGGAACTGACAGTGATCCGTTCTACGGAGCTGCCACAGTAATCGTTGTGCTTGCCGATAAAAATATCTCCACATATCTGTATGACGGCTCATTAGTAATGGGAAATTTGATGAACGCAGCCGAAGCGGTAGGGGTACAGTCCTGCTGGATACATCGCGCAAAAGAAGAATTTGAGAGCGAGGAAGGCAAAGCTTTACTAAAGAAATGGGGCATTGACGGCGATTATGAAGGTATCGGTCACTGCGTACTCGGATATGGAGAAAAAGCTCCGTTAAAACCGCGTAAGGATAACTATATTTATAGGGTATAAAATCGGTTTTATGAAAATGTATGATTAAAGGTAGATGGGATTTTTGAATACAGTTGAAGAACGCATTGACCCGTCAATGGTATTTCAGACGGAATTTGAGGAATGGGTGAATGACGGATGCAAAAAAGCTGAGGAATTAATGGGTAATTCCGATAAAGAAGATAAATAAAGTCAGAGGCGTATCATAAATGATGCGCTTTTTTCATGCTCTGAAAGGAGAAATTATGGGCGGTATAACAGATTTAGCAAGGCATATAAAAGACAGGGACAATCCCTCGCCGTACACGCCGATGTTCGGTAAAATAATATCTTTGCCGGAACTCACTATACAGCTCGGAAACAGGATACTGCTTGACGCGGATGACATCAAAGCTACGTTTGATATATATGAAACGCAGACCTATGATAACCATACGGAATACATACATCTCGGCAAAGAAGTTGTGCTGCTGCCATATAATGAAGATAACAAATTTGTTGTAATTGGGGTAATTCAATGAAAAATACATTTGACTTTGATTTCAAAAACGGTGAGTTCAGAATGAAGAACGGTAATCCTGTAGTGCTGACGGGTATTGACGCTCTTAAGCTGTGGATAGAGAAAACCATACGGACACAGCTTAACCGATATTCTATATATAAAAATCGGCAATACGGCGCTAATATTGAGGATTTGGTAATAGGCAAAACCTACGGCATGGACTTTGCAGAATCGGAGCTACACCGCGAGATTGAAACAGCTCTGCTTCAAAATGAGGACATATACAGTATGGACAGCTTTTCAGCCGTAAACCGTGGTTCTGAGCTTAATCTATCATTTACACTTGCTACAAGCTATGGAGCGATTGCGGAGGTGTATAAGTTTGACACTTGAAGAGATAATTGAATATATGCTGTCGAGCGTACCGGATGAATACGACATCTCGGTTGGCTCGTTTTTTTATGACCTTCTTTATCCTGTGGCGGAACAGGTGTATTTGCTTCAAAACAAGATAAAGACTCTGTCAACAAATACTTTTGCACTTACAGCAACAGGGGAGTACCTCGACCGTAAGACGGCGGAGCAGGGTATCACGCGAAAGGCTGCCACCTATTCAAGAGGAATAGTACGCATCACGGGAAATCGCGGTGAAATAGTATCGAAAGGCTCAAAGGTTGCCGCTGACAATATTCTGTTTTCTGTGGACGAAACTATGAGCGTTCCCGAAAGCGGATATGTTGAATTGACTGCCACTTGCACAACTGCCGGAAGTATAGGAAATGTTAAGGCGGGCGAAATAAACCGATTTCCCGTAACATTGCCGGGACTTACTGCCGTTGAAAATATAACGGATTTCACAGGCGGTTATGATGCGGAAAGTGACGCTGATTTACTTGAACGCTATCTTGAAAAGGTATCGCGTCCGAACGTAAGCGGAAACAAGTATCACTATATCGAATGGGCAAAAGAGGTTGTTGGTGTCGGTGATGTGCGTGTTATTCCTCTCTGGAACGGAGCCGGAACGGTTAAAGTGGTCATTTTAGATACAGATAATCAGCCTGCTGAGGCTGAACTGATTGAAAAGGTGAAAACACATATTGATGAAAACCGACCGATTGGTGCGGATGTCACGGTTGTAAGCGCAACTGCTCTTACGGTAAATATCACCGTCAAACTGACTACAGACGAAACGCCGGATATTCAGCAGAAAATTGAAGATTCAATAAAAAGCTATCTCTCGACAGACGCACTTAAACGAGCGTATATATCCTATGCTAAAATAGGCAGCCTTATTTTAGCGGTTTCGGGAGTGGAGGACTACACTAATCTTAAAATAAACGGCGGAACAGCGAACATCACAATCGCAGACGGCGCTGTGCCTGTCTTAGGGAGCGTGGTGATTTCATGATAGAGCGTTTACCGAGCTATTATAGAAAATCAACGGTTGTAAAAGATTTGTATGCCGTAATTCAGAAAATACTCGAAAAGACCGACGAGGATATTTCGGCGGAGGACCTACGGTTATTCATAACTACAACCGATAACTTCTCATTGCATGAAAAGGATGTTGTATTGCCGGAAATCAGCGCGGACAATGAGACAAAACGCGCGAGGGTGATTGCGCGATTACAGGGAAATAATCTGCTTACCAAAGCGGAGCTTGAACGGCTTATTCTCATTTATGACAAGACAGGCTGCACAATAACAGAGGATTTTGCAAATTATACTGTAAACATTTTATTTGGCGACAGGACAGGCATTCCATACAATCTTGAACAGATACGTGAGGCTGTAGAAGAGGTAAAACCCGCGCACATAAAAGTAAATTATGAGTTTCTGCGCAATACATGGGGAGATGTGAGACGCAAGCTCGGAACATGGGGAAATGCAAAAGTATTTACATGGGAAGGCGGTCAGAATTATGACGGAAGGACGTGGTTATATGTAGATAACAATAATGTGTATTTAAGAGAAAACGGTGCGAATGCGTATGTGGTTTTGAAAAATGACGAACCGTATGCACATTTGTTGTAAGGAACACTAAAAAGAGAGGGGACACTAAAATGGAATATACACAGAATTATAAATTCAGACTTCCGGCGGATTCGGATATTATTAACATCGGTGATATAGATGAGAATTTTATAAATGTGGACGCTCTGATAGCTGCTTTACGGTCGGATAAAGCGGATAAGAATTCACCGAGCTTTACAGGAACACCAAAGTCAACTACACCGACCTCATCGGACAATTCCATGAGGATTGCCACAACCGCGTTTGTGCAGGCGCTCATATCAAGTCTGCAAACAGCGGTAAATACCTCAATTGCAAATAAAGCTGATAAAAATTCACCAACATTTACGGGGACACCGAAATCGACTACACCAACCTCATCAGACAATTCCGCGAGGATTGCCACGACCGCTTTTGTGCAGGCAATCGCAAATGATTTGGAGGAAAAAATAAATGCCATAAAGGTTTTTGTCGGAAATGCTTACTTGAGTGACGTTGTTGAATTTCTGACAATGGAAATATGCCGTATTCAATATGGAGGTCACAGCGAGTATGAATTTTATAAAATCAGATGTATAGGATGCCAATTAAAAACCGGTGATTATGTGTCGAACGAATCGGGTCAGTATACGCAATATGGCAGCCGAAACTCCGTCACGGGTGATTTTGTTATAGGCTTTAATCCCGATTTGCTTGTCGCTCTGCCGATAACCGCAGTAACTTTGGATAACTGTTTTTATGTAGGTGCTGCAAATACCTCATATAAAACGGTGTCTGTTACGGATATAACAAATTGGACAGACGAGCGGGAAGAAGATGATGCAACATATGCCGAGTACGATGTGGCTGTGATTCAAATAAATAATAATTAATAATGTTTATAAAGGACGGTGATTTATATGCCGGAGGATGTACGCTTGGCTAAAGGAGAGGATATGGATGCACTTAAAGAAACGGTAGATGCTCACATAGGAGATGATTACATCCATGTAACCGCAGCGGATAAGGAAAACTGGAACGGCAAGGCTGACTTGTCGCTTTTGGATACGGAAGGCTATTTAAAGAAAAAGCTGGTCGGAGCATTGCCGTCGCTGTCAGCCGAATTTGATTTCGCTGACGGTGTTTCTAAATTCAACGAGTCGAATCGCTGCACTGCAACGGTCGAGGAGGCTGGCGGGAAAATATATCAGAAAATAACGACAGCTTCAAATGCCGCGAATGCATATGCGTTCGCTTTTTTAGATTTTTCTAAATATACAAAGGGAGCAAAGGAAATCATCATTGAATTTGACACAAAAATCAACGGTGACAGGTGGTATATCGGACTATCGGATTTAAGTCAGCGTCCGGGCGAATCGTACAGAACGGCATATGACCATACGGGAGTTGTGTTTTCGCAGGGAACAAAGGACGGAAGTTATTATTACATCAACGATAACCTTACATGGAAGGACAGCTTTTTTAACGGCTGGGTACATAGTTCCATCACGATAAATTTTGATGAGAAAACCGTTGCATATCAAATATCAAACGGAAATACATCTGCCACATTAAGCGGTAAGATTTCGTTTTATGACGAAGCAGCCGAACAGGTGACAGGCCTTGAAATTTATTCGTATGTAAACAATGTTGAGATGTGCATTGACAACATCAGCATTGCATCAAATTTCGGCGGAGAACGAGATGAACGCACTGTTTATGTCATATCTGAGGACGGTGCCTTTGCCGAGTACATCTATATAGACGGCAAGCCTGAGTGCATCGGACGGAGTGATATAGCCGAAAAGGTTAATGATTTGCTCGAAAGAGTAATTGCATTAGAAAATAAATAAGGGAGGAAAGCCAATGGAAAGCACAATTATTGTAGCGGTACTGTCGCTTATAGGAACGCTCGGCGGTTCGATTATCGCAGGTATTGTTTCAAATAACAAAACTCTCTACAGAATTGAGCAGCTTGAGCGGAAAGTGGAGAAGCATAACAGTGTTGTTGAGCGTATGGCGATTGCTGAAAATACACTTAAATCTCAGCAGCACCAAATTGATGAACTGAAGGGAGAGAAGCAAAATGATTAACTGGAAAGTAAGATTAAAGAATCCGATGTTCTGGACGCAGCTGGCAATGTCGGTGATTATGCCTATACTTGCATATCTCGGTCTTACAGCAGAGGATTTAAGTTCTTGGACAAGGCTTGGTGATGTGCTTTTGCAGGCAATATCAAGTCCGTATATTTTGGGACTGGTTCTTGTAAGTGTATACAATGCAATTATAGACCCGACAACAAGCGGATTTACGGACAGTAAGAGGGCGCTTACATACGATAAACCGAATAACGATAAGGAGAGCAAAATATGAGCGCAGCAGATAAGGTTATAGAAATAGCCGAGAATGAGGTCGGCTATCTTGAAAAGGCAAGTAACAGTAATTTATACGAAAAAAATGCCAATGCCGGAAGTAATAATTATACTAAGTATTGGGCGGAGATAAAGCCGGAATATCAAGGTCAGCCGTGGTGCGCCTGCTTTGTAACGTGGTGTTTCGTACAGGCATTCGGTAAAGATAAAGTGGCACAACTGCTTAAACATTATCCATATGTGTACTGCCCGACAATGTCGGGTCTTTTTAAATTGTACGCAAATCCCCAAAGGGGCGACATTGTTATTTTCAAGAATAACGGAACATTCACACATACGGGAATTGTAACAAACGTGAACGGTGATTATTTCACTACGATTGAGGGCAACACCTCTGGTGGCTCTGCGATAATCGCCAACGGCGGTGGTGTATGCAGTAAAGGTTATCATAACAGTAACCTGCCGGGTACGAAATTTTGCAGACCGGAGTATAGCTTAGTGGAGGAGGATGAACTTATGAGCAAGGAATATGAGGAACTGAAAGCGAAAATAGCAGAACTTAAGGCTGCCGTTGATGAACTGAAAGGTAAGATGATTTACAACTATGTGGATAAAAATATGCCCTCTTGGGCAAGACCGACCATTCAAAAGATGATGGACAAGGGATTTCTGCAAGGTGATGAAAACGGCTGTCTTGGACTGACGGACGAACTGCTGCGTGTATTTGTGATAAACGACAGAGCAGGAGTTTACGACCATAGATGGGACGGCACAAGCGAATAATTAATTTAATGCCCGTTAGAGATTGATTTCTCTGACGGACATTATTTTTTGATTTTTGGTTCTTGTCACTGACAATAGTGTCCTTTTATTGTTAGAAGGACTAATTTTTTATAAATAACGGAGGTAATCGCAATGGAAGAAAACAAAGATGTATTGTTGTCAATCGGAGAAAAATATATGCTTACCATAAAAGAGGCGGGCGCATATTTCAATATAGGAATCAAAAAAATGCGCAGACTTGCTGAGGATAATCTCGGAGTTTTCTCGGTTTACAGCGGTAACAGGTATTTAATAATACGACCAAAATTCGAGGAATATATCTGCCAAACTTCTACGATATAAATTGATTTTATTTGCCGTAAGTAGTTGACTTTCAGCGCCTTTAGAGTGATATATAGTGTAAGCTGAATTTGGCTTAGAATCAATGACAGGAGGATTTTTATTATGGCAGGAGAACTAAAACCGAGCGAAAATTACACGCTTTTAATAAAAGAGGCGGCAGAGTATTTCGGGATTGGTATTAAAAGGATGAGACGGTTGGCTGAGAATAACGATGGTGATTTCAGCTTTTATGCAGGAAACAGATATGTTATTATCAGACCGAAGCTTGAGGAATACTTACTTAAAAAAGCGGAGAGGAGATCGGACAGTTATGCAGAGAGTGACAGCGGAGAATAAGGATTTATTAAATCCGTCAGAAACGATTGAATATTTTAAACTCAGCAGAAGAAAGTTTTATGCTCTTATCAAAGAAAAGCCGGATAATGATTTTATTGTTTTCTACGGCAGCCGCAGGCTGATTATCCGAACGGCATTTGAGAAGTATATCTTAAAACACCCGGAGCTTAGGAGGTGCAGATAATGGGCATCAGAGGAAGAATAAGACGAGATTCAAAGCACAGAGTTTTGAGAGCGGGAGAGTCAATAAGAGCGGACGGCAAATACCAGTTCAAGTATCATGTAGACGGCAAACCGCATTTTGTGTACAGCTGGAAACTTGAACCTACAGACAAATTACCTGCCGGAAAGAAACCGTGTCTTTCATTAAGGGAGCTTGAAAAGCAAATAGGATATGATTTGGAATCACAGTCAGATCCGATGAGAAAAAATATAACGGTGAGTGAGCTTGTGGAGAGATACCTTTCCACTAAAACAGGAGCGAAACACAGCACAGTGGCAAATTACAACTTTGTGAGGAATATCTTAAAAAATGAGCCGTTCGGGGAGAAAAAAATAGCGGAAATTAAAACATCGGATGCAAAGCTTTTTCTTATTAAAATGCAGAGTGACGGCAAAGGCTACAGCACGGTCAAGACGGTGCGCGGAGTTTTAAGACCGGCATTTCAGATGGCGGTGGACGATGATATTCTGAACAAGAATCCTTTCGAATTTCAGCTTGCCGGGGTTGTGGTGAATGATTCTCATACACGGAACGCGATTACAAAGGAGCAAATGCGACAGTTCTTGAAATTTGTACATGACGATAACTGCTACTGTAAGTATTACGAGGTTGTTTATATTCTCTTTCATACGGGAATGAGAATATCTGAATTTTGCGGACTTACACTTAGAGATATTGATTTAAAGAAACGAATTATCAATATTGACCATCAGCTGCAGAGAACCTCGGATATGCGATATGTAATTGAATCAACAAAAACAAACGCGGGAACAAGAAAACTTCCGATTACTGAGGACGTGGCAAGGTGCTTTAGGGCAATAATAGAGGACAGAGAACCGCCGCAAAGAGAAAAGTTCATTGATGGATATGCCGGATTTCTGTTCTATGACAAAGACGGAAATCCGCTTGTAGCAATGCACTGGGAACACCGATTTAATCACATGGTAAAAAGATACAATGATATTTATCGAATACAAATGCCAAACATAACACCGCATATTTGCAGACATACATACTGCTCGAATATGGCGAAATCGGGAATGAATCCAAAGACATTGCAGTATCTTATGGGGCATTCTGATATTGGAGTTACGCTTAACACCTACACGCACCTTGGACTTGAAGATGCGGCAGGTGAACTTAAACGTATGGAGGACTTGGAGAATGCAAGAAAGGAGCTTGATAAAACCTCCGGCAGAAAAACGGTAACACAGAAGATGTTTAGGGCGGTTTGATGAATATATGAGTAAGGACGGCACTCAGGCTACGGCTTGGGTGCCGTTTTTTTGCTGCAGTTCATTGTTATCACTACTGTTTTGTGTAAAATTTTGTCGGAAATGAGAATTGATTTGATATTAGAGATGTGATATAATATTAAAATATTATTGAATTTCAACTGTTTGTATATATTACGAGTGTGATATGCGTCATTACTGACAAGAAACTATATAGCAAGGTCATCCTTAAGGGCATCTGATAGAGAGTGGCAATCTTCATTTGGTAGAAATTACAAACGCTTTGAGTGCCCAGATTATTGGAATTGCCAGCGCTTTTGGGGCTGTAGTTATTTTCTTATATACATCCAATAAGAGTAGGATATCTGTTGGAAAATGCCGAGAATTTGTGGCTGACTATTGCAGGATAGCGAGAAAATAGATATTAAATAGAAAACATATGTATAATTTTACATTGAAAGGAAGAAAAATATGGATAAGATATTTTTGTCACATAGTAGTAAGGATAAAAAATATGTAAGACCAATTTTTGATTATTTTGGAGGGGATAGATGTATATTTGATGAAATGACTTTTGAAATAGGAATGCCTACTCTTGAAGAAATTTTTAAAGGCATAGCAGAAACCGATATATTTGTTTTTTTTATATCTAATGATTCTTTAGACTCAGACTGGGTAAAGAAAGAAATATACACTGCTGAGAAACAATTGAATAATGATGCAAAACGACTTTCGCAAATTTTTCCAGTTATTATCGATGATTCTATAACATATACAGATGAAAGAATACCGGATTTTTTAAAAAAAGGATTTGGAGCATATAATTTGAGACACATACAGAGTTATAAAGTGGCTTGTAAAAAAATAAATGACCAATTAACTAAATTGCGAATGGAGAGAGATTTAGATTATGGGAAGAAACTGACTTTCTTTTATGGTCGTGATATGGAAAAGAAAAGGTTTAAAGATTGTTTTGATGAACGTGATAAAAATGGAAAAATAAAGCATATTAAATGTCTTGTTATTTCGGGTGCCCGACGGCTACGGCGTGCGCGGATTTGTCCGTGACAACCTCCCGATTATTCC
>OHAI01001909.1_pt1 | contig 15670 bp, 7 predicted proteins | sample 1577091 | NCBI WGS metagenome assembly OHAI01 (sample SAMEA3541548, study PRJEB24748) | human gut metagenome | biome: human gut; feature: human-associated habitat; material: faeces | place: China | collected 2012
TGCTTTTACTGCAGAATGTTATGTAAAAGTTCTGGCTGCAAATGCAGACGTGTTCAGCACCATATCCATCACTCCGAATCAGAAAGAGATTGGATGTGGCGTTTCTGATACACAGAAGATTATGGCAGACGTAGGCGATGGAACCGATCCGGTTGTATGGACTTCTTCCAATCCGGCAGTTGTGGCAGTCAGCACAGACCAGTCTTTGGCAGCAGCACAGTCAGCAGAGAATACGATGCAGGTTGGAAAAGAAGCAGTGGTCACAGCAACCGGAAAGGGAACAGCAGTGATCACAGCAAAATCAGGACAGAAGAGCGTAGATATTCCGGTAACCGTTGTAGCAGCCGGCATGAAAGAGTTCAAGATCCTGGCAGGAACCAATGCAGAAACTTCTTTTGCATACGAGATCACACCGGAATATAATATTACGAAAAACAAATATCAGGTTGTCATCCCGGATGCAATTACCAATGTATATCTCTACTCCAAACTTGCAGATAATGTAACTGCAACGGTAACAGCACGTTACACAGCGGCAAATAACGGATCTGCGAAGAATATTACACTGAGAAGTGGTGCGACATCAAGTGCCGCCTACCTGACCAAAAAAGACATGAATGGCAACACACTGTATGTAGATGTGAAGAAGGGAGACGAGACAACAACTTATGAATTTGATGTTGTTCGTGAATCCACTCTGACATCCTTAAGTGTGGCATCTGCAGATGGAGAAGAAGTGCTTCATCCTGGCTTTGATAAAAATGTAACAGATTACACAGTCAGTGTAACCGACAACAACGACAGCGTAAAAATAAATGCAGCAGCATTTCTGGAAAACGCAGCAGTTTCTGTCAACGGTACCGCAGTGACAGGAGAAACATCAGTTCCTCTGAGCGGAGATGAGACTGTGATCACCGTCAAAGCAGCAATGGAAGATGCACCGTCTCAGGCAAGAGAATACAAGATCCATGTTCTGAGAAAAAAATCCGTAAAACTGACACTGAAAGCAGATCCGGCAGATACAGTGATCACACTGAAAGATGCTGACAGCAAAAAGCTGAAAGCAGAGAACGGTGTATACACACTGAAGGCAGAAGAAACTTACAGCTATGTTGCTGTAAAAGCCGGATATGTTACAAAGAAAGATACGATTTCTGTTACAGAAGACACCGAGAAAACCATCACAATGGAAAAAGCACCGGAGAGCACCAGAAAAGATGTATCCGCAGCATGGAAAAACTTCCGTAACAGTGATGACAACATGGGTATTACTTCTGCAAAAACACCAACGAGCGAGGCGACAACCTACGAAAAATGGTTTAAGAAACTGGGAAGCGGCTGGGGTGCAGCACCGAGTGTGCAGATCATCGTGGATAATTCCCTGATCGTCATGAGTGCAAACCATATTTACAAACTGGATCTGAATACAGGTGATATCTTGCAGACAGGCGATATGGTAGCAGCGACAAACTTTGGATACACACCGCCAACCTATGCAGACGGCATGATCTTTGCACCGCTGGCAGACGGACGTGTACAGGCGTTCAATGCAGAGACACTGGAATCTCTGTGGGTTTACCAGGATACGCTGAAAGGCCAGTCCTTAAGCCCGATCACTTACAGTGACGGTTATATTTATACCGGATTCTGGAATGCAGAGACAAAAGATGCAAACTATGTGTGCATCCCGGTTACGGATGAAGATCCGACGAACACACAGGAAGCAAAAGAAGCAGCATGGCAGTACACAAGCCTTGGCGGTTTCTACTGGGCAGGTTCTGTGGTACGCGGTGACTATGTTGTATTTGGTACGGATGACGGCACAAGCGGTTCAGACGGAACCGGACATGTATTATCTCTGAACAAGAAGACCGGAGCAGTTATGGACAGCGTTGATGTGATCGGTGACCAGCGTTCTACGATTGCTTATGACAAAGAAACAGACAGACTGTATTTCACAACAAAAGGCGGCTACCTCTACAGTCTAAAACTGAAATCCGACGGAACCTTTGATAAAGATACGCTGAAATCCGTACAGCCTGGAAGCATGAGCACCAGCACACCGGTTGTATACAACGGAAGAATCTATATCGGTGTGACAAGCGGAAGTAACTTCAGCGGAACCTATTCGATCAGCGTGATTGATGCGGCAACGATGACAGAGGTCTACAAAGCACCGCTGAAAGGATATCCACAGTGCTCTGTACTTCTGTCAACCGCTTATGAAAAAGAAGACGGAAGTGTTTATCTGTATGCAACTTATAACAAGAATCCGGGTGGTATCACTCTGATCCGTGATAAAAAAGGACAGACAACTCCGGATGTAGAAGAAATTTTCACACCGGAAAAAGCAAGACAGCAGTACTGTATCACAAGTATTATCTGTGACGAAAACGGTACGCTGTACTATAAGAACGACAGTGCATGCGTTATGGCGGTTGCATCCAGTGAGGCATATATGACCGGCATAACATCAAGTGCAGAAGGCAGCAGTATTGACGCAGGTGCAGCATTTGATACAAAAGCAAATTCACATAAGATCAATATTTTTTCAGAAGCAGAAAAGACAACACTGATGGTAAAAGCGTCCGCAGGAAGTACTGTGACCATTAATGGTGTAGAAGGAAACATTTACAATCTGGATCTTACGGATGAAGAAATTACGGTACCAGTTGTTGTGAAAAAGGGTGTGGAGAGCAGAACTTATACGCTGATCGTACAGAGAAAAGAGCCAAATGTAAAACTTGGTGAGCTTTGTGTGACTACCAGTAATGGAGTACCAAGTTCAAGCAGTATGGTGCCAATGACACCGACATTCAGCAACGATGTGCATGAATATCGTGCAGAATACAGCAGTACAAAGAGCTTTTTAAATGTATGGGCACTGGCACAGGATGCAAATGCAACCGTAAAAGTATATCCGGTTCTGGTCGGAAGCAGTACAGCAGTAAATTCAGATGGAACAATTCCGGTTACAGCAACAACGAATACACATAACCGCTATGCTATTTATTTTGGAAATAATGACTGTGCGAAGGTACGTGTGGAAGTTATTTCAGAAGGCGGTTACGCAAAGGCTTCTTATTTTGTAACTATAAAACAGAAAGCAGGAAATACACCGGTTATTTCGAATGCTGCAGGCGTAAGCAAAGATGAAGCAGCCGGAAGTATCACCCTTACTTCGAACGAGTATGGAGCATTCTATTATAAAGCAGTACCGTATGGAGAAACTGCACCAGAATCTATTGATACGACAGGAGAGGGAAGCGGCATTGAGGTTGGCGAGTCAACCGTAGAAGTCACAAATCTGCCTTCTGCAATCAGTGATGTTTATATGGTTGTAAAAGATAACGATGCACAGCCACATACCAGCAATATGCTGAAAGTGACGATTGTAAACAAAGAAGCAGCTATCACAGAACTGAACGCATACAAAAATGCAGATGATTACCGTGATGCTGAAAAAGCCAAGATCACAAAGATCCTTGCAAATGCAAAGGTATTGATCAACAATGCAGAATCAGCAGAGGACGTTGCAGAACAGTTAAGCGATGCAAAAGCAGATCTGGACAAACTGAAAACAAGTGCAGAACTTGCAGCGGATGAAAAGACACAGACCGATGCAGATGCAGTAAAAGCACTGATCGAAGCACTTGGAGATGTAACACTCGAGAAAAAAGAAAGCGTAGAAGCAGCAAGAAATGCATACGATGCACTTTCCACAGATGCGAAGAAACTGGTTTCCAATTATGATGTTCTGGTTCAGGCAGAAAAGACCATTCAGACTCTGGAAGCAAAGAAACAGCAGGAAGAACTGAAAAACCAGATGGATGCAGCGGCAGCAGCATCCGTAAGCAGTGCGATCACAGCAATCGAAGAAGTAACGCTGGATAAGAGAGGTGTGGTAGAAGCAGCAAGAGCCGCATACAACACACTGACAGAAGATCAGAAAGCTCTGGTAACAAACTACACAGATCTGACCGCAGCAGAGAACCGCATTGCAGAACTTGTACAGGAGGCAGCAGACAAAGCAGAAGCAGACAAGGCAGAGCAGGCAAAACAGGAAGCTCTGAAAGCCAAAGCACAGCCAGTCATCGATGCCATCGCAGCAATCGGAGAAGTAACGCTGAACAGTGAAAAGGCGATCACAGCAGCAAGAAGTGCATATGAAACCCTGGAGGCAGAAGTAAAAGAAAAAGTAACGAACCTGTCGGATCTGGTTATCGCAGAAAAAGATCTGGCTGCACTCAAAGCGGAAAAGAAAGCGGCAGAAGATCTGAAAGCTCAGCAGGAAGAAGCAAAGAGACAGCAGGAAGAAGCAAAGAAAGCTCAGGAAGAAAAACTGAAAGCTCAGGAAGAAAAACTGAAAGAGCAGGAAGAAAAACTGAAAGCAGAGAAAGACAAGTATGGATTTAATGAGAAGACAACTTTGAAATCTGCAAAGGTGAAAGGCAAAAAAGTAACTCTGAAATGGAACAAGGTTAAGGGTGCAAGTGGATACGAAATCTACTGCAAGACTGGAAAAGGCAAGTGGAAACTTGTGAAGACGCTCCATAAGGGCAGCAAGGCAAGCTGCAAACTGAAAGGAAAAGCAGGTAAGAAATATACCTACAAAGTACGTGTATTCCAGAAAGTAGAAAATAAAGTGATCTACGGTCAGTACTCAAATACCAAGTCTGCAAAGATTAAAAAATAACAATTAAATTTCCGTATGCTGAGAGCATAAAAATGTGAAATATATGCTTATCAGCAAGGAAGATGGATGATCAGGGGGGGGCAGAAATCTGCCCCCGGATCACCATTACAAAGATTACAATCTCAGAAAAAGAGATGCACTTACAGAAAGAACAGGAGTGTGGAGAAATGAGCAGAAAAACAAAAAAATGTGGTTATAGAAAACGGATTCTTGCAGGGGTTCTGTCGGCAGTTGTAGCTCTGTCATCTGTCCAGATGCCTGTTACTGCTGTCCATGCGGCAGCGTGGGATCAGAATAAATTTTCAGACAGTCTGAAGCTGCGTTTCTGGAACAATGAAAAACCGGGAGTGCGTTTTTATATCAATGCAGCGGCAAAATATATTCTGGAAAACCAGCAGGAGCAGTCAGAAAAAACAGGAAACAGCTACCCGACCGTAGGAAGTACGTTTGGAGAATGGTCAGTATGGGATCTGCTGCGCGGCATGTATACAGGGGCAGATTATATTAACAGCATACCGGAGAATTATTTTTCTGACTATTTAAAACGTGTGGAAGCACATGTAGAAAATAAGAAAGGAAATCTGCATGCGGCAAAGTCTACCGAGTGGTCAAGACTGATCTTGCCGCTGACTGCAATGGGATATGATATACGAAGTGTGGCAGGCTATGATTTTATTGAAAAACTATCTGATTCATTCAGTTTTTCGTATCGCCAGGGCATTAACGGTCCGATCTGGGAGATCATTTCCATGAACAGCGGCGGTTATGAATTTGACCAGACGGATCATCCAGAAACAGCAAATACCTTTGGAAAAATGCTGGATTACATTCTGAATTTGGAGATCACCGATGCAAACGGAATCAAAGGCGGCTGGGCATTGTCAGGAAATGTACCGGATGCCGATATCACTGGCATGACACTGACAGCATTTGCACCATATTATCTGAGTCAGGAAAAATATGAGCAAACAGATGCAACCTATAGTTATGATGAGTTTGCAAGTGCGGTAGAACGCGGTATTCTCGTGCTGGCAAATATGCAGAAGCCGAACGGCGGTTTTGAGAGCTGGGGAACGGTCAACAGCGAATCGACCGTATGGGCGATGATGCCGCTTCTGGAAATGGGGATCGATCCGAAATCAGATAAGGTAACGTTGCCGCATATCGGAAAAACATGCAGCTTTGTCAAAGAGGGAGCGACACGGGACGGCGTTTACACCGACAATATGGTAGATGCACTTCTGACCTTCTGGGCAGCCGGAAGCGGAAGCAGTGCGTCGATCGGCGGATTTAAACATGTAACGGCAGGCTACGACGGAGGTGGCGGTTCCGGCACAACGGTCAATCCGATGGCAACCGACCAGGCACTTTACGGACTGATCGCATACGACCGTTTTGCACACAAACAGAATTCCCTTTTTGATATGCAGGATCAGCTGGACGGCAGTTATCTGAATGCCACGGCAGATACTTATACGATCACCTATGACGGTCAGAAAGAGGGCGAGACCTTCACAACAGAAGCTTCCCCTTATGCAGAAGTACTCTTATCCGAAGGAAAAGTAACCGATGAACAGGAAGCATTTTTGACGGAGTGGAATACCAAACCGGACGGAAGCGGGATCAGCTATTATCCGGGAGAGCTCCTTTCCATGCCGGAGCAGGATATCACGCTTTACGCACAGTACGGACAGCCAAGTTATGCACTGAAATTTGAATTAAACGGTGGTACTCTTTCCGATGACATCATTCTTCCGGACACCTACAGTCCGAAAGACCAGATCACACTGCCGACCGCAGATGAGATCACAAAAGCAGGATGTAAATTTGACGGATGGTACACCAATGCGGAATTTACCGGAAGCAAAGTGACCGAAATACCGGCACATAGTTATGGCGATAAGACTTTTTATGCAAAATGGACGGTAAATACTGAAAAAGCAAATCAGTTTTATGCGATCGTGAATCGTCTGTCCGGCCATGCGACAGCCATTTCTGATAAAGAAGACATTGAAAAGGCGAGAGAATTGTATGATTCAATGCTGGATATCGAGCGGGAGCGGATCACGGCAAGTACTTACCATACTTTCCTGAAGAAGGAAAAAGAACTGAAGGAACTGCTTGCAAGCATGGATCAGGCAGAACAGGTCAGTGCGATGATCAAAGCACTGGATAAAGAACTGACGCTTGCAGATGAGCAGCCGGTAGTGCGTGCAAGAAATGCCTACGATGCACTGACAGAAACAGAAAAAGCGATGGTAGAAAATCTGGATATTCTGACGAAAGCAGAAGAAAAGATCTCACAGATGAAGGAGAACAAAGAAAAGGCAGATGCCGTGATCCGTCAGATCGAAGCGATCGGAGATGTGACCTTAGATTCCAGAGAGGAGATCACAGCGGCAAGAGAAGCATTCCAGGCACTGACAGAGAGCCAGCAGGCACTTGTTCCGGAGCGTGTGAGAAAACTTCTGGAGAATGCAGAAAAGAAGATCACAGAGCTTTTGGAGAAGAAAGACAGGATCGATGCATTTTCAAGCTGCGTTAAGCGGATCCCGGAAAAAGTGTCACTTACAGATGACAGTCTTTCACTGCTTATGAATGCCCATGCCGCATGGCTGAAATTGAACGATGAAGAAAGGGCACAGGTAGATGGAAAGCTGATCGAACAGATCAAAGAAAAAGAAAAAGAACTGCAGGAGCTTGCACAGGCAGAGGCAACGGATGAGGATTATACGGCAGTCAAAGAGATGGAAGAGCGGATTGCTGCGGCAAGCGGTGAGGTGAAACTTGAGGATGAAGAGATCCTGAAAAAGATCCGAAGTGATTTTGATGCGATGACAAAGATCCGGCAGGCGATGGTTGTCAATTATTATTCTCTCGTTGCACAGGAAATGGATCTGGAGAAGCTGAAAAAAGATACCGCCATCGCAGAAGCCATCAGCGAGCGAATTGCAGCACTTGGCGAGATCACCTTTGAAAGTGAAGAGACGCTGACGGCACTACGAAAAGATTACACTGCACTGACAACCGCACAGAAAAATCTGGTCAGAAATTATGAGCTGCTTGCACAGGCAGAAAATAAACTGGCAGATCTCAAATACAACAGAAGCCAGGCAGAGTCAGCTGTTGAAAAAATAAATGCCATAGGAGAAGTGACCCTGAACAGTCGTGAAGCTATCGCAAAGGCAAGGGCGGCGTACGATGCACTTCTGGAAGATCAGAAACAGTATGTCAGCGAAGAAATCTTAAAAATATTGACCGATGCGGAGGCAGAATATGCGAGACTGGAGTCCCTTGTTCTGAAAAACATCACGCTGGATAAAACAGAAGTCAACATGAAAAAAGGAGAACGGGTGACACTTCATGTGACTTACGATCCGGAAGATACGATCAGTGACAAAACCATCATCTGGAATGTGGCAGATCCTTCCGTGGCAACCGTGGAAAACGGCACAGTGACAGCCATCGGCGGCGGAGAAACGGCGGTGTCCGCCCATGTTGGAATGCTGACAGCGATCTGTACCTTAAAAGTGGAAGTTCCGCTGGAGAAACTTACATTTACAGAAAACAGCGTGACGCTGAAAAAGGGCGAGAGTCATATGTTAAAAGTACAGCTCCTCCCGGAAGATTTGAATGTAGCGAGCAGCATCCGTTATCGCAGTGCTAATCCACAGGTGGCATCTGTGGATGCAGACGGACAAGTCCGTGCACTTGCATCCGGCGAGACCATGATCACAGCGTACTGCGTGGAGCAGCCTCAGATCCTGGCACAGATCAAAGTGACAGTTAAAGAAACGCAGCAGGTACAGCCGAAACCGACTGATCCAAAGCAGAATATCACCGTTTCCGTACCAAAAGTTTCCTTTATTTCCCTGAAGGCATCCAGGAGCAAAAAAGCAGTGCTGAAATGGAAGAAGATCAAAGGCGTGTCCGGATATGAGATTTTCTACGCGATCGGAAAGAAGAAAAACTGGAAGCGGGCGAAGACGATCAAAAAGGCGAACACCACAAAACTGACCTGGAAGAAACTGAAATCCAGGAAAAAATATTACTTTAAGATCCAGGCCTATAAGATTGTCGGAGGAAAGAAATACAGTGGAAAATACAGCAAAATTCGTTCTGTAAAAGTAAAATAAGCGGTGACTGATCCGGAACATCACAATTACAGTGAAAAATGGATCAGAATATTTTACAGTTTCAGAATAACAGGAGGAGCATATGAAAGAGCTTTTTCAAAAAATGATGAAAAAGTTGCGGAAACATTCAGAAGCAGCAGGTGCCATTGCGGCACTGCTGCTTATTGTGCTGTTTTCGGGAGTGATGATCCTGGGAATCCGTACGCAGAGAGAAAGTGTGCCGGAAAATCCGATCGATGGTATGAAGAAAAGCTCGATGGTCATGCTGACCGGCACGAAAGAAGTGCTGGCAGAGCAGACAAAAGAAAATGGAAGCAGCCGGCAGCAGATGCAGAATCAGCAGTCAGAAAATCAGGATATGAAGGAGACGGAGAGCGAATCGTCAAAAGAAAGCGGAGCTGACAGCCAGGGCACAGAAAGCACAGGGAGCGAAAGTAAAAACGAAAACGGCAGTTCAACAGAGGCAAACAGAAATGCTTCCGGAAACAATTCCGGCAATAGCAGCGGGACTGCATCAGGAACAAACGGAGGCAATTACGGAGACGGAACAGGCGGCGAAAAGACGGATGGAGACGATAAAAACAACAAAAAGCCGAATAAGAATCACTCCGGAAATAAAAACAAAGACAAAAACGGCAAAAAAGACAGGCAGTATTTCCGGACAACGATTGAAAACGGCGGGACGGTCACAAAAGCAGATTACAGTTATCAGATTGAACAGCTGACGGATCTGAAAGTACTGAAAACAGAAAACACCTTAAATGACGGCAAAGTGACCACTTACCGGGGAAGTCTGAAACTGGCACACGGCGAAAATAAGATTCTGGTGGCAGTCACTTATCAGCAGAAAGACGGTACCAAATTTACTGTTTCCAAAGAATATACCATCTATTACGACGAAGAAAAACTGCTGATCCAGACAAATCTGTCCGATCAGACGGTAAAAAGCGATCACATTTCCTTCCGTGCCTGGGCACAGCTTGGCAAAGAGACGTTTGCACTGACGGCAACGCTAAACGGTACACCGATCAGTGCCGATGAAAACTGGGATTATAAAGACGTTCCTTTGCAGGAGGGCGAAAATCAGATCGTTCTGGATGCAGAAAAAGACGGAAAGAGCGAACAGCAGGTTTATACCATAACTTATGAACGACCGCAGAACCAGAATATCCGCTTTGACACTGATCTGGAGGACAAAGAAGTATATAAAAAGAAATACCGGTTCTATGCACAGGCCTTTATGGGCAGTGACAAAGTCGAAGATCTGACCGCCTGGCTGAACGGAACGCAGCTTTCATCGACGGATGGTGACAACTATGAAGTGCTGCTGGAAGAGGGCGAAAACCAGATCACGCTGTATGCAGAAAAAAACGGAAGCAGTGAAGAGATTACCTATACCGTAACCTATGTCAAACAGAACAGCGGAGACGGAGACGGCGAAGGCAATGTGGAGGCACCAAGAGTTACCTGTACGCTTGGTGATTCCGGAAACAGTCTTGAGACGCAGCGAAAGAGCTTAAGTTTCCAGGTACAGGCAACCGATTATCATGGAAACGGGCTTGGTGCAGACAACATCCGCATTTCCTGTTTCGGTGACAGCGGAGACAATATTACCGGTCTGATCTGGGAGAACAGCGGCGATGTCAGTTACCATACGGAATTGTCACAAGGCTATAATACCATGGTGATCACCGTCACCGATGCAGAAGACAACACAACGGAACTGACTTACAGCATTTTCTGTACGGCGGCAGAGAGCGGGGAGCGGATCGGAACGGTCCACATCAGCGTGGAAGCAACGACCGTGGGAAGCGGTATTCTGCTGTCACAGGATGTGGATATTTATGAGGGAGAGACTGCTGCGGAGACGGTAGTACGCATGCTGCAGAATAATGGCTATTCTGTTGACTATACCGGAAACTATGAGACCGGTTTTTATCTGGCAAGGATTAGTTCCGAGAGCAATTTTGTCACCGGAAATATTCCGGAGGATTTAAGGACCAAACTGGAAGAACACGGCTTTGAAATCTATGATTTTACACCGAACAGCCTCGGAGATTATGATTTTACAAAAGGAAGCGGCTGGATGTATCAGGTAAACGGCGTTTACCCGAACTATGGCTTAAGCGATTACTGTTTCCAGAACGGCGATACACTGCGGCTGCGTTTCACGCTGGCATACGGAGCTGATATCGGGCAGGACATGACCGGCGGTTCAGATAACTGGGGGTATGAATGGTAATGAAAAAGGGAAATGATCAAAAACAAAATGCAGAAAAAAGAAAAAACAGAATGACAGCCCTGCTCATGGCACTGATCCTGTGCGTTGGGATGGTTTCCGGCACAAACAAGGAAGTACGGGCACAGTCTGCATCCCAAAACAGTGAGACGCAAACAACTTCTGAATCAGACGTTACGACAGAAAATACAGCAAATATAGCAGAAAATACAACAAAAAGTGCAGCAACTGTCACACATTACGAATACACGACAGAAGAAGTAAAAGAAACCATCCAGGGTATTTTTGAGTGGGCCAAGAGCCTCACAAATGCTGACGAGCTGATCGATAAGACCTTTCTGGAAGGGGCGGATACTTCGCTCAATGACTGGTTTGCCTTTGCAGCAGTGAGAAGCGGATACAAGGAAGACTATAAAAGCTATCGAAAAGCGATGGAAACAGCGATCGCCAAAAAATATGGCACAAAAAAAGAAAAACTCGGAAAAGCGACCGAATATCAGAGAGCGGCACTGGTGATCGCGGCTCTTGGCGGTGATCCACAGGCAGTAAGTGACATGGCAGGAGAGAAAACAATCAATCTGATTGCAGACGGAACGTACAACCGCGGAAAGACAGAACCGCTCGATACGCAGGGAACAAATGCACTGATCTGGGCACTGATCGCACTGGATTCCGGGGATTATGAAGTGCCGGAAGATGCATACCAGAGCCGGGAAGAGATCCTGGCAGAACTTTTAAAAGCACAGGAGAGTGACGGCGGATTTTCCCTCTCAGCGGGTTCCGGGCAGACAGATGTAGATATCACGGCCATGGCACTGACTGCCCTGGCACCATATTACGAAGAAAACAGCGAGGCGAAAGCGGCAGCAGATCTTGCACTGTCCTGGCTCTCCGAACATCAGGAAAGTGACGGAGGATTCTGTTCTTCCATGGATACTGGCACAGAAAGCTCTGAGAGTTGTGCACAGGTTCTGACGGCTCTTTGCAGTCTAGGCATCGATCCGCAGAGCGACAGTCGTTTTATCAAAAACGGAAATACCGTGCTTGATAATCTGATGAGCTTTCGTCAGGAAGATGGCGGATTTGTCCATGCTTATGTTTATGATGCGTCCAATCCGGCATCCATACCGGATGAATCCGATTTCCTGGCAGGAGGCCAGGCGGCATACGCACTGACCGCATTCTGCCGCTACAAAAACAATATGAAAAATTTATTTAACTTGCGTCCGGAAAAAGCATCCCTGCTTTCGAAAAATGGCAGTGCCATGCCGGTCATGGTCATCGCAGTAGTGATTGCAGTGATCGCAGCGGCAGTGGTACTGATGTTAAAAAGAAGAAACAAAAAAGAATGATCCGGCACAGGAGAAGCATGGGATGCCATGACAGCAAAAACAGGATTCAGGTGTGCAAAAATACGGTTGGGAAGAAAAGTTTAACGAATTTTGCAGAAAGTAAACAGTATAAATATAACAGGACAGTTATGAGAAAGAGAGGACATATGAGAAAAACAGAAGCAATGATAAACGAGATTGAAAAAGTAATCATTGGAAAAAGAGAAGTGATCGAACAGGTGCTGATGACAATCCTGGCGAAAGGCCATGTGCTTCTGGAAGATATTCCGGGAGTCGGGAAGACAACGCTGGCACTGAGCTTTGCAAAAGTCATGGGCGTGGACTATCACCGGATTCAGTTTACGCCGGATGTTACCCCTTCCGATGTGGTCGGATTCTCCCTGTACGACAGGCAGAGTGGAGAGTTTCAGTACAAACCGGGGGCAGTCATGTGCAACCTGCTTCTGGCAGATGAGATCAACCGTACTTCCAGCAAGACACAGGCATCCCTGCTTGAAGTAATGGAAGAAGGAAATGCCACGGTAGATGGAAAAACCTATGAAATCCCGAAGCCATTCACTGTGATTGCCACACAGAATCCGTTCGGTTCTGCCGGAACACAGATGCTCCCGCAGTCTCAGATGGATCGTTTTATGGTCAAACTCTCCATGGGTTATCCGGACTTTGAAAGCCAGATCAATATCCTGCGGGATCGTCAGACGGAGCAGCCGCTGGATTTGCTTCAGATGATCTCATCTCGAGAAGAAGTACAGCAGCTTCAGCAGGAAGTAAAAGAGGTAGAAGTGGCAGATGATATCCTCAGATACATCACACTGCTTGTAGAAGCGACCAGACAGAACGACAAGATCCAGCTCGGCGTCAGCCCGCGAGGAGCACTGGCCCTCAACAACATGGCAAAAGCATCCGCTTACATAAACGGGCGTGATTATGTGATCCCGGATGATGTCCTTCGCGTATTTGCAAAGGTATGTGCACACCGCGTGATCCTGCATCCGCGTGCCAAAGTTGCGGGTATCCAGGCAGAGGAGATCATGGAGCAGATCACACATCAGGTTTCCATTCCGGAGATCAGATAGGAGGAGAACATGAAAAAATCCAGAATCCTTGCCGGCATCTGGATGCTGTTTCTGGTGCTTGCATATCTGGTAAGTGCGAGCATCACCATAGGAATTGCAGCTGTGGCAACCGTTCTGCTCTGCTTTTTCTGCTTTTTTCTTTCGATTGCCATGAAAAATAAAGTAACCTGCTATTTTGAAGTGCCGGACATGGCAGAAAAAGAACAGCAGGTTTACGGGAAACTGATCTTTGAAAACCACAGCCTGCTGCCGGCAGGACGCTTAAGGGCAGAACTTCTGTTTCAAAATCTGCTGACCGGAGAGAAAGAAATCTGCCATCTTGACAGTATGGCAGCGGGGAAAGAAAAGACAGAAACGAAATGGAGTGTTTGCAGCAACTGCTGCGGGGCCATCAGAATATCCGTGCAGAAACTTCTGGTCAGTGATATGCTGGGACTGTTTTTGACCGAGCAGAAGCTTAACATCAGCGATACCATGATCGTGCTTCCGGAAATGAAAACGGTGGAAGTACAGGTCGGGGATAGTTTTACGACCGACTGGGAAAGCATACAATATTCCGAACAGAAAAAAGGGGACGATCCGGGAGAAACCTTCGGGATCCGGGAATACCAGCCAGGTGACAGCACGAAGATGATTCACTGGAAAATCTCACAGAAACTGGGAGAACTTTATGTGAAGGAACCGGGACTTCCGGTAGAAAATGCAGTGCTTCTGTTTTTTGAGACAGCAAAACTGATCGGGGATAGCAGAACTTCAGATCAGGCAGAACTGATGGAAAAATTGATCTCCGTTTCCGAAAATCTGACGGAGAAAGGGATGCATCACAAGATCGGCTGGTACGATCAGAAAAAAGAGCAGCTTTGTATGGAAGAAATCGACTCCGCAGATAACCTTGCCCAGATCATACACGGCTTACTTTCACTGGAGAGAAAAGAAAAAACATTCACAGGCTTGCAGGAATATGCACAGAAATATCAGGAACAGCCATTTGGACATATTCTCTATTTTACCGCAGAAGATCCGGGAAATCTGGCAGATCTCTTTGCATGGCAGTGCAGTTTCCAGACCGTACGGCCAGGAGAAGATGTCGGTATCCTGCTGATTTAGGAGTGAAACATGAAGAAACACAGAAAAATTCAAAAAAAGCAAGAAACAGAACTGCACGTTCAGGTTGCAGAGAAGCCGGAAAACCAGAAAGAAAATGTCGGAGAAGCACTTGCCTGTTTCTGCATTTATGTCGGATGGTATCTTATGGTGATGCAGTTTTGCAGGGCATCTCTGGCGATGACTCTTTCTGGCAGTGTGGGAGCGATTCTACTTGTGATGGCCGTTCTTGTAAATGGACAAAAAGAAAAGAAATTCATACAGAAAATCGTGCATGAAATTCTGGCAGTGGCAGTTCTTTGTTTTCTGATCAGCTTTACGATCCGAAAGGGCTGGATCTTTCAGGGAGCACTGATCGCCGGAAACGGGCTGCTTGAGACAATCGGGAGAAATATGCGAACCTTTGAGCCGGATTATGTACTTACGATTTCCGATGCCTGATGTTGTTTTGTTAGACATTATGCTTCCCGGAAAAGACGGTTATCAGGTATGCCGTGAAATAAGAATGGAGTCAAATGTACCAATTATTATGCTTTCTGCCAAAACAGAAGTTTTTGATAAGGTTCTTGGATTGGAACTTGGAGCAGATGACTATATGATTAAACCATTCGATTCTAAGGAACTCGTCGCAAGAGTCAAAGCTCTTTTACGTCGCGCAAACCAGACAACTTCTACTACTACCGGTGGAGCTGAAGTCGTTAAATTCCCAGACCTTACAGTTAACCTTTCTAATTATGAAGTAGTTTATAAAGGTGAAACTCTTGAAATGGCACCTAAGGAAATTGAACTTTTATATTTCCTTGCTTCCTCTCCAAATCAGGTATTTACAAGAGAACAGTTATTAGACAATATCTGGGGATATGAATATGCCGGAGACACCAGAACTGTCGATGTACACATTAAAAGAATTCGTGAAAAAATTCACGACAGCGACACATGGGCTCTTTCCACTGTATGGGGTATCGGCTACAAATTTGAAGTACACAGCAAAGCATAATTTATCAAGATGCTAGGGTCAAAAGGTCTAAGCCCACATGAGCTTGCCCATGAGTGGGTAAAGGACATTG
>OHAI01001922.1_pt1 | contig 15619 bp, 13 predicted proteins | sample 1577091 | NCBI WGS metagenome assembly OHAI01 (sample SAMEA3541548, study PRJEB24748) | human gut metagenome | biome: human gut; feature: human-associated habitat; material: faeces | place: China | collected 2012
ATCCCAAGAATCCGCAACGGAATCCGAAGCCCAGCGCCAAAGAAGATTCCGGCTGGAAAGTCAGAGACGCATCGTTCAGCTGAAGTTTTTCCAAAGAAGCACGCAAATTCTCATAATCTTCCGCCTCAATCGGGTAAACTCCGGCAAAGACCATCGGTTTTACTTCCTCAAACCCATCGATTGCCTTATCACACGGACGACTGATATGTGTAATGGTATCTCCTACCTTCACCTCCTTAGAAGTCTTGATACCGGAAATAATGTATCCTACATCCCCCGTACGCAATTCTTTTCGAGGAACCATATCCATTTTCAATACACCTACTTCATCAGCATCATATTCTTTTCCTGTATTGAAGAATTTCACCTTGTCGCCTGTACGAATCACACCGTTTACTACCTTAAAATATGCAATGATACCACGGAATGAATTGAATACAGAATCGAAAATCAAAGCCTGCAGCGGTGCATTCTCATCACCTACAGGAGCCGGAATACGTTCTACCACTGCCTGAAGAATATCCTCTACTCCCATACCGGTTTTTCCCGATGCACGAATAATATCTTCACGCTTGCAGCCCAACAAATCGATAATTTCATCCTCCACCTCTTCCGGCATCGCACTGGCCATGTCACACTTGTTCATCACCGGAATAATCTCCAAGTCATGTTCCAGAGCCATATACAAGTTCGAAATAGTCTGCGCCTGCACACCTTGAGAAGCGTCGACAACCAACAAAGCCCCCTCGCAGGCTGCAATGGAACGAGACACTTCGTATGAAAAGTCCACGTGTCCCGGAGTGTCAATCAGGTTCAAAATGTATTTTTCACCTTTATAAGTATACTCCATCTGAATGGCATGGCTCTTGATTGTGATTCCACGCTCACGTTCCAAGTCCATATCGTCCAACATCTGTCCCTCTGTGACCTTAATTGTCTGCGTATATTCCAGCAAGCGGTCAGCCAGTGTAGACTTACCGTGGTCAATGTGTGCAATGATGCAAAAATTTCGGATATTCTTCATATATAATATTACAACTTATCAAAATTATTGGGCAAAGATACGCAAAAAATGAGATTTTTATGTATGTTTGCCATTGAAACTAATCATAAAACATAAATAACACGTATGAAAAAAACATGGATTATTGTTATCGCAGTAGTAGCTGTTCTTGTGATATACTGCGTCAGTTCGTATAATTCTTTAGTCACTCAAGAAGAAACCGTAGGCACTGCATGGAGCAACGTAGAAAACCAATATCAGAGACGCTCAGACCTGATTCCTAACTTGGTCAATACCGTCAAGGGATATGCTGCACACGAAAAAGAAACATTCGATGCGGTGGTATCTGCCAGAGCAAAAGCTACCCAGATGACCATTGATATAGAGGACTTGACTCCTGAAAAAATTGAAGCCTACCAAAAAGCACAAGGAGCTGTGGGCAGTGCATTGAGCCGACTGTTGGCTGTAACGGAAAACTACCCTGAGTTGAAAGCCAATGAGAACTTTAAAGAACTGCAGGCACAGTTGGAAGGAACTGAGAACCGTATCAGCGTAGAACGTCGTAAATTCAACGAAACTGCTCGCGAATACAACACCAGTATCCGCCGTTTCCCGAAAAATATCGTCGCAAGCATGTTCGGTTTTGAAAAGCGTCCTTATTTCGAAGCTGAAGAAGGTAGTGAAAAGGCACCTGAAGTGAAGTTCTAACCTACCCTCTTCACAATGAAACGAATATCTTTATTCGGAATACTCTTTTTACTGGCAACTGCCTTCAGCACTTTGCGAGCTGAAGGATACAAAGTAGAAGAGGTTCCCATGGTACACCTGCAAGACCGGACACGGTATGTCACCAATCCTGACGGAATTCTTAGCGAAGCGGCTGTAGCTGTAATGGATACCACCCTATTTGCTTTGGAACAGAAAACCGGCATCCAGACCGTAAACCAGGACGTAAACACATATGGTGAAGTTTTTCACCTTCTCTAACATAATATGCTCCTATAATTAAATCTTCCGTAAATGATCTGCAATCATCCGTAAAAGCATCCTTTGGTATTTCATCATCAGAATCAATAAATGTAATCCATTCTCCCTTAGCATTATTTAATCCTACATTCCTGGCCGAACTTACTCCTCCATTTCCTTTATGAAAAACTTTAACTCGTTTATCTTTTATAGCATATTCATCACATATTTCACCTGATTTATCTGTACTACCATCATCTATCAATAATAATTCCCAGTCATGAAAGGTCTGATTCAGAATACTATCCACACAGCGTGATAAATATTTATCTCCATTATACACAGGTACTATGATAGAAATTATAGGATTCATTTTTTCAAATATTTTTAGTCAAATATAAAATTGACTGATTTTGAAGAATATACAGTTTTTCTTGTAATTGAGTGTAATCTATTAATGTCAGATTCTCTTTATATTCATCAGGAGATAAAATCAATCTATTATTTAAAGAAAACATCTTCAAAAGAGAATTAAAGCGCCCCAAACCTCTTTCCTTATTTCCTATAGCAACGAACTGTTTCCCAAAAATTATAGAAAATACACATCCATGAAAGGAATCTGTCAATACAAACTCAGCATCATCGAAACTGCGAAGCCATTGCTCAACCGGCATCTTGATACGCTGCTCTAATGTAAGCATATCATTATCAATATCGCTACTCATCCAAAATGGTGTTAATCCTTTTTCTTTAGCTATACGCTCAACCAAACCTTCTTTTTCTTTCGTTCGGTCTAACATATAGACTAACATATTGCCTTTTGAAGATTGAGTTTTTCCTTTTTTTATTAAAGCTCTGTAATCATCAACTGAAAGTAATAATGTAGGATCGACCATTTGAACTGCTTTTACACCAAAATACTCTTGACATAGCTTTATGCCAGATGATTCACGAACCGAAACTGCATCAAATTTTTTCAACAGAGAAGAACAAGTTTCTATTTGTTCTTTTGTATATTCACAATTATCAACACCAAATGAAGCAGCATAAGAAATGCGTTTAATTTTGGCACCCCCTAAAAAGGACAAAAAAGTTTCTTCTATCGGATGATAATATAGGGGACGCCACACCTGATCGCTGCCTACGACAATCGCATCGAAACATGAGGCTATTTTATCAGTCCATAACCTTTTTGTATATTGATGAATATACTTGTGTATAAATTTATCTGTATATTGTCTAACTATTTCATGAGGAGCTTTAAATATTGCGACATGCTTTCTTAAAATAAAACGCTTCAATAAACGTTTACACACAGCCATTGGATATATTATATAATAAGAACGCCCATATCGAGGTTTTGACAATACCCGAACTTTATGGCCCATACGTTCTAAAACTGTCTGCAAGGCATAACATTGCAAGATACCGCCATAATTAGTATGCAGAGGCAACGTCAATATTGCAATCTTCATAATTATAATTCATAAAATTATTTATGCACAATTTTTCTTATTACTTCATATCCATTCTTACCAAGAATATTTTTTGCAGTCTGCTTAATAGAGTTTCTGATTACCAATTTTGAATCCGATATGACATTTAATATTCGTTCCAAGGCATTACTTTCATCTTCTGTTTGAGTAAATACCTCTAATATCATCGGTTTGTCGGTAACTTCCAGAGTGATGAACCTGTCTATAACTGCGTTAAATTCGTTTTTGTTGCTGGCAGTCAAGTATTCATATCCAAGATCCGTAGCGTAATCTTTCACCAACTTGTTAGACATATTACCATAATGACCGGCTGCAGCTACATACAGGTCTGCCTCCTCACCGAGGAAATAACAAGGATGATTATAATTGCGGAACTCATTACCCTTTCCATTATTTATAAGGAGAATACGCACATTATTACCAACATGTCTATTACCTATTACATTCAAGTCATAGAAAAAGGCCAAATCGCCGAAAACGCCAATAAAAACTTTTTCAGGTTGAACAAAAGAAGCACCAATCATTGTCGATAAGCCGCCGTCTATACCAAAACCTCCAACATTGCATTTAGCTTGTATACCAGCCGGTAGTTTAAAGAAATTCCATGCTCTAAGGCTATGTAATATTCCAAAATGCAACTCGCAATTTTCAGGAAGTTTATTATACATTTGCTGTGCCATCCAAATATTGCTAAAAGGAAGTTCCGGCAGTTTTTCTTTAACATTCTCAACCTCTGCCGTCATTGCCTCCAATAATTCTGTATGACTTGCATTATCCTCTGCATATCTTTCAAAGAACTCTTCCTCTGGCATCATAAATACACGTCGAAGATTACCGAATGTATCACGTAATGCGCCATCTGGACTCACACGCCATGTGTGTGCTGCATATACATTGAATTGATTCCCGGAAACTTCACCAATATGAATACATAGGTTGGCGTTTGCTAAAGGTGAATGCCATTGTTTTTGCCCACACACAATCTGATAGTGAACTTCATATTTTCCACGATAACCGCTTGTATGGTCACACAATACTACAGAATCATAAGTAGCACAAAATTTATCAACAGCTGCCGTAAGGCGTTCGGAGAAATTGGCATGCGATCCTACAAGAATAATAATCCTGCCATTTTTAGGAATATCAGGCAACTTTTTGTCAAATATAGTATGACGATATATAGCATTTACATAAGGAATTTCAGTAACACTGAAATCCTGACTGTATTTAGTATATAAATTGATGTGTGCCGGTCCACCACCATTGAGTTTCAATGCCAATATAGCCTTGTTTGTTTCTATTTCACAAAAACGCTCATCTTCCTTATCCTTGACCACAGGAATGGTGACGCTTTCCATAGCAATGTCATTCGGAAGTTTACGGCGGTCAATCTGTTGGTCGATAAGATGACCAACCTGATGATTTCCACGTGTCGAAGTGATTGCAAGTATTGGCAATTTTCTATAATAGGCTTCTGTTAAGCCAGGCATATAGTTACGAGATGCTGTAGCACCTGTACAACTGATTACAACAGGTTCGCCTGTCTCTGCTGCCATACCACAAGCAAGATAGGCGGCACTGCGCTCATCAACAGAAGACCATACATGAAACCACGGATCGTTCTCAATGCTGACTACAAATGTCATATTCGTTGTTCCAGGTGATGCAATCACTCGGTGTATGCCGTGTGCTTTCAATAAGGCTATAACAATTTGAACATTGCGTTCATTTGTATATTTGAATCGTGATTCCATTATTCTATAAGCAAATGAATTATCTTAATTTTTCCCATTAATAATAAGACTACTACGGTAAATACCGTTATCATAATAGAGTCAAATATATTTATTTTTCCTCCTGGTCCGACAATAAATATTGTTATTACATAAAGAACATATGGATGTAAAAGATAGAAGAATAATGTCTCACACCCCAATTTAGACAATGTACTTCCATTCCAATCATGCTTGAAATTAAAAATACAAAACAACATATAACATAATAAAAGAGAATAGCACAAGTATGCAAATCTTATAACAGACATCTTCAAACTTCCATATGGTTGTATTATACAATCAAGCCAGTATGGATTTAACGAAACAAAACCCATCAGTACAAGAAACATTACAATAATAATAATTTTTCTATAGCAAGTATAGGCTTTTTTCCCCTCAGAATATTTAAGTATCTGCTCTCCATAATAATGGCCTATCATAAAATAGGGCATAAAGCTGAAAAAACGATGAAGCCCCATAATTCCATCTATTTTTATAAAACCAATAGCAATGCTTATAAAAAACGATATTGCAACAATACATTTCGGATTCCATTTTTGTGGAATAATTGATAAAAGCATTCTCCAATAAAACAGGCATAGCAGATACCATAAGGCAAAACAAGGATACAATGCATCGAGCCAACAAAAAGTTTCACCTAAAAGAACATATTTTATGAATATATCTATAATTTGAAATACCACAAATAGTCTTAATAATTTCAACGACTTAAAGAATTGTACTCCTAACGTTTTTTGTCTTGTAAAATATCCTGAAAGCATAACAAACAATGGCATATGAAAAGCATAAATACCTTTCATTGCATGCATTGTCATGTAATCATAGTTACCTGGTAGATACAAATCAATAAATCCATCAAGTAATGGTATATGACCAAATATTACTAAAACAATCAGACACATCTTCAATGCATCTAATTTATAATTTCTTGTCTTTATTTCCATCGTGGATTTATAGTTCTTCCATTATTACAAACAATCACTTGTCCCGAAATACATCCTGATACATCTGACAAAAGGAAGCAGGCTGTCTCGGCAACTTCTTCTGGAAGATACACACGATTGATTGCATTACATTCTAAATATAGATTTCCGTCTGCCTTTAATCCTGTCATATCAGAAGCCGTTATACCCGGGGCTACAGCATTAACACGTATGCCGTCTTTGACAAACAGACATGCAAGTCCTTGTACCATACTGTTTATAGCTGCCTTCGTAAATCCATAAGGACGTATGTCTACTGTTTCACCAGTCTCTGATGAGATAAACAACACATTACCTTTTCTTTTCTCATGTAAAAGCAGTTTTGTGAAACTTTGAGTAAGGAAAAATCCGCCTCTGAGATTTGTCGCGATTTGTGTATCGAACGTTTCAGACGTAACATCAAAGAATGTCGGCTCATGTAGAGATATACCGGCATTATTGACAAGACTATCCACACCGCCCAATATTCTGTCTGCATCATGAATGAACTTATCAAAACTATTTGTGTCCTGAACGTCAAGAATAAGATATTTACAACCTATTTGTTCTGCCTTTTCTTTCAATATTTTTTCATTTCGTCCGGAGATCAATACAGAGGCTCCTTCAGACACAAATTTGTTCGCCATAGCTGCACCTAGTCCTTTTCCTCCACCAGTAACTATGATTTTCTTACCACTTAGTTTATTTGACGGAGATAAATAATGTATTTCAGCCTTTACATCATATTGTGGAACACCATAGATGATATATTTTGCAGCTCTCTTTATCTTATTAAAATCCATTTATAACTCTTTTAATTTTTCTTATCACTCGTATAAATAGACTTACTACTTTAAAGAAAAAGGTCACGGTATAAGCAACAAACTTATTTGGAAGATGCTTACAACGTTTTCGGGCAAAATCTACATTATCTTTTGCAAATGTATCACTCTTATATTTAACAATCTGCTCACATTTATATCTAAAAGAATACTTATGCCATAATCTCAAATTGAACACATCTTTAAACTTTTCCAATGCGTCTGATGATTCCAAAGCTATTAGTGTTCTTTGGCATTTTGAACAAATACTACAATTAGTCGCTGCTACATGGTCATCAGAAGAATTAACACATACATTTAAATACTTTTGTGCTAATGGCAAATCTATAATATTTAACGTTTTTTCTGTACGTGTATGCTGTGCACCATCACATAAAATATCCAATCCATCAGGACTTAACAATGGCATTATTATAGGATCGGACATTTCAGCCATATCAACATGATGGTTGAATAGATTCATTTCTGCAAGTTCTTTATAAGTTACAGTATTACTTATGTAGTATCGCTTTAGGATTTTCTGAAAAGCAAGAATACTTGAGATTCGACAAATAATCCCTGCATCATACTCCCAGTAAGGAAGATAGAAATCGAACATATTTGTGTTCATCATTACAGCCTTTACACCAATTTCATTTGCAAAGTCTGAGGTAATACGAAATCGATTGTTAGCACGTTCCCAAGTATTTATTTTTCTAACATTACCATACTGCCCGACATGAAAGAAAAACAACACATCTATTTTATAATCCTTATCATCGGTGTAAAAGAAATTATCATTAAGTGTAGAGAAAGAATCTATACCACCAGAAAAGCCCGTACCGACATGAAGAAAATCTGTTTTTACAGCATTTGAAAAGCCCTGGACCATTATATCTATTTTATGAAAGTTGCTATCATAAGCAAGAATAAGCCCTTGGACATAATGCTTTATATTATGCAACAATTTCTTGGAGACATTGCCTCTAATATCTATATCCTCACCATAATACATTGCCGGGTAAAGCAATGCTACTAAAAAAGCATCATATACGTCATATGTAAGCCAATCACCATATTTATCATCAACACTAAACCAAAACTGATTAACATCAGTAAATTCAGCTTCCATATCGCATATAACACGAGTTTGCGGATGTCCATATTTGAATGGAACAGAATGTTCTATCCGCAAATTACTTATTCGAATCATACTTTAAATGTCTTATATGCAATTTTGTTTTAATTATATTTACTATATAAATACGCTCGTTTTTCGTCATTCCTATTACCGATATACATAATATGCAGAACAGAACTATAATCAGCGTTGTTGATACAAACATTACGAAACTCTGCACATGTGAAATTGGTAATAATATGATGAAACATGAGCAAAGCAAAAATACGATGAAATTACGCAGTGCACATTTATATATAAAAGTTTTTACTGGAAATGAGAATTGTCGTTTAGCGCTCCATAATAATGCGATTACAACTAAAAACTTAAAAAGAATATTCAAAAGAAATACCCATTCCGGTTGATAGCCTAATTTTAAAAACACGTATGAGGCTATAAAATTTGCAATATAAATGAATGTCAGAGCTATTTCATAAGATTTTATACGACCTTCTGCCAATACACCAGTTATTAGTGGATTTACATAACAATCAAACAGTGAATAAATCAGAACCAATATGATAAAATTTGCAGTATGCTCAGGTACCTCCACAAGCCATAATCCCAATATGTAGTCTAAATTTGCACAAACAGGCATAAGAAGAGTTAGGAGAATAAAAAAACTAAACTTAGCACTTCTTACCATCAATGTATGCATGTCTGTTACTGCACCTGTAGAATATGACTTTGTTATCTGAGGATTTACAGCTGTCATGAAATTCTGTACGAAACCATAAACTGCAGAATTTACCTGCATGGCCACTCCTCTAGCTGCATTAACTGCCGGACCACAAAATATATTTAAGATCATATTTGTACCTTGATCTTTCAAAACAACTACACCATTGCCCCAAAAAGTCCAACCAATAAAGCCAAACATCTCACGCAATTGTCCTCTATCTAAATGTGGTCGATAATGCGCCTCTGAAAAATGTCTTTTGCAATATGTACCATAAACTATTCTCATAACAATAGCCACACATGTCATTAAAGCAGAAAAGGCAATAAGTTTATCAAAAGGTGAAATATAAAGCATATAAACAATAATAAGTTTCAATATGACATCTAATATTGACATATATGCGAATGCAGACATTTTTTCATGGGCAATTATCACAGCATTATATGGTACACTAATAAGATCAATAATAAATGTCAGAATAGACAAATGAAATACCCAGTGAGCGGCGTATAATCTGTCTGAAGGCAATACCATTTTATTGTTCAGAAACCACAAGCCTACAAATTCGGCAAGGATGCAAATAACAATTGACATAAACAATTGTATAGAGACAGAAGTTGAAAAAATTGTATTCAGTTTTTTTTCATTGCCTTTACCAACCTCCATAGTAATAAAACGACTTATGGATACAGATAAAGAACCGGATATTATGGAAAACATTGAAACTAAACCACCTACAACATTACAAATACCATAATCTGTAATTCCTAATGTTGCTAAAGTTATGCGACTAGTAAAAAGGCTTACTGCCATCATGAACAGCATACGCGCATATAGCATCAATGTATTCTTTGCAATCCGTTTTGTATTTTCCTGTTGCGTGGTCATTTAATTTATTTACATCAATAATTTAGCACAAACCGACCGTTGGTCTGCATATCGTTTTATCTCTTTTGTGTATTTCTGCTTTCAGCCGTCTTTTTGTTTACTATTGAGTTCCGTATGTTTCTTCTTGACATAGCACGCTATGCTGCTAAAGAGCAAACGAAAGTCTATTCAATATAAAGCGAAGATACCGGCTGAACCATAACGCCCGGCTCGGGTTTTAGTATTTATATATTTTCGTTTTATGGGATTTACGAAAGTAGTTTCATCATAACAATTTCTGCCTGTTGGCGCCAGCAGAAACAACAAAATGGCATAAGATAAAGATTCGTTATTTCTTATAATATCTGTATATATTCAGGCTGCACTTCAATAGATGCAGTCAAGAGGTTAGACAATTCAATAAAGATGCGCTTCACTTTTGAGCCTTGCATCTTCTGGAGTTTTCCTACATAGTCGTTCAGAGGACCGCCAATGATGCGCACAGTTTTGCCTATCATACTAGGAAGGATATCCTTTGGAGCATAAAACTGCGGATTGTCCGCAGATTCAACTGCACGTATAAAACGCTCCATATCCGTGTCCCTTACCGTCATGGGAGTTCTAAATCCGTCGCGCAAGTAGCGGTATTGCAGTGTACTGGTTCTCTCGACGATAGGATCAAGAATTTTTCTGGTGACATGCACGAACAGCAAGTCTTGCATAAAAGGAACTTTCTGGGGGATGCGTTTTTTCTCTTTGGTCACAATTTTCCACTTCATAGGAGTGAATATCTCGATTTTCATCTCGCTAAGCATCTTATACGCAGGAAGCTTGGCATTGTTTCGCTTCAGGTCGCGCATAACGAACCATTGGGGCGCGTCACTCCTAGAAAAAGCTATAATTTGCTCTTCTTTAGTCATAGTCAGCAATGTGTTGGTTATAATATATTAATGCCTTAAAGGCATACCTTCTAGTCCTGCGAGTTAACGTAAATTGCAGTATAACAAGCAGTTATGAGTTTTTGTATCTAGACTTCTCTCATTCTCGTCAAGCATTATTAAAACGCTTTTTTAAATGACTTTATCAGTGTAAAGCTTATTTATCACCTAGTTATTTTTGCTTATCTCCTAATAAGAGACGGTCATTTACGTGAAACATTTTTATTTACGGGCTTTCAAACATTTTATTTGTAAAGAAAAAATCAGCAAATAAACGTTTGCGGTGAAATAATCTAATAAAATTGTTAAAATAATTGCATAAGTAATTATTTTTTGTACCTTTGCATACAAAAGACCGTCTCTTATTAGGAGATGGTCTTTTTCGTGAAACGAATCAAGTCTTTTTTGGATTACATCATTCAAAAAAACGAATGACTTTAAGAATAGTATTTGCGTCTGTTACTTTACTGAAAAGTGTAAAATATGGTGAGGTTTATAAATCGAAGAATTAACTTTATTTTCGGACAATGATGCTTATTAGGCGATGTTGCTTTTGCCTTCAGCACAAACAGCACGGACACACACCAATGTCCCTCCACAATGTTTAATAAGTTTTAGAGACCGTTTAATATTTTCCTGTTTGCCTCATCCACCTCATAAGATTTAATCGAATCTAAATATATCTGGGTGGTAGCTTCCGACTCGTGCCCCAGCCCTTCGCTTATCACAGCCAGGGGGATGTCCTTGCCGCGTGCTATGGTTGCCCAGCTGTGACGGCTGTAATATAAAGATAATGGCACTGACAGATTGGCCAAGCCGGCAATCTCCTTCAGATGCCTGTTTATTCTCATCATCTGATTAAGGTATTGCTGCCGCTCCTTTCCGTCTTCACGCATTATTATCGGCAGCAGATACTTTGTCTTGTTAGGTTCATACTTATCAAGGATATCCTGCATCTGGCGTGTCCACTCTATTATGAGCAGCTGTCCCGTCTTCTTACGACGGTAAGTAAGATAACCGTTGCGCAGGTCTTTCTTCTTCAGGTATGCCATGTCTACAAAAGACATGCCTCTGGTGCAGAAGCTGAAAATGAACATGTCGCGGGCATAGTCCCAAATGGGTTTTCTCGACAGATCGAGGTCCTTTATCCTCTTAATCTCAACAAAAGATATGCTCCGCTTTATGGTCTTGTCCATGCCGCAATAGACATGCCTGAACGGGTGGCAGTCTTTAGTCAGGCCTTTCTCTACCGCCATCTTATAGTTGGTGCGCAGAATTCTCATGTAGAACGATGTCGTGTTGCGCGACAAGCCGCGGTATCTCATCTGCGCCTCATAAAGTTCAAGCAGCTCTGAATCAATCATGTTGAAAGGCAGGTCGACACCTTTCCTGAAGTGCATGAAGCTGTTTAACGTCGACTTATAGGTCTCGCTTGAACGTATCTTGCCCAGCTTCTGCTTATGCATAATCTGGGTACGGATAAAGTTAAACACGCTTTGCCTTACATCGTCACAAAGCAAAAACCGGCTGATGACATCGTCAACGCACAACTGACTGCCGTCAACGACAGTGTCCCGGATGATGCTGTTTATCCGCCGCAGTTCCCATTCCACATTAAAGCGGATAAGACTTAGCTGCTCATAGCGCGGCGATGACTTCATGGGGAGAATGATGCAACCGTTGCGTTCGTCCCATTCGCTGCTGAAAATCTTGTACTTGCTGGTTATTCTGCGGACTAAACGTCCGTGAATAAGCTGAAACACCAATGAGCCTTCTTTGTCAATGTTTACAGAAGGTCTGAATTTAAGTTTAACAGATATCATATTTATATTTTTAATTCAATATAAATATCATATTTTTTCTTTTTTCCTATATTGTTTTCATACACCTATGCATCTTGTTTTATTTCTTTTAACTCTTATTCCGCCCTTTACGCAAACTAATGCTTAAGCATCACCACACACCGGCAATCTTGCTGCCGCACTTAGGGCAGACGCCGCTGAAGTTGCCTAGGTCCACGTCGTAGCCTGTGCGGCGTATGAGGACAGAGCCGCAACGGGGGCAAAGGGTGTCTTCGGCTCCGGGAAGCGAGACATTGCCGAGATAGACATGGCGCATGCCCTGACTTATGGCCACACGGCGTGCCTCAACGAGTAGCGGCAGGGGCGTTGGCACAAAGCTCGCGCCGGCATCCTTAACGCCCATGGGCGTAACGGCAAGCACCGACATGGGACCCTGCATCTTATACTGCGGGAAAAAACGGCTGAAATGGAGCGGACAGTCGGCAAAGCCGTTGTCGACAAGCCATCGGCACATGCGGGCTATCATGTCCATGTCGTCGTTGACGCCGGGTATCAAGAGGTTGGTTATCTCTATCCACACGCCGGCATCGAGCATACTTTTGAGCGTATGCAGGACAGGGGCAAGCCGCACACCACTGACAGAACGGTAGATGTCGTCGGAGAACGACTTGAGGTCTACGTTGGCGGCGTCGATATACGGCAGCAGACCTGCCAGCGGACGGGCGTTGACATAGCCTGCCGTAACCAGTATGTTCTTCAGTCCGCGCTCACGGCACGCCACGGCGCAGTCGCGCGTGTACTCTAGCCATGTCAGCGGCTCGGTGTAAGTATATGCCACCATACGGCATCCGTTCGTTTCAGCCAGCCGCGCCACGTCGGCAGCATCAAGCTGTCTGTAAGGCACGTCGGCCGTCGACGCCTGCGATATGTCCCAGTTCTGGCAGTTAAGGCACGAAAGGTTGCAGCCCGCCGCAGCCAGCGACAGGCAGCTGCAGCCGGGATGAAAATGCAGCAGCGGCTTCTTCTCCACCGGGTCTATCTGCAATGCGCAGACACGACCGTAGTTTTCTGCCACGAGACGCCCGCCGCGGCATACCCTGCTGCGGCACTTTCCGCGCTCGCCCTCTGCCAGACGGCAACCATGAGGGCACAGGCGGCACACCACCCTGCCGCCTTCAGCGGCTTCATAAAATTCAGCTTCGTGCTCCATATCCTTAATATTTATTCGCCGTCGGCCTCGCCGAACACTTCGGCCTCATAAACATACAGCTCGGCATCGCGCCATCCGTCCCAGCCAAGTCCGGCCTTGTCGCGCGAGCAGTGGCCGAAGAACTCTTCCTTAGTCCAGTCAGTCTCATCTGCCACCTGCGGCAGGAACGTGCCCGAGCTGGCACCCTTGACAATATACAGACCGTGGCGGCCGAGCTGAAACCCGTCTATCGACGATATGCGGCGCAGCGGCGACAGCACGGATATCTCTATCTTAATGTCATTAAGCTCATCCTTGCGCACGGGATAAAAGCGCGGATCTTCAAAAGCTGCCGACTTAGCCATCTCTTCAACCGTGGCATACAGCGGCCTGTAACCTACAAGATTGCCTATGCATCCGCGCAGACGGCCGCCTGACGTCAGCGTTACGAAGGCTCCACAGCGTGCCTTCAGCGTTTCGCTAAGTTTGGTTGTGTCGCACGGCTGTCTGCCGTTTCCGTTAAGCGTATTCTCTATTGTCCGACGCGCTATGCCGAGCAGGGTGCGCATCTCGTCTGCCGTAAGACCAAACGCCGCATCCTTTTCTGCTCCGCCACCTTCGGCTTTTCCGCCCGTAACGGCAAAGGCATGATAGCCCACCACGCCGTCGTGGTCGCCGTAGGGCGAGTCGCCCGAGTTGCAATATCCCAGATGCTCCATGGTCAGACCGCCGCCATCAGTCATCATCATGAGCAGCACGGCTATGGGCGACTGTCCGCATGCGCTTGTGTAGAGGTTGGAAATGTTGCGCGAGGCGTTGTCGTTAATCGCGCCTACAAACTCTGTCAGCGAGGCCTTCTCTATGGCCCGCCCAGTTATGCCATCCACCTCAACGGCATCGTCATAACGTGGATAATGAGAGAAGTCGCTGCTTATGACAAACAGATTGTCGGCGGTGAAGTATGGCTGCAGGGCCTTGGCCACGCGCTGCAGTTTGTCAAGATCCTGCGTACCTATTATTATGGGCACTATAGGCGACATCTTGTCCAGATGGCGTTGCAGGAAAGGCAACTGCACCTCAAGGCAGTGCTCGCCGTCGTGTGCCTTGGGCAGACAGCAGAACACGCTGTCGGCACACAACAGATCATTGCACACGTTGATGTCTATCTCCACGTTGCCAAGCGGCGTGGCATAAGCGCCGAACTGGTTGTCGACCGAAGCACCGTCGAAGGCTGCCTTATGGCTCGGTCCCAACAGGAACACCCGCTTATATTCTCTTGCCGGATTAATGCGCATATATGCCTTTGCCGCCATAGCTCCCGAAAAGACATAGCCTGCATGGGGCACGATGACGGCGCGCACGTCGTCTGCATGACTTACTCCGGCTGACTTCAGAAAGCCGTCGACATCATTGGCAAGCGTGTCTGCCGAGGCTGAATAAAACTGCCCGGCAACGGCCGGCTTACGTATATCGTCTGCACTGCGTGAGCATGACTGAGAAATGTGTGTTGCCATAATAATCAGTATAATTAACAGTTTTGCTTTCAAGGGTGTTGTGAATAAATTATTCTTATATCGCAAAAATAAGAAAAATAATTGAGAAAGGAAAGGGAATTTTTTATTATTTAGGAGTTAAGGAGTTATGAAGTTAAGGAGTTAAGACAAATGCTTTTATTATTAGGAGTTAAAGAAGTTAGAGTAGTTATCGCCAACAAGTTAGCTAGGAGTTAAAGTCAAATGTTTTGTTGCTATAAACCAGTTCAGCATTTGGATTTTTCACTTTTCATTCTTAGTTTTTCACTTTAATGTGCCGGCTGATTTGCAATTGTCGTGCAAGCGAGAGCAGAAGCAAATCTCATTTGGTTATGCCGAGCGCAGCCGACAATCAATAAAATTAATCTGCCGGAATTGAGTATAA
>OHAI01001923.1_pt1 | contig 15619 bp, 10 predicted proteins | sample 1577091 | NCBI WGS metagenome assembly OHAI01 (sample SAMEA3541548, study PRJEB24748) | human gut metagenome | biome: human gut; feature: human-associated habitat; material: faeces | place: China | collected 2012
GAACCACCCCCAACGGTTTTCTTTACCAAAACGAGAGGCACCATCTGCACGAAGCGCTCCGGTAAGCATATATTTACCTTTATAATTGTATTGAACTCTGGCAAGACCAGAAAGCAAAGCCCATTCAGAAGCGTTCGTGTTTCCGCGCGTTACAGTGCCGGCATTCAGGGTAGGAATATTGTTTGTTATAAATCCGTTGGCAAAAGCATATGTACTCTCGTCACGCTGATATTGCATAGTCCATCCAGCCAATGCAGAAATAGAGTGTCCTTTAATATCCTTATTATAGGTTACAGTTTGCTCAAACAACCAATTATACATCTTAGCCGTTTTGGCTGTTGCTTCAGGCTCAGATTCCGGATTACCTTCCGTATTGGCAACAGGAATAGTAGATGGACGAAATGTATCTTGTGAGCTGTTGTAAATATCTACACCAAAATTTGCACGATATTTTAATTCGGGCATAAAAGCTACTTCTCCATAAACATTACCAAATATACGGGAAGCTTTTGTTTCATCCTTTTGCAACAAAGCCAATGCTACCGGATTCCACACTTGAGTTTGGCTATTTCCTTTTTTAACAGAACCATCCTCTAGTGTCGTCTGCGTATTCGGACTCCAAGCATTCTGTGCAAAACAAAAAGAACCATCAGCATTGTAAACAGGAAATATAGGAGCACTATGCAAAGCTGAAGCAATAATGCCACCCCTCACAGAAACACAACCACCTTTCTAGTTCACACAACACTGCACCACCTGACACCCCGGATGAACCCGATACTCCGGATGATACACCAGATGATCCCGGCACCCCGAATGATCCCGGCACACCGGCCGGTGGAATCCCGGATACCCCGCAGGTACTTGGTGCAAGACGCCGTAGAATGGTGACCATCGAGGACGAGGCAGTTCCTTTAGCGGACAGAGCAGTCCTCGGAGCATCCAGACGACCGCAGACCAGCGATGACTCCGATGCCTGGAATCTGGGCTTTGCCTTTTCCCTGACGAGTCTGGGAGCATGGCTTGTTCTTAAGCGAAAAGAACATTAAACAGGAACGGAACGACAGCCGATCTTAGCTGTAAAAGTATAAAAGGATCAGAATCTTGAAAAATTTTTCAAAATCTGGTCCTTTTTTCCATTTGGCGCAGTCTTCCTTATTAGGAGAGTAAAAAGAAGTAATAAAAACAGAAATACTGGTTTTGAGGGGAAACAGAAATGAAGTTAAAAAACGTAATACAGACCAAACTGGCAAAAACTCTGGTAGCGGCACTGCTGATCGGCAGCGTCTCCAACACCGGATTTACAGTACAGGCAGAAGAAGCAACACAGAATGAGCAGAACGATGTTGTTGAAATGGCAAGTGTAAGCGGAAACGACAGCGTTGTTGCTGTAAAAGAGAAAACCTATCCCACCATCAAAACGGTGATTCTTGCTGGAGGCACCATGGCAAAATATGTGGGAGGACAGGTAGCCAGCCCCAACGTATGGCCCAATAATTACAAGCCGGCAAACGGAGATTTTTCATTGTTTGCAGGTCATAAGATGACTTTGGATGATGCTGAAACCTTTAAATATCTTTCTGTGGATAATACAGGGGTAGATGCCGAAGGAAAGTTAACCGGAAGTAACGGAGCAAGCTGGCAGTGCGTTGGATTCGTAGCATTAGATGTAAACAAATATTCTGACTGCAAGCCTGCAGATTTGTTACACTATGTTTATTACGGTGGAGACAGCGAAGGCACTTCCTATTATAAAGAAAACTGCGGAAAAACCCTTGAGGATGTAAAACAGTATGTGAATGACAACAACGGCGTCTTGTATGGTGAAAATGTAACGGAAAGTTTTATGGATCAGTTGCTCACCACCGGTCGGTCCTTCAGTGGAGTCACCATTGCCACGGTATGGTATGTGACCACACCCACAGAGACCTGGATCAATTATGACGGATACGATTACAGGATTCCCGGGGTATCCGCAGTAGATTATTATGAATATCCCACGGGAACGGTAACTTTTGAACAGAATGAGAACGGCGCAGTGTTCCATTATATTTCCGAAGGTATTACCATTACTACAACTCCGGAACTGGAACAGCATTGGGAAAGCGGCACCGGCAGGGTGACCTATGATGCAACGATCACCATTACGATCCACAGCAATGCCCCGGACAAGGTAAGAATCAATCTGTCCGATGCCATCGGTTATCTGAACGGTACCGTGGCAGGAGGAAATGCGGCAGAGCCCGGAGATACCCTGTACTACAACATAAAGCTGGTAAATGAGAGCAATAAGGAGTATCAGTATGATCCTGCAAAGGCCACGATCGGTACGATCCCGGCGGCGCCTAAGGCAGGAGAGAAAGTAACGGTTCTGTCCAGTGGTTTTGAAGGTTATGAGATCGGTGAAGTGGGAGCGTTCTGTACATTGCCCCGCCGTATTTTAAATGCTCCGTTACGGGATCTCGGAATCACCGCAGGCAAGGTTACGGATGCGATTGTCGGAGAGGCTCTTTTGAAAAAAGGATATGGCAGCGAAGAAATGAAGCCGGAAGAGGTTACGCAGAGCTGCCTGGCACAGTATTACTTAGACTGGTTCAACAATACTTCCAGAGAAGAAGGAAATAAGGTCTACGGCTTTTCAGAACTTACGGCAGAGGAACTGGCAATCCTGACCAACGGAACCGCCGATACCACAGTAGCGGAGAGCTGTTCTGCAGTAGCAGATGCTTTATATTACACGACATATCATAATGTATATACTTTTGACGGTGAAGGTCTGTATGACCGGATGCTGAAAAACGGACAGGAAGGTTCCTATGCAGATACTCTGGTATCCGACCTGTTAAAGGACGGAGAAGTGAAGATCACCACTAACCTTAACGGTGTGTTGGCCAACAACGGCTATCAGATGACCAGATACGGCTTCGGAATGCAGTTTGAATTGTCCAGAGAGCCGGAGGTTACTCCGCCCGTGACTACCAGCCCGGAACCTACTCCCAGTGCTACTCCGGAGCCTACGCCGACAGGCACACCGGATACCACACCCACGCCGGCCACTACTCCGACCGCAACCCCGGATACTCCGGACGATTCGGATGATTCCGATACCCCGGATACTCCCGGTACACCGTCTGAGCCGGCAACCCCGGTAACACCTCAGGTGCTTGGTGTAAGACGTCAGCGGGTTGTAAGCATTACCGATGATCCTACACCATTGGCGGACAGAGCAGTCCTGGGAGCTTCCAGAAGACCCAGGACCGGCGATGATTCCAATACATGGAATCTGGGCCTTGCCCTTTCCTTGACAGGGTTGGGAGCATGGCTTATTCTTAAGAAGAAGCAATCATAACGAATAAACATATATTTACTATAAACAATCAAGGAAAGAAGAGGTAGAACAAATGAAAAAAAGATGGATGAGTCTTGTTCTGACAGTCATCATGGTGCTGAGCCTTGCAGGCTGCGGCAAGAGTACAGAATTATCCTCTGTAAGCCGTGATCCTGCCACGGATGACGGAACTGTCTGGTTCGATGAAGAGGCAGTGGCACTGGCGGGTTCTGTGAGAAAAGCCGGTATGAGTGAAGCTGAGCTGGCCCGTGCAGATGAACTTCGTGCCATGGCTATCGATGCGTTGGATATTGTAAACGCGAAGAGAGCAGAGAACGGCCTGGCAGCACTGAACTGGAGCAACGGTCTGGAGTCCTGCGCTATGGTAAGAGCACAGGAAGCAGCTTCCAAGTTCTCCCATACCAGACCCAACGGTAAGGACTGGTACACAGTGAACAGTGAACTGATGTGGGGCGAGAATCTGGCGAAGGGCTATGATTCCGCACAGAGTGTAGTAGATGCCTGGATGGCTTCTCCTACACACGCAGCGAATATCCTGGCAGGCGATTTTACCACCTGCAGCATTGCGGTCTATGAGACCAATGGCAAGTTGTATTTTGCCCAGGAGTTCGGCTATTAACAGGGTATTTCTTATCATGAGGGGATAGAGAGATAAATGACAGGAGAGAGTTGATATTCTTAACGGAATATTAACTCTCTTTTTGGGCTTCAAAAGATAGAAAATTTTCCTGAATCATGGTAAAATAAAATCGACATATAAAATTAAGTATCTCAGCAGAAGATCACCGTCCCAAAATGAAGGAAATGCATGGGATATCCGGGCGCTGCCGGATAAGTGGTCACTTCATAGAGTACAGGAAAATAAAGCATATAATAAAAATGCAGCGCAGAAATGAGGACATATGAGTACAAAAGCATTACAGAAGGGCACAAAGGGGCAGACACCCGGCATGACGACGATCCGGGAACGTCTGCAGAAGGCAATCAGCAGGCTGGTAGTGTTCTCAATTATTCCGTTGGTCATCCTTACCGTGATCCTGAATCTGTCCAGTACCATGAGAACACTGGAAGGCGATATGCTGGTGGTGGCAGAGATTTCCGCAGACCGTATCAATGAGGAACTACGGGTGACAACGACGATCGTATCCGAACTCGGATGCAGTTACCAGCTGTCTTCTCCGGTATTTACCCAGGAGCAGAAGCAGCAGTATATCAACCAGCGTGTGGAAGCTTATGGAATGGTCAGAGGCAAGCTGATCGGCGCCAACGGTATCTGTGCTTATGACGGAACCGATTATAGTGACCGCGATTATTTTAAGAGATCCATGCAGGGAGAGGTCGTGGTATCGGATCCCGTGATCTCGAAGACAGACGGCAGACTCAGCGTTATCATTTCCGCACCCGTATATGCAGATGGAGATAAGAATGGTGATATTGTCGGCGTGGTATTCGTTGTGCCGGATCCGGAGTTCTTAAATGATATTGCTGCGGCAGTCTCTGTCAGTAAGAATTCCGAGTGCTATCTGTTGGGAGAAACAGGTATCACCATTGCTCACTGTGATTCTGCGATTGCCCAGGAGCAGAAGAGCAACATTGAACTGTCTCAGACGGACAGATCTTTGCGGGGAATTGCAAAGGTAGAGCAGAAGATGATGACCGGAGCAATCGGATATGGCACTTATATGAAAGGCGGAACCCTCACAATACAGGCTTATGCACCAATAGAAGGAACCAATGGATGGAGCGTGGCAGTAAATGCACCACTGACAGATTTCCTTGGTTCTACCGTTGTATGTATTGTCATTGGTGTAGCAATAGGTGCTGCAGCTTTATGTTTCAGTGTGCGCAGGGCAAAAAAGATCGGTCAGGCGATCGGTGAACCGGTGGCAAAGTGTACCGAGAGATTACGTCTGTTGGCTGAGGGCGATCTGCATACTCCGGCACCAGTGATCCGGACACAGGATGAGACACAGATCCTGGCAGAGGCTACCGCCGCATTATCCGGTAACCTGCAGAAAGTGATTGGCGATGCGGATTATCTGTTGGGAGAGATGTCACAGGGCAATTTTGCACTGACTACAGGTTGCGCAGAAGCCTATGTGGGAGACTTTCAGGGACTGTTGGAATCTATCCGTAAGCTGAACCATAAGCTCAGTGAGACACTTAATGAGATCAAGACGGCAGTGGGACAGGTATCTCTGGGGGCAAACCAGATGGCAGATGCTGCCCAGGGACTTGCGGAAGGTGCTACCGACCAGGCCGGTTCCGTAGAGGAACTGCAGGCTACCATCACGAATGTAACCGAGATCGTGGAGAAGAATGCCAAGGCACTGGGAGGTTCTTACCAGAAGGCTATGGATTACCAGCAGCAGGCGAAGGACAGCGGAGAGGAAATGAAGGGTCTGACAGATGCCATGCAGCGTATCAACGATACTTCCAGGCAGATCAGCGATATTATTGGTGAGATTGAGGATATCGCATCCCAGACGAATCTGTTGTCCCTGAATGCAGCCATTGAGGCAGCCAGAGCAGGAGAGGCCGGAAGAGGCTTTGCAGTGGTTGCGGATCAGATCCGTAAGCTGGCAGATGACAGTGCACAGTCTGCGGTACATACCAGAGAATTGATTGAGACTTCCCTGCAGGAGATTGAGCATGGCAACCAGATCACGGACAAGACAGCCGAAGCATTGCAGAAGGTCGTGGAAGGCATTGAGGATCTGGCCAACGAGTCCAAGAAAGCCATGGAAGAATCCAAGGCACAGGCAGATGCCATGATGCAGATCGAACAGGGCATTGAACAGATATCCACAGTGGTGCAGAACAACTCTGCGACCGCAGAAGAAACTTCTGCCACCAGTGAGGAATTGTCTGCGCAGGCCACCAACATGAACGAGCTGACCGCAGCATTCCAGTTAAGAGATCAAAATGTACGATGATTCGGTGTAATGAATTCTGAAGATATGACATACAATGCTTAATAGAAACAAGCATTGGAGGCAGCCGTGTTCGAAAAACAGAATATACAGGAAACCGTAAATGAACTGAAAAGTGACGCAGTGAAGGGCCTTACCGATGGTGAGGCCTTTCGTCGTTTACAGCAAAATGGCAGAAATGAAATGAAAGCTGCCAGAAAAAAGACGAAAATACAGCTTTTTCTGGAGCAGTTAAAGGACCCGCTGATCTACATATTATTGATCGCAGCTGTGGTATCCGTCTTTCTGGGGGAGCTCAGTGATGCCGTGATCATCGGCACTGTGGTAGTGGTCAATGCCCTGGTGGGCATGCTGCAGGAGGGAAAAGCCCGAAAGGCACTGGAAGCGTTGAAAAAGCTGACCAGTCCACAGACCATTGTGATCAGGGAAGGTATCCGTCAGGAGATTCCGGCGGCGGAACTGGTGACGGGCGATCTGGTAGACCTGGAGGCAGGGGCACAGGTACCTGCGGATATACGGCTGACCAGAAGCTCCAATCTGCAGGTAGAGGAATCCTCCCTGACCGGAGAATCGGTACCTGTGGAAAAAGATGCGCTGTTTCTGGCAGACTGCAGACACGAGATTCCATTGGCTGAACGGGTCAATATGGTATATATGTCTACTGTGGTGACCCATGGCCACGGAGAAGGAATCGTGACAGCTACGGGCATGGCCACGGAGATCGGCAGGATCGCCTCCATGATCACAGATGCGGAAGAGGAAATGACACCGTTACAGAAACGTCTGGGGGATATGGGAAAGCTTCTGAGTATTTTATCGCTGGGAGTATGTGCGGCATTGTTTCTGCTGGCGGTATTTCAACACAGAAATATTCCGGAAATGCTGCTGGTGGCGATTTCCCTGGCGGTGGCTGCGGTGCCGGAAGGTCTGCCGGCAGTGGTGACGATCTGTCTGGCATTGTCAGTGACCAGAATGGTCAAAGTACATACGATCATCCGCAGACTGCCTTCCGTTGAGACTCTGGGAGCGGTCAGCGTGGTCTGCTCGGATAAGACCGGCACACTGACCCAGAACCGGCTCACGGTGGAAAAATGCTGGTGGTATGATGTGCTGGAGGATGCTGCCGGCAGCAATGGCAGGGGAGAATCCCGATGCGTACAGGAGATGCTCCGGGGAATGCTGTTGTGCAACGATGCTTCCCTGCAGGGAGAGCAACGGATCGGAGATCCAACGGAACTGGCGCTCTTAGACTTCGGAGAGAAGATGGGGATGCATAGGGAACGTCTGGAGAAGCAGTACCCCCGCTATGATGAAAAGCCTTTCGATTCGGACCGGAAGATGATGACGACCTATCACAGAATCCCGAAAAACGGAGGGCATAAGGGAAGCATTGCCTATACGAAGGGGGCACCGGATGTGATCGTACAGCACTGCACCCATATTTTACAGGACGGAAGAAGTGTGCCAATGACAGCCGGACAGAGAAAAAGGATCAGTGAGGTTGTAGAACTCATGAATTCCCTGGCGCTTCGGACACTGGCGGCAGCACAGAGCGGAAACACTCCCGGGTGTGGGGAAGAAGGTATGACATTCCTGGGAATCGTGGGAATGCGTGATCCTGCCAGACCGGAGGCGGAGGATGCGGTGGAGATTTTCCGCCGTGCAGGTGTATCTACAGTAATGATCACCGGGGATCATGTGGATACCGCCTATGCCATTGCCAGACAGCTGGGGATTGCAGGGCATCGCAGTCAGTGTATTACAGGGGAAGAACTGAATCATCTGGATGATGCTTCTTTTGCCAGGAGGATCAGGAATATCAGGGTTTATGCCAGAGTGACTCCGGCCCAGAAGGTACGGATCGTGAAGGGGCTGCAGCAGAATGGGGAGATTGTGGCCATGACAGGGGATGGTGTGAACGATGCTCCTTCTCTGAAAGCAGCAGATATCGGTGTAGCCATGGGAACCGGCGTGGATGTGGCTAAACAGGCGGCGGACATGATATTGACGGATGATAATTTTGCAACGATTGAAAAGGCAATCGAGGAAGGCAGAGGCGTCTATGAAAACATCCGCAAGTCGGTGATATTTTTACTGTCCTCCAATCTCGGGGAACTGATGACCATGTTCGTAGCAGTGGCTCTGGGGCTGGCTTCCCCTCTGAAATCCAGTCATATACTGTGGATCAATCTGATCACGGATTCCCTTCCGGCGTTGGCACTGGGAGTGGATAAAAATGACGGAAAAAGCCTGATGCGCTGTCCTCCAAGAAAAGCAGCGGAGAGTCTGTTCGCCCGGGGCGGAATGGCCTGTACCTTACTCTATGGAGCGCTGATCACCGGTATCGGTCTGGCGGCATTTCTGGTATTGCCCTGTGGGATCATGGCAGGCAGGGGAGAACTGTCCTGGAATCTGTCTGACTGGGTGGAGGGACTTCGTGAATTACTGTCCCGGGAAAAAATACTTGCCCGATCCCAGACCTATGCTTTTACAGTACTGGGAATGTGCCAGCTGTATCATGCAGTAGGAATGCGGGATATGCAGAAGTCCGTATTTGCCATGAGACCCTGGGATAATCCGCTGATGGTGTTGGCCTGTGTTATTGGATTTGCGCTGCAGTTTGCGGTAACGGAAGTACCGTTTCTCATCGGAGCGTTCGGAACCTCCCATCTGTCCGGACAGGAATGGCTGCTATTGAATGTATTGGCAGCATTTCCACTGCTGGTTCATGAGCTGGTAGTGATGTTACGGAAGTGAGTACGCTTATCCGGGCTTACCGACGATTCAGAACGATAATTCGCCCTATAACTTCAGGCAGATATTCTTGCGTATGCAAGCATCTGCCGAATACCCTGCCTGAAGCTACATGGCTCTGGATAGTCGTAATATTCAGAACCCCATTCGCAAAATCGCATCTCCGATGCTTTCCTTTTGCTCATGTGGTTACTTCGCCACATAAATATAGCCAGAGGATCTTACGAATGCAAGCATTCGACGTTCCTCCGGTTATATTTACGTGGCTCTGAATATTTACAAAAAGTTAACATTTTCCTTGTATGGAGTTTATAGTCAATAGTTACAATAAAATAGACAAATAACTTTCATGGGAGGGCAATGTGATGAAAATTATCAGAAAAACAGCGATTGTTATGCTTCTCTGCCTCTATTTTCTGACATATGGTGTATTGCCGCAGGTACAGGCCGCAGGTAAAGACGCTCCTGTGATCGTGGTAGCGCATCGGGCGGGGGCAAAAGTAGCTCCGGAGAACACGGTGGCGGCCCTGGAACAGGCCATCCGGGATGGAGTGCCTATTGCAGAGATTGATGTGCAGCAGTTGTCGGACGGAACCCTGATCGTTATGCATGACAGTAATTTTAAACGGACCACAGGAGAGGATATCTGCGTATGGGATGTGGAGGCAGATGCTCTCAAAACCCTGGAAGTGGGCAGCGGTTTTTCAGCAGCATACCGGGGAGAACAGATCCCGACACTGGAAGAAATGCTTGCCTGTGCCAGAGGCAGGATCACTCTGATGATCGAACTGAAATATACCGGACAGGAGGATGCACTGGAGGAAAGCGTGCTGACTCTGCTGCAGGACTATGATATGGTGGATGAGTGTATTATAGGCTCCATGAACAAGGGAATCCTGCAGAAAATGAAGGAGCTGGAACCGGGGATTTCAACAGTTTTTATTGCCCATGATCTGGAAGAAGAGGATTATGAGCTGGACTATGCCGACAGCTATAGCATCGAGGGGAGAAATCTTACGGTGGATATGGTAGATGCCATTCATTACTGCGGAAAGTCGGTATACGGGTGGACAGCCAATACTTCCGGTGCCATGCTTTGGATCGTAAACTGTGGGGCGGACGGTGTGATCACGGATGATGTGAGATTATTACAGACATTTTTGAGAGAACAGGCTTGCCGTAAAGCGTTTGCAAGTGTATACTGATTAGTTATAATAAGGGGAAGAATACGGAAGCAGGTTGGTGTATATGAGTAAAATATGGGAATTTTTCGAGAATCTGGGTGAATATGTATATGTGGCAGATGCAGAGACTCATGAATTGATATATATGAACAAGAAGACTCTGAAGAGCTATGGATTTCAAAGTCTTGAAGAGATCATCGGGTTAAAGTGTTATGAGATATTGCAGGGAAATTCTCTGCCCTGTGGAATGTGTAATAATGAACAGTTAAAGCCGGGTTTTTTTAAGGAATGGGAATATTACAATCCGCTGCTGCGAAGAGAACTTCATATCAAGGACACACTGGTAGAAGAAGACGGGAGAAAATACCGTATGGAAATCGCCATAGATTGCGGCAATCTGAATGAGAGAGGGCACAAATCCGAAGATTACCGTAATATGGAGGCTGCGTTGAATGAAGCCATCCGTGTGGCACAGCGGCAGGAGAGCATGGATCAGACACTGCAGGTGCTGCTGGAATTTGTCGGAAAGAATCTGGAAGCGGGACGGGCCTATATTTTTGAAAAGGATGACCACGATCATGACCACAATACATACGAATGGGTAGCCAAGGGAGTCTTACCGGAAAAGGATACCCTTCAGGATCTACCGCCGGAGATCTTCGCGGAATGGTATCGGAAGTTTGATGAGAATCAGAGTATTGTCACAGAGAATCTGGAAGAAATGAAAGATGTGGATCCGAAGATGTATGAAGTTCTGGTAAGACAGAATATTCATTCCCTGGTGGTGGTTCCGCTTTATGATGATGGGAAAGTAATCGGCTTCTACGGAGTAGACAATCCTTCGACCAGATATTTTGAATTTGTGTCGGAGATGCTGCAGATCATGGGACACTTTATCGTATCGTCCCTGAAGCAGAGAAATCTGGTACGGGAGCTGGAAGTGATGAGCTATTCGGATCCGCTGACGACATTGGGGAACCGTTATGCTATGGAGAGGTACATTGAGCAGGTGGACCATACCGAGCCCATCGGCGTGGTATACTGTGATATTACAGGATTAAAACGGATCAATGACAGTGAAGGACATTCCGCCGGAGACCGCCTGATCCGCAGGTGCTGTGACTGCCTGAAACGTGTATTTGAGGGAAATGGAATGTTCCGTATCGGCGGAGATGAACTGGTGGTTCTGTGCACTGGAATTTCTGAAAAGGAATTCTATCAAAAGGTGGAGGAATTAAAAACAGAGCTGGCAGCTCATGATGTCTCCATGGCAGTAGGAGCAGCGGTGAACACTCTGGAAGCCGTGGGAAAGGATCATTTACTGACGGAGTCCGAGAGACGGATGTATCAGGACAAGGCAGAATACTATCGCAGTACAGGGCTGGACCGCAGAAAGATCTGAGAATGGAAATCTCCAAAGCTATTTTGAAAGTTTATATGTTGAGAATTTCTATCAGGCAGTTCCCTTGACGGGAACTGCTTTTTTCTATATTATTTATATAGGTTAGCTACAACTAACTCAATGACTTTTGGATGGCAGGAGGTGAAGCGCTGATTGAGTCAGGAAACGTGGGAGATCCTGTGTGAAATGGAAGCAGACGATGTGGAACTACAGTTGGCTTTGCAGTGTGCACCGCTGATCACGGGACTTAAGATTTCCAATCTGCTGACGATTTCCCCGGAAGGCTTTACACAGGTGGGAAGGATCGTTGAAGGCAGTGTGCTTTCCCTGTATCCCTTGTTGGAGACAGAGGAGAAAATGGTAATACTGTTGTATCGGGAAGACCGGCTGGAAAAGTATCTGAAAATGCCGCAGGTAAAGAAACTGCTGCGGGAGGCAGGGTACGAATCCGATCGACTGGAGGATATTTTGCCGGTATTTTGCGATCGTTATGAAACCTATACAGAGAGAGGGAAGCCGTTCCCCCACGAACTGGGATTGCTGTTAGGATATCCCCCGGAGGATGTGGAAGGATTTATCAGACATCAGGGGAAGAACAGCCTCTGCACCGGTTATTGGAAAGTATATGCGGATAAAGAAGGAAAACAGAGACTTTTTGAAAAATATGAATATGCCAGGGAAAATTTGATCCAGCTGTTGCATTATGGATTAAAGATGACAGAAATCATAGATATCTGCGGATGTACCGCAGCATAGAAACAGGCACGGAAAGGTGCGGAAGGGAAGGAAAAATAAATGGATAAGATTTATGTAGTATTCTGGACACAGGGTGGTAACACCCAGGCTATGGCAGAGGCCATCGGAGAGGGTATCCGGGAAGCCGGGAAGGAAGCGGAGGTAGTATTTGTGACCGGCGCCAACCTTGACGAACTAAAGGCTGCTCCCAAGTTTGCACTGGGCTGTCCCGCGATGGGAGCGGAAGTCCTGGAGGAATCCGAGATGGAGCCTTTTGTATGTGATGTGGAAGGCTTTGCTTCCGGCAAAAAGATCGCACTGTTCGGTTCCTATGGCTGGGGAGACGGTGAGTGGATGAGAGACTGGAGCACCCGTATGGAAGCAGCAGGAGCTACTGTGTTGAACGGTGAGGGCCTGATCTGCCATGAGACACCGGACGAGGATGGCCTGTCAGAGTGTAGAGAACTTGGCAAACAGCTGGCAAACGCATAAGGTATCTGAAAGCAAATAAGACAACATAACAAAAAGATTCATTCCCCGGGTGGAGAGTGAATCTTTTTGCTATATGTATGTGCTATGCTTTTTTGCTGCCACTTAAATAATAGCGTTCCTGTGCCACGGTCTCGGGAACCGGAATATTACCGTTTTGCAGCTTTCGGGTCAGAACATCCAGATGATGTAAGCCTTGGGCTACCTTGATCTTACGGCGATCCAGAAGATCGGCATACAACGGGTTCTGAGCCAGTGTATTGCAAATATCCTCCGGGAACGGGCAGTAGGTGAACATGATCTGACGGGCTACTTTGTTCAGTCTCGGGGATCCGGCACCTTCGAAGAGCACCCAGATCATATAATCCCTTACGAACATTTCCTTGAAACTGTTCTTGGCACGCTGCAGGCTGGATTTTACCTTTTCCTTGGCCTCTGTACTCAGATCATGGTTCTTGCGGTAGAACTGGATATAATCGAAATATTCACTGGTCAGGGAACTGATGGAGACATCGTTCCAGCGGTTACCCTGGACTCTCTTGCACAGCTCCCAACGGAATTCACCGGTCAGGTGGGTGAAGGTCGTCTTCAGATCCTCCAGATGGAAAATGGAGAAGACCATACGACCGGGGCTGTTACGGCGCTTGCCCTCAATTTCCTGCCACATGACACCGCGGATACCGACGTTGGGCATCAGGATGATGTCCGGCAGATATTCCAGATGAATTGTCTCCTTACCCATGACATCTATGTGCTCCATATCCAGACTTTCTCTATAGAATGCCGTGTAATCTACCCGGCGGATCTCCTCGAGAATCTGGGAGACACGGGAAACGGTGACATAGGAGCTTTCCAGATCCTTCAGCACATCATCTGCGCAGAACAGCGGACAGAAAGTAGTGATCCGTCCGAAGGTGATCTTGTTGACCTGAGGGAACATATTCCGGAGCTCGTAATTGACCTTGGCCATGGGATTGTTCTCCAATGCCTTGAGCTCTGCATCCGTAATATTGCCACCGACCTTTTGTTTGTGAATATAATCGGAATAATCCTGGTCAAATTCGTTCCGGCTGGGAGATTTCTTCCCGCGGAAGATGGCCATCAGCCAGTCATAAAAGGTATAGACACCGATATCGCTGTGATCCGACATGGCTTCTGCCATGCGGTACAGGGTGACTGCATTTTTCAGACCGGCCAGCTCCTCATCCACATAACCGAAATACAGAAACATTTTGACCGGCATGGGAATGTTCGGCTGTTCCAGCGTCTGGGTGAACAGGAGGGAGTAGAGCAGATAAAATTCTTCGGTCAGCTGTCTGCGTAAAAGAGCGACATCCTGATCCTGGGAAGCCCGGTCGGACAGCAGCTTGTAAGCGTGGACATGCTGACGGAAGCTGGTCACGGTATCCAGATCCGAACCGGCGTAATCCAGAATAGTGTTCAGCGATCCGGCAAGCTTGCCAAGGATCTCGGAATCTCCGGAAGAACCTGCCTCAGCGGAATCCTTGGATTCCATGAGATTCAGGCTGCTCTGGAAGGTCTGGGATCTGGAGGCAAACAGTTCCTGATCGATGAAGGACAGATCGCCGGCCTTAGAAAGCATACGGTGAATGCGGTCGTAGACCGCCTTGCTGTCTTCATTATCCTGTCCCAGTTTATAGAACAAAGAAGTATAAAAATCAAAAAGATCGTTGCCGGATTCCCGGAAATAGAAGGAACCGACCTGCTGCAGATAGTGGAACTGTTCCTCCAGGCTCTGGTAAGTACGGCGGAAGTCCAGACTTCCCTTACGCAGCATACCAAGGGACAGATCCGACTCCTGTACCAGGATCCGGTAATTGTCCGAAGCCAGGATCCTGCTTAAGCCCATGTAATAGCCGTTCAGCCAGATGTCCGGTGAATCATCCCCAAGAAAAGCATTCAGCTCATCGAAATGTTCCAGGGATCTCGCTTGCAGACGGTAACGGCTACACAGTGTATTGTAGGTGGCAATATCATCTGTCAGAGTACGATACAGCTCACTGCAGTTCAATTCCGAAATGGAACTGCGGTTCAGCAGAATATTGATCTGACGGAAACAGGACAGACAGAACAGACGTGCTACGTCCGGGTGCTTCTGTAGAATATCATTCAGGGAATCCAGACTGGTCAGGGGATACGTCAGGATCGTTGTATCCTCCAACGTGGTATAGCCCAGCAGATGGATTTCGGAGCAGATCTCACAGATACTGATCACGTCTCCCTTTCCCAGAGTATAAGAGCCGCCGGGATATGATACATCTACTTTACCGTTGGTAATCAGATGCAATGCAGTCATGGGCTGCCCATAGCTATATATAGTTTTCCCCTTCTCCAATACGATTCCAGCCATTCCAATACCTCGTCTTATCATACAAATATTTAATACACATTATACACCATAATACCAACAATTTTCTACTGTACTTTTGATAGAAATGTGATAAAATAAAACTACATATGTGTCACTTTTACATTGACAGACGAAAAAAGCGATGTTTTCGGTAGAAAACGGTACATGGAAAGGTATATTGGGGTTATGGAACAGAGCAGTGAATACAGAGAACAATTGCTGGAATCATATAAGCAGGCGGTGAGACCGTTACTTCCCTATCTGCCGTGGCTAGAACAGAGCGCTGGCAAAAAAGCCAGTTCGCTGTACAGCGGGCAGGATATCGGAGTCCATTCTGTGTCATTCCCGGTACGTCCCACAGCTGTCCATTAATACCCGGGTCATCACCCAGACTGATATCGC
>OHAI01001929.1_pt1 | contig 15585 bp, 15 predicted proteins | sample 1577091 | NCBI WGS metagenome assembly OHAI01 (sample SAMEA3541548, study PRJEB24748) | human gut metagenome | biome: human gut; feature: human-associated habitat; material: faeces | place: China | collected 2012
ATACAGGTAACCGATGCAAAGACACCCGCAGAGCTTTATGCGGTAAGTTACCGGGATGGTGTCTTGGGAGAACAGATACAAAAGATCAAAGTACCGGGTGGCAAAAAGCAAGGCGATACTTATAGCTGGGAATGTTACTATTCGGCTATGGGAAGCGGATGGCAGTGGCTCCGCTTTGAAGTGCGGGACAGTGATGGGAATTTCATGGCATATACGAATCCTTTGTACTATGGAACGAAGGAACATCGTTTTATACAGCTTGGTGATGCATTAGAAGAAATGGAGCAGACAGATGTTGATAAAAGGAATCCTGTTTGATAAAGATGGAACGCTGATCGATTTTAAATCTCTCTGGCTTAAGGCAGCAAAAGAGGTAGCACGATTGTTCTTGCAAGTCAATGGATTAACAGATACGAAAGAATTACAACAAGTGATCTTAGAAGCAATGGGAGTGATCAATGACACGATCGATGCAAAAGCACCGCTTGCTTACCAGACCTACCATGAGATTGCAAAAAGTATATGTGATGCATTGCAAAAAGAAGCTGCCGAACTGGACGAAGAGCTGGCAGGACAGCAGCTTTCCGTATTGTTTGAAAGTGTGATCAGCCGCAAAGAATTTTCTTATCAGCAGATCGTTCCACTAAAAGAACTTTTTGATCGTCTGCATCAGGAGCATATTTTGATCGGACTGGCAACAGCCGATACCGATACCGCAGTCAGAAGATGTTTTCAAAAGCTTGGCATTCTTTCGTGCTTTGATTTCCTTGGGTGGGATGATGGAAGTATGAAACCAAAGCCGGATACCGATATGTTTGAACGCTTTCAGAAAAGATATGGTCTGCAGGCGCAGGAGATCATGGTTGTAGGAGACACACTAAACGATATGCTTTTTGCACATCGGTGTCATGCAAAGGCGGCAGGTGTTTTGAGTGGACTGGCAGCTTATGAAGAATTGGAAAAAGAGGCAGATATTGTGTTGGAAAATGTCGGAGAAATTCCGGATTATTTGGCTGATCAATCTATATAAAAGCAGTTAATGAAATGTCACTTAAAACAGATAAAAGAAAACTGCCTGTAGCATAAAAAAGGTCATGCAGATAAAAGAGAAATACCGATAAAAACAGGCAAAAAGAAATGAGGATGGATATGGCAGCAATAGAATTAAAACATGTATTTAAAAAATATGATGATAAAGTAACAGCAGTAAATGACTTTAATCTTACAATAGAAGATAAAGAATTTGTTGTATTTGTCGGACCGTCAGGCTGTGGAAAATCCACAACACTCCGTATGATCGCAGGACTTGAAGAAATTTCAAGCGGTGAGTTATGGATGGACGGACAGATCATGAATCAGGTAAAACCAAACAAACGCAATGTGGCAATGGTTTTCCAAAATTATGCACTTTATCCTCATATGACTGTTTTTGAAAATATTGCATACAGTATGAAACTCAAGCATATTACCAAAAAAGAAATGCAAAAAAGGGTTTCGGAAGTCGCAAAGATTCTGGATATCGAAACGATCCTTGACCGTAAGCCGAAAGAACTTTCCGGTGGACAGAAACAACGTGTAGCGATTGGTCGTGCAATGGTTCGAAATCCGAGAGTATTTTTAATGGATGAACCATTATCAAACTTAGATGCAAAACTTCGTAACAAAATGCGTGCCGAGATCCATCATTTATATCAGATGTTAAAGACGACTTTTATCTATGTGACACATGATCAGACAGAAGCGATGACACTTGGAACAAAGATTGTTGTCATGAAAGACGGAATCGTACAGCAGGTAGCTTCGGCAGAAGAATTATACCGGAATCCGGCAAATGTTTTTGTCGCACAGTTTATCGGTTCGCCGCAGATGAATCTGTTACATGGCAAGATCTTTTACCGTGATAAGAAATATTTCTTAATGGTTCATGATCATCGCATTGACCTGCCAAAAGAGAAGGGAGAAAAGCTCGAACAAAAAGATTATATCGGTAAGAAAGTTTTTGTCGGTGTACGCCCTGAAGATGTTGAGATATTAGATATGTCAAGAGGCGGCGACGGACTCAAAATGAACGTAGAAGCACAGGAACTTTTAGGAGCGCAGACGAATCTTTTCTTAAAGAGAAAAAATACCCATATTGCTGTTGTGGTAAAAGGAAGATCGGATCGTGCAATCGGTTCGGAGTGTGCGATCTGTCTCGATGCGGATAAGATTCATCTGTTTGATATTGATACGGAAAAGAATATTTTGAAATAGAAACATAATCCGAAATAGTATTCAATCGGATTTGGGGAGATAACAGAATTCTGCTTGAAATATTATTTAATAACAATTTGAAACAACAGCAGAGCTCTGTTTGAAATATAACAAAATAGGTTTCTTGACAACGTAACACTGTTATGCTAACATAACAGTGTTATTTGATGTTAAAAACAATTTAAGGATGGCACTTGATATGGTAAAAGCAGTAAAGGATGAGAAAGAAACCAAAAGAAGGCTTCTGGAAAGTGCAAAAAAAGAGTTCCTTGAGAAAGGATATTTACAGGCATCGCTTCGAAGCATTTGCAAAAATGCCGGTGTGACAACAGGAGCGTTGTATTTTTTCTTTGAAGGAAAAGAAGCTCTTTTTGCAGAGTTGGTAGAAGAACCATTGCAAATTCTAAAAAAGATCATGTTGCAGCACTATGAAGACGAGATGCAGCAGATCACAACAGCGGAACAGCAAAAAGAAGATCATATGGATGATACAGAAGCTTCGATGCAGATCATCCATTATCTGTATCAAAATTATGATGCGTTTCAGCTTCTTGTGAATAAATCAACGGGTTCGCGATTTGAACATACCATTGATGAATTTGTAGAATTCACGCAAAAGCATTATGCGCACTATGCGAAACTTTTACAAAAGCACAAAGGTTATGAACCGGTCAGCGAGTATCTGATCCACTGGATCGCACATATGCAGGTTGATGTGTTTATTCATCTGCTGACGCATGTGTCCTCTGAGGAAGAAGCGCAACAGTATATCCGTCCGATTGTAATGTATCTGAGAGGAGGATGGGATGCACTTTTTACAGAGCATTAGCGGCTCGTAAAGTAAAAATTAAAAGTAAAAAGTTTAAAGCAAAAATGTTAATCATCAGCTATATATCGGAAGAGATCATCGAAAGATATATAGCTATTAAAAACTCATTAACATAACAGTGTTATGTTGATGAGAATATTTATCAATAAGATGATGCAAGGATCAAAAGCGGATCGGTTTGCATGAATGCAAACGGATAGCGGCTGTAAGGATCAGGAAGGGGAAGAAATATGTATCTGGAAGTAAAAGATATTAAAAAAAGTTATGGTGCAGACGGAAGTTATATTCAGGTCCTGAAAGGGATCAGTACCGGAGTAGAAAAAGGGGAGATGTGCGTGATTCAGGGAACGAGTGGTTCCGGAAAATCGACATTACTTAATTGCATCGGTGCATTAGATGTTGTTGACAGCGGATCGATCTGTATTGATGGCAAAGAAATTGTCGGATTAAAACCACAGGAATTATCGGAATACCGGAGAGAAACGCTTGGTTTTATTTTTCAGTTCTACAATCTTGTTCCGAACCTTACGGTACGCGAAAACATAGAGGTGTGCCAATATCTGACGAATGAACCGCTAGAGATGGATGAACTTTTACACACATTAGGTCTTTGGGAACATCAGGATAAATTCCCGTCACAGCTTTCCGGTGGGCAGCAGCAACGCTGTGCAATCGCAAGAGCATTGATCAAGAATCCCAAACTCCTTTTACTGGATGAACCGACCGGCGCATTGGATTCCGTGACATCAAAAGAGATCCTGATCCTGTTAGAAAAGATCAACAGGCAGTATGGAACGACGATGCTAATGGTTACGCATAACAATTCGATAAAGGATATGGTACATAAAGTCATTCGGATCAAGGATGGCAGGATCAGTAAAGAATACCGGAATGAAAACAGAATACCGGCAGCTCAGTTAGAAGATCTGTAATGTGAAGGAGGTAGATCATGCAGAAAGTTTTAAGGAAAAGAGTTTTAAGAGAGTTCCGGGAAAATCTGTTTCGTTATATTGCGTTATTTTTATTGATCGTACTTGGAATGTATCTGGTTGTCAGTCTGGTTGCGGCAGCAGAAAGCATTATTATCGGAACAGACCGTTTTGCGAAGCAGCAAAAAGTAGAAAGTGGCGAATTTCATGTGTTTGTTCCATTGACGAAAGAGCAGGAAAAAGAGCTGGAAGACAAAGGCATCACATTAGAGAAAATATTTTATCTTGATTTTTCTTATAAAAATGGAAAGCATGTCCGCGTATTTCAAAACAGAGAGAAGATGAATCTTGTTGATACCGAACAAGGAAAAAAGGCTTCTCATGCAGGAGAAATGGTATTAGAAAAAAGATTTTGTGAATCGAATAAGATCAAGACAGGAGATACCTTTACGCTCGCAGGAAAACGTTTTAAGGTGACCGGAATCGGTATTGCACCCGATTACGAAGCACCGAAGGAATCTTTTGCGGATTCTTCTGTTGACAGTAAGCAGTTTGGCGTTGCTTTTGTAACCAAAGAAGAGTATCAAAAGCTGTTAAAAACGAAGAAAAGCATTCGCTCGGAAGAATATGTATACGCTTACCGGTTAAATGGAAAGATGACAAATAAAGCGTTGAAAGAAAAGTTAAAAACATATGAAGTTTCTGCTGACAGCATATCCGATCCGTATTTTCAGAAATACTGGAACGATACCGGAGCAAAGAAGGATAAACTGTTAGATGGTGTCAATAAATTGGCTGACGGTGCTGCCGATCTTGGTGACGGCATGGAAAAGCTATCAAAATACCGTAAGCGGCTTTTGTCCGTGACAAAGTTTCTGCTATCCTCTTCTTTGCGGGAAGCGCAGGAAGGATTTGCTTCTTATGGATTAGAAGATACTTTGACCGAACAGAATTTTGAACAGAAGCTGAAAGCGTTAAAAGCCAAAAGTGACAATGGAATCGTTAATCTGAAGATCGGAGCGGTGATCGATCAGTTAAAAGGGATCAAACAATATAAAGATGCGATCGATTCTTACACGAAAGCCGTAAACAAAGCTGCAGACGGTTCAGAAAAACTCGCGAAAGGAACAGCAAAGTTACAGGATAATTTAACATCGATCGTTGACCGCTATTTTGATTTTTCATTAAATAACCTGAAGCAATTTGTGACACAAAGCGACAATTCGCGTATCGGTGCGGCAGGAGATGACCAGATCCTGAATAAGTACGCAGGACTTGTATCGGGTGTGATCATTTTGATACTGTTTGCCTACGTCATATCGGTATTTGTGATCCACGGAATTGAAAGAGAAAGCAGTGTGATCGGAGCGTTGTATGCACTTGGTGTTACCAAAAATGATCTGATCCGTCATTATCTGATGCTTCCTGCCATCCTGACATTTGCAGCATCCGTGGCAGGCTTTGCGGTTGGTATGTGCCCACTTGGTGCATGGACGCAGATGCAGGATTGTTATGCTTATTTTTCAATATGCATTCTTCCGGTACACTGCCCGTTATATCTTGTTATATATGTGCTTTTCATGCCGGTGATCACTACCATTATTGTGAATTATCTTGTGATACGTAAATATTTATCGCAAACGGTATTATCCCTGATGCGAAAAGAAGAAAAGCAGACAAAGATCCATGCAGTTTCTTTAAAAGGAATGCGTTTTGTGACACGTTTTCAGATCAGACAGATGTTAAAAGAACTTCGAACCGGATTTACAGTGCTGTTTGGTATGTTCATCTCGCTTTTGATCGTCATGCTTTCACTGGATTGTCTTGTTATGTGTAATGCCATCAGAGATGAATCGAAGCAGGATACAAAATATGAATATATGTATTCTTATAAATATCCGACAAGCAAAGTGCCGGAAGGTGGAACGGAGTATTTTGCAAAAGGATTTACAAAAGTCATTCTTGGTTACAAATGGGACATTACAATGCTGGGAGTAGGAAAAAATGATCCGTATTTTCCGGCCAATGTGACAAAAAGTAAGAAAAATGTTGTGATCTCATCTGCCTTTGCGCAGAAAAATAACCTGCATGTCGGAGATTCCCTGGTACTTTCTGACGAAGAGGAAGATATGGACTATGCTTTCTGCGTACAGGATATTATGCAATATTCTACCGGAATGTATGTCTTTATGGATATTGACAGTATGCGTGATCTTTTTGGTGAAGAAGATGATTATTACAATATTGTCTGCTCGGATAAAAAGTTATCCATACCGGGCGGACGACTCGACAGCATAACGACGAAAAACCAGGTTGAAGAGGCATCTGCTGTTTTCTCGGATATGATGGGACCGATGATCGGAATGCTTTGTGGTGTATCTGCGATCATTTTTGTAGTTGTCATGTATCTGATGTTAAAGGTAATGATCGACCGTTCTTCTTTTCCGATCGCATTGATGCAGATCTTTGGTTACCGGACAAAAGAAATTCGAAAACTCTATCTGAATGGAAACTTTTATATTGTAGCAATAGGCGGGATCTTTTGCATGACATTAGCGAAAGTGGCAATGGATCGGATTTATCCGTTTCTGGTTGTCAATGTTGCAACCGGAATCAATCTGACATTTGGATGGAAATTATATGCAGGCGTTTATGCAGCCATCATCCTGTTGTATTTTGTGATTAATCATGTGCTGGTGGGTAAGATCAGGAAGATTACACCGGCAGAGATTTTGAAAAACCGTGAATGATCCTAAAAAATTGCATGTGATCGGAGAGAAAAACCGTATCATATAAACGGAGGGATTTGACTTTATTGTATATGTGAGATATCTTTTTAGAAAAGTCTTGATACCATATATGTACTTTTGGTATCTTCCAAAAACGAATCCTTTCGGTTGGATTTTCGATATAATAACTTTAAAATCCATCTCGAAAAATTTCGCTTGGAAAATTCCAGGAGTATATCATATCAGAAATGGAGGATATCCCGATATGAATAAAAAAACAACAAAATTAGCACTTGCCGGTGTATTTACGGCAGTCGCTGTGATAGGAAGTCTGATCAGTATTCCGGTAGCAGGCAGCAAATGTGCTCCGGTACAGCATATGGTCAATATATTTTCGGCTGTATTGCTTGGTCCATGGTGGGGCGTTGCGATCGCTTTTGTGGCAAGCCTGCTTCGTAACCTCTTTGGACTCGGAAGTTTTCTTGCTTTTCCGGGAAGCATGATCGGTGCATTTTGCTGTGGCATTGTTTATTATTTTAGCCAAAAGATCAGTCTTACCTGCATTGCCGAAGCACTTGGTACAGGATTTTTAGGTGGACTTGCGGCTGTTCCTGTTGCAAAGTGGCTTATGCAGATTCCGGTAGGAGGAGCCTTTGTTTATGTGATCCCGTTCTTTATCTCTACGTTTGCCGGCAGTATTTTATCATTTGTAATATTTTCTGTCTTAAAAAAGAGTGGAAGCCTCATACAATTACAGGAAATGGTACATAATAAGAGAAAATAATGACAAATTTTATCAGCTGGATGAAAAGATAGAATAACACATTGACAGGAAACATATGATTAGGTATACTTCACCATAGTTAGATATAACTAACTATGGTGATTATATTTTAAAGGAGGAACTATCTATGAAGATCAGTGTTGTTTTTTGGTCACAGTCAGGAAATACAGCAGCAATGGCAGATGCTGTTGGTCAGGGAATCACAGAAGCCGGAAAAGAGGCAGAAGTAATAGAGGTAAGCAGTGCTTCTCTGGATGCATTGAAGGAAGAGAAAGCATTTGCACTTGGCTGCCCGGCAATGGGAGCGGAAGTGTTGGAAGAGTCAGAAATGGAACCGTTTGTAGCAGAAGTCGAGAGCTTTGCGGCAGGTAAAACGATCGCATTATTCGGTTCTTATGGATGGGGCGATGGCGAATGGATGCGTGACTGGACGGATCGTATGACAAGTGCCGGAGCAACTGTAGTCAATGGTGAAGGTTTGATCTGCCACGAGACACCGGATGAGGATGGTTTGAGCGAATGCGTGGAATTAGGAAAGGCATTGGCACAGAACGCATAAATAGAATTTTATATGATCTTCTTGAAAGGGCAGTGCATGGGCGCTGCCTTTTTTTGAGGAATGGAATCATGCTTTTATAGGAGTGAAATCATGCTTTTATAGGAATGGAATTATGCTTTTATAGGAATGGAATATCGACAGGAATTAGCTTTAGCAATTCTTACAAAGGCAGTACGTTTACACTGTACCGGTGCTGTCTTTGTGGTTGTTTTTTCTTTTAAAATGTGCAAAAATAAAATCAATATGATGCAAGTGTTAAAAGAAGATAACTATGGAGTGATCCATGGTATCAGCAGAAAGTCAAGAATAAAACAGGTATCAAAACAGATCACTTGCTCTGTTTTGGATACCGGAAAAGAGGAAGATTATGGCAAAAGCTCTTATTTTTTTAGCCACTGGATATGAAGAAGTAGAAATGTTGACCGTAGTAGACATGCTTCGTCGTGCCGGGATTGACATTGACATGGTTTCTGTTACAAAAGATCCGGAAGTAACCGGTTCGCACAATATTACGATCAAAGCAGATGTGTTGTTTGAAGATGCCGATCTGGATCAGGCACAGGCATTGATCCTTCCGGGCGGCATTCCGGGAACACCAAATCTCAAAGCATATACACCGCTTTGCGAAGCATTAAAAACATTTGCAAAAGAGGGGAAGCTTGTGGCTGCTGTTTGTGCAGCACCAACTGTACTTAGTGAACTCGGTATCTTAAAGGATAAGAAAGCAACCAGCTATCCGTCATTTGAAGGAAAGTTAGACTGTGTAGAATATTTACAACAGCCTTATGTTGTTGATGGCAATGTGATCACCAGCCGCGGCATGGGAACCTGTATTGAGTTTGCCGGTGCGATCATTGGGGCATTGAAAGATGACGAGACTGCAAAGCAGGTAAAAGATGCGATCGTGTATCAGGGATAAGATCAGAAAATAAAATAGTATCGGGAATAGTGATAGCAATTCTTAGAGTGCAAAGCGCCGGCTTTGCACTTTTTTGTGTAATAGGAAAATGCCCATACAGTAGTGGTGCATCAACAAGAATTGCTTTAGCACTTTTTTATAGAATAGGGAATTACAGATTGGAGATTGCAATGAAGAAGAAACAATTAATTAGTATTATAGTCACAGGAGTCGTGATCATAGCAGTAGGTGTTGTTGGTGTAGCGACAAACGCTGTATCGAAAAAACTGTTGGGTGATGATACAGAAAATTTAAGTTCAAAAGTTGAAAAATACATTTCCGATGCAGCATCCTCTGATGTTGAACTGCCGGAAGAAGACTTTATTGGTGTAATCAATATAGTTGGGGAGATTGGTGCAAGCTCTTCACAGAGTTTGACTTCAGATTCTTCTTACAATCATGAGCTCTATATGAATTATATTGATGAAATGATAGACTCTGATGATAATAAAGGTATTTTATTGTACGTAGACAGTCCGGGTGGTGCTGTTTACCAGTCGGATGAGTTATATCAGAAAATTATGGAATATAAGAAAAAAACAAAACGTCCGGTCTATGCATATTTTGCTTCTGAGGCCTGCTCCGGTGGTTACTATATTTCCATGGCAGCAGATAAGATTTATGCAAACCGAAATTGCTGGACGGGTTCGATCGGTGTTATTGTATCATTAACGAATTGCAAAAAGCTTTATGATAAACTGGGAATCAAGGAGATTGATATTACCAGTGGAAAGAACAAAGCGATGGGAGCAGCCGGTCTGGATCTGACACAGGAGCAAAGAGATATTTTACAGGGGCTGGTTGATGAGGCATATGACCAATTTGTTGATATTGTCTGCAAAGGACGTAATTTAGATGAGGCGAAGGTACGTGAGTTAGCAGATGGACGTATTTATTCTGCAAAGCAGGCAAAGGAAAATGCACTGGTTGATGTGATCTCTACAGAAGCAGAGGCAAAAAAAGAACTCACAAAGAATATTGGCTGTGATGACGATATCACGTTCTTCGCTCCTGACAATGACATAAATGGATTTTTCAATTCTTTGTTTGGCAAGATCGAAAAAATCATGCCAAAATCCAATGTGGAACTTGCAACTGATATCGTTGAGAATAACGGAAATGGGGTGTTAAAATATTATGCAAAATAACACACCAACACAGGCGCAAGATCGGGTATATGCCGGTTTTTTTGTACGGTTAGCAGCATATCTGATTGACTGGTTTATAGTGGGAGCAGCATTATTGGTTGTGCGTATTCCAATGTGGATAGCTTCACTGGCCGGTGGAGCAGATTTTATGTTTCAGGACTTTATATTCACATATTCTGCATATGATATATTGATTTATGTTTTAAAGGTGGGTTATTTCGTGATAATGACTTATCTTACCGGTGCAACGGTTGGAAAAAGATTATTACAGATTAAGGTGGTTAGCACCGAAGATCGTAAACCAACCTTTTTTGAAATAGCATTTCGTGAAAGTATAGGAAAATTTTTATCAGGACTCGTTTTGTATGTCGGTTATTTTATTATTGGTGCAGACAAAGATAAAAAGGGGTTACATGATATTTTAAGTGATACTCGTGTCATCTATTATCACAAAAAGACAATTGTAATCCCACCACCGGTTGAATATCGTACCATTCAATTTGGGCAAATGCCAAATCAGAATTTTACAGCAGGTCAGAATCAATCAGATCAGTATAGGTCAAATCCAAATGGCTATCAGCAGATGGATTTGACACAGGTGCAAGGGGATAAAGAAAATCCGTTTGTTGCTGTACCAGGTTCGCAAAGTAAGGAAATTATGCCAAACAATGCGGTTGTACAAGGTCAGCCAATGACAACACAAGATACACCGGATCAAGACTGGTCGGCTATGCCAGGCGATGTGCCTATACAAAGACAGTCAACTACAGAACAGGATGCACCGGATCAAGTTCATTCAGCTATGTCAAGTGATGCATCTGTACAAAATCCGATCAATTCAAAACAAAATTCCGATGAATATGAGACGAAAACAGGCATGCTAAGAGACGATTTCTGGGATTAGAGATAAAAAAGTAACAAAATTAAAATCGCAGCAATTTGGTTCTTTGTCAAGGGCTGGAGTAAAACCTCAAATTAGAATCGAAGAAATATCAAAAGAAGATGTTTCTTCGATTTTTTTGTATAAAATTCCTTTTTTGGTACAAAATACAAATAACATCAATGTTATTTTATGAAAGCATTGAAATGAAGATTCGATTTTGTAGGGAGGTAGTTCGTATGTTTGAAGAGAAGGAATCATTTTGGCAAAAGAAAGGTTTTTACTTTTCTGCTTGTCTCTTGCTGGTTGGTGTGATGGCAGTCGGTGCAATCTGTTATCGTCAGGCAAACCGGAAGAATACTGACAAAATGATGGCAGATATAGCAACGGAAGAACCACAAGAAACAGAAAAAGCTGCTGCATCAGAAAAAGAAGCAGTCAAAGCTGCAAATGCACAGGTGACACCGAAAAGCACGCATAACAATGATAAAAAAACATCGCAACAGAAAAAAAATACTGCACAGACAAAAGTAGAAAAAACGAGCAACAAAACGAAAAATGGACAGACTTCTCAAAGAGCGGCTGCAAAAAAAAGCAGCGTTAAAAAGGCAAAAACAAAGGAAACATCAGCTAATATTACTCAGAATAAACTGTCTTTTAATGAAGAAAGTGGTTTATTGTGGCCGGTGACGGGAAAAGTGCTTCTGAAGTATAGTATGACGAATACTGTATTTTTTAAGACATTAGCGCAATATAAATGCAATCCGGGAATTATGATTGCTGCAAAAGAGGGAACGGAAGTAAAAGCAGCATCGGATTGTAAGGTAACAAAGATCAGTAAAGATGATGAACATGGAACACTGATCACAACAGACATTGGGGACAACTATTCTGTAACGTATGGACAGGTAGATCATCTAAAAGTCAAAAAAGGCGATGTCGTTGAGGAAGGAAAAATTATTGCTACCGTTGCAAAACCGACAAAGTATTTTACAAAAGAAGGAGCTAATCTGTATATGCAGGTTACAGAAGGAAAGAACACCGTCGATCCATTGTTCCTTTTGCGATAAAGTGTATAGAAAGATGTAGATATTATTTTAATCTCTTGTATTATTTATAATTTAACAGCTATATTAAATTTTTTTTGGAAGGCTGGAAAATATTTTTATGCAGCATTTTGTGTTTATGAGGGAAATACAAAATGCTGCTTTTTTTATGGAATAGGAAATTGCTCGTACAGTAGCGGTACACAAAGTTTAATGTTCCACTAAACTTTTGACAATGCGCTGGTTTTGCACTTTTTTATTATTCTTGTTTCATGTCAATGAGGCTATGGAAAGAGCATATCTGTCTGAGAAATTGATGACTATATATCGTGTCTGGGAAAATGAAAAAAAAGAATGCAATAATAGCGAAGTATTTTAACATAAATCTCTGAATTGTGTTAAAATAGCAGTATGTTACAAAATTGTTTTGCTGATAAGTTTAGTTAAGCTTATTTTAATTTATTCACTGGACTTATTTACCGGGAAATGTTTTGTATGCGGGAGCGGCCTGAGCGAACAAGTTGATTTTTACAAAGCAGAAATTAAGTTCTAAAAGAAAGCAAAAATGAATTTGTTTCGAACAGGAAGTTGTTTCAACAGCATTCTTTTTACATTTAAAAGATATGCAAGGTTAAAGAGCCCAGAGTTTTAACAAAAAGATTGAATGATATGAGGAGGAGAAGAAGATGCAGTATAGAATTATTGGAAATACAATGCCGGCAGTTGAAATTTTATTTGATCAACCGGGAGAACGAATGTATACACAGTCAGGCGGCATGGCATGGATGAGTGATGGTATTACAATGGAAACCAATACCCATGGCGGTTTGCTCAAAGGTGTCGGTCGCATGTTTGCCGGAGAATCTATTTTTATGGCACATTACATAGCACAGAGGGCAGGTGCTACGATTGCTTTTGCATCGACAGTTGCCGGTGAAGTGATGCCGGTTGATGTAGGTAAATCCGGTGGACTGATCTGCCAGAAAGGTGCTTTTTTGTGTGCAGAGCCGGGAGTCAATCTAAACATTACTCTTACGAAGAAATTTTCCAGTGGATTTTTTGGCGGGGAAGGATTTATTTTAGAAGATCTTTCCGGCGTAGGAATGGCATTTCTGGAAATTGACGGAGATAAAGTGATCAAGGAACTTGCTCCGGGTGAAGTGTTAAAAGTCGATACCGGGAATGTAGTTGCATTTGAAAGAACAGTCAGTTATGAAATAGAAACAGTAAAAGGAATCAAAAATATTTTCCTGGGTGGAGAAGGCCTTTTTCTGACACGCCTGGTTGGTCCGGGAAAAGTGATCTTACAAACGCAGAACTTTAATGATTTTGCAGGAAAGATAGCCGGCATGATCCCATCGAAATAAAATGGATCGGTTGAAATTTAGCCTATGAATTTAGAAAAAGTGGTGCTGTCATTCTATTGAAGTAAAATGGATCGGTTGCATTCAGCGTTTTTATTTAGAAAAAGTACTTGGATGAGAGAAAGTTTTTTTGGAAATGGGGTGAACAAAATGGAGGATGTTATAAAAATTTATCATGCGAGCAATGATGTTGATGCGGAAATTATTTTAGAGAGACTTCGCGATTGTGGAATAGAAGGTTATATTTCAGAGGCACATTCCGTTTATCCTAAAATATATTCCGGCAGCATGAATGGATCGGTAATCTGGGGAAGTGACATTTATATCAATGCGCAGGATGAAGAACGTGCACGGGAACTTTTGCAACAATGGGACCGCGAGGCGGAAAAAGATGTTGAAATCCTGTCGGATCAGGCTAGAAATGCCAAAGAAATTCCGGAAGATGTTCAGGAATTTCTTGCACAAAGAGCAGACAGCAAAATGGGAGATGAAGATCGCAAAGATGGTGTGGAATTGCAATGCGATTATGATAGGGAAGTACATGATCAAAAGAAACAAATGCATAAAAAACTTTCCATTCGCCGCAGAATTGCCCAGTTGACCGCAGTATTTATCTTGCTCTTTTTAATTGTATATTTTATTACTTGCTTCATTTAGAAGAAAAGTTAAACAAGCGATTTCTTAAAATATGGAGGAGACGAGTAAAATAATGAAAGCTGCTTTGACTCTTTCAAGGTGGCATCCACTTATTTCCTTCAGTAATTGGATGCCACTTTAAAGGAAGATTACTATCTGGAAATGGGAGAACAAGTTCTTTGATAATTTGCTGAAGTGGAAATAAATTTTTCATCTCTGTTCTTTGATGATTGGCGGAGTGGAAATAAACTTTTTACTTTAGTGATGGGATCATTTGGGTAAAATATTATCAGAACATTGGACGTTTATAGCTTCTTAAATAATTTTAGCGAAATTGCTTGTGTTTCTTATCGGGCTAACTTATAATAAAATGTATGTGTACATTTTTATAGGAGGAAAATATTAATGGATCAGGAAAAGGTTATTGTCATTGACTTTGGCGGACAATACAATCAGTTGGTTGCACGTCGTGTCAGAGAATGCAATGTATATTGTGAGATTTATTCATATAAGACAGACCTTGAGCAGATTAAGGCAATGAATCCGAAAGGAATTATTCTGACCGGAGGCCCGAACAGCTGCTACGAGGCAGATTCACCGACATATCAGAAAGAACTTTTTGAACTTGGCATTCCGGTGCTTGGTTTATGCTATGGTGCCCAGCTTATGATGCATGTTCTTGGCGGAAAGGTCGAAACACCGGAAGTTGGAGAGTATGGAAAGACAGAAGTTATGCTGGATCAGAGCTGCGCATTATTTGAGGGACTCGCTCCTAAGGAAATTTGCTGGATGAGCCACTTCGATCGTATTGCGAAGACAGCACCGGGATTTCGTGTTGTAGCACATACAGCAGATTGTCCGGTTGCAGCAGCAGAGAATGCAGAGAAAAAATTATATGCCATTCAGTTCCATCCGGAAGTGCTTCATACAGAACATGGTGCAGAAATGCTGTACAGCTTTGTCCGTAATGTGTGCGGTTGTGCCGGCACATGGAGAATGGATGCATTTGTTGAAAATTCCATTAAAGAAATCCGTGAAAAAGTTGGCGACGGCAAGGTGCTTTGTGCTTTGTCCGGTGGCGTGGATTCTTCGGTAGCAGCAGTAATGTTATCAAAAGCGATCGGCAATCAGCTTACCTGTGTGTTTGTTGATCAGGGCTTGCTTCGTAAAGATGAAGGCGATGAAGTAGAAGAGGTATTTGGACCAAATGGCTCATATGACTTGAACTTTATCCGTGTCAATGCACAGGAACGTTTTTACAGCAAGTTAGCCGGTGTAACAGAACCGGAACAGAAACGTAAGATTATCGGTGAAGAATTTATTCGTGTATTTGAAGAAGAAGCAAAGAAGATCGGTGCCGTTGATTTTCTCGTTCAGGGAACGATTTACCCTGACGTTGTAGAAAGTGGACTTGGCGGAGAATCAGCGAAAAGCTAAAGAAGTTATTCGTATCCATAATGTTTGTGTGTG